>CEUN01434633.1_pt1 | contig 12480 bp, 10 predicted proteins | sample 361501 | NCBI WGS metagenome assembly CEUN01 (sample SAMEA2622801, study PRJEB7988) | marine metagenome | biome: marine biome (ENVO:00000447); feature: marine epipelagic mixed layer (ENVO:xxxxxxxxx); material: "saline water (ENVO:00002010), including plankton (ENVO:xxxxxxxx)" | depth 120 m | reverse complement strand
AGACAAACTCGACCATCAACGACGATCCACTTCTTACCCGGATGCACCCAAATCTTTTCTTTAGGGCTCAGCTTAACCAATCCCTTGTTAGGATCTTCATCGGGTTGCTCTCCAGACTTCGTCTTTGACTCTTTGTCTGCAACAGGGTCTGATGCGTCGTCGGCATTTTGCACCGGCATTTTTACAGTATTGGTATCTGCAGAACTCTCTACGGTCTTGTCGTCAGCAGCAACTAATGCACCCAGAAGTAGCAATAGGCAAGCCAGTTTTTTGATCTCAGTCATCATTTCGCGATTTTCCCGTCCGAGCCTCAACATGCGATTACTAGAATTATCGCATTTCACCGCTCAAAAGCATAAACATAAACCCTGCAATATTTGTGGCCTCGGGAATTCACGATCCTATTCCCGAAAGATCTCTGAACCAACGCGAACTATGGTGGCACCTTCTTCAATTGCCATTTCATAATCCCGACTCATTCCCATTGATAATTCGCTTAGAGTAATTTGATCCCCGTACTTTGCTTGCAGTCTGTCTTGCAACCGTCGCATTGATTCAAATTCTCTTCGTGTAGTCGGGACGTCGCTGTCCAATCCTGCCATTGCCATCAGACCTTTCACCTTAATATGCTGGCACTCCATGATTTGCTCGAGTGCATATTCCACCTCGGAACATTGAAATCCACTTTTTGATTCGTCGCGGGATACATTGACTTGAACGAGCGCATCAACCTGCACACCGATTTGTGACGCCTGTTGTTCAATTACTCTCGCCAATTTCAAACGATCCAGCGAATGCAAGAGCGTAATGAGAGGCAACGTGCGTTTCACCTTGTTTGTTTGCAACTGACCGATTAAATGCCAGTTCACAGACGGAACCTTGATTTGCTCCGCCTTCTGCCACAATTGTTGCGGACGATTTTCACCAATATCTAAGGCGCCCGAATTGACTACACTTTTTGTGATTTCCGCGTCAACGTATTTACATACAGCGACAAGTCGCACCTGATCCGGAAGCCGACCACCCCTTTCGGCAGCCTCGGCAACTCTCGCATTGACTCGCTCTAGGTTTTCCTTAATTTTTCTTGCATCGACCATCAGTTTGAGATCATACCTTCAACGCCCACATATTGATGAAACTCTCCTTTGTCATCCACCGCTCCGAATATGAACTCGGCAGTTGTATTCTGCCCAAGAATCGATCGACTGGCTGGCGGTGCTAACGATCGATAAATCAACCATTGTGATTCCTTGAATTGGGCTCGATATCCGACAGCAATACTGTCCGGCGTTCGTGACAATCCCTCGGCAACAGACAACTGTCGCCATGTGTACGGTTCTGTACCGGCATCCCTGGACAGACGGAATAATAGAGGCGCATATAGCGCACCACGCTGACGGCTGATTGAATGCACGAAGCCCTTATTTGATCTACGCAGGGAACCCTTTAGGTCTGCCCCCCTCCATTCATCCAACCCCATCGGCAATACCAACACTTCCGGCTCTAGCCCCACAACAAAGCCTTCGTTGTGCTCTTCAGCTTCGAACATCTGCAATCGATCGCTAAGTTCAACTTCGCATGAATAACTCAGCGTGTGGTCGCTGTCAGAGATCACGGCATCCGCCGTCAGGATGACCGCTTCGTCCTTTGCCATCACAAGCTGTCGCTGAACGGTTACATCGTTACTAAAACGACTTTCGAATTCCATATAGACAGCTTCATGATCATTAAACCAACTCGTGCAGGACCAATCTGAAATTCGATTCAATGTGGACGACTCAGCCTCGCCGTCTAGTGAAACACGCGGTTCACCCAAACTTGAAATGATGAGTCCATTTGCACCTTCTATTTCAATCTGCATCGACTCCGAATAGATTACGTAAATTCCTGTAGTGCCCAAGTCCCAAGAACTTCGCGCGACAGCACACTCAGACCAATCGGATTGGAAACTCATTTCAGGTAACGCATATTTTGAGTAGCTTCTAACACGACTTGCACTCTTCGGCTGCCTGGTGCAAAGCAACCGCTTGTCAGAGGGTTCGCCCACGAGAGTTATGGCGAGCTCACGAAGACGTTTCCAGCCCGGCATACTCCTTGCATGCGTACACAAAATCTCGTGATCATCTCTTGATAACGACAGACTATTGCGAGCGCATTGCTGAAACAACAATTCGATGTCTTCAGGACAGCTCGGCACGTCCGGAGCTTTTTGACAAGCGAAATACATACGCGTCCAAGAAGCAAGTGTCTCCTGAAAATCAGGAAACATGTTTGCGTGCGGCAAATCGTCGTCACCTAGCGACTCTTCGAGTGACACGATCATGTTCTTCATAGCGTGGTCGACAGCCAAAGAATCCGAAATAGGTCGATGATAGCGATGAAGTACGATTGGTAGTTCAGCCGCAGCAATCGCAAATGCAACTGGCGATTCTTTTGGATGCAAGGCATCAACTAGCGACATATAACCGAGCAAATGCGTTACTAACTGCCCCCATGTCTCTATATCCATATGTTCCGGTAAAAAAGGTGTTAGCTGAGTAAGCAACACGGCATCATGAAGCGTTTGCAAATCCAGCGAACTCTCAGGTTCACGTGCAATCCACTCATTAATCCATGCTACTAGTGACTCACTTTCAACTGCATTCTCATGCACGATCTGCTTCGACCAGATATAGAGTTCTTTAGATGCCCTGCCTTTACCAATCCATTTCAAAGCACTTGGGAGCTGATACAGTAGTGTGCGCCCACGACAGTTCGCACACTCGTCGTACGACTGCTGCAGCGCATGTTGAAACGCAGAATTTGCTGGCTTATTGTTGGGCATAGAAGCAATTATGACATATAACCTCGCCACTGGGTCATCGCCGATTCAAGCTCTTCCCAAATGTTTGGCGAAGTCGTCATTTCGAACATTAACGCCCGCTCATATCCTCGCTCGACGAGGTATTGAAATTGTTCCCGCCATTGAATGTCTCCGACCCCGAGGGATGTCGTAATCCTGGGACCATCGGATTGCTTCACATGAAACATAGAAATCAATTCCACTGGAAGCATTGATTCTACGTCTGCCAGCAGGTGCGATTCTTCGGCAAGTGAAAAATTCGCAGGATCAAAACATAACCCTAAAACGCCACCACCACACGCGTCACTAGCGGCGGTGAATACTTCCCAAAATGTACTCCAATTCTGCTTTGCGTGCTCAACACTAAGGCGAACACCCTGCCTTTCCAACTCCGTTGCCAACGACACAAGAGATTGCACGGATTCATCGATATGGGCAATTGCCATTTGCGCAGTCGTCGTCGTATCAACGATTCTTACGTGCGGCGGGTCGTTACCGGCGATCGTCTGCGCGATGACCACCGCATCATTGATATCCGCTGTGGCCGAATCCAGACACCCGCTTAGCACCGGAATATCAATCGCATAATCAAACTCAACGTCTTCACACGATTCCCGTATGATTGAAAAGTGCCGTTGCAGTTCACTTTCAGTTAGCTCGCGAGGATCACAATCAAGTGAGAATTGCCTTAACTCTATGTATTTCAAACCCATTTGCTCGCAGCGCTCGCAGATTGCCACGAGTCTATCGCCTTGATCCAGGTACCATTTGAAACAATTGGTCACTACACCATGCGGCCACAGCTTCATATTGTTTGACTCCCGATTCCTTGACGTAAACTTGCACCATGAACCCACTGAGGGGCTATTGATAGATGTCTTTTAAAGAATTCACTTCGAGGTGATACTGAAACATTAAACCACGTTGCAACCTGCAATTATATGACCCAGTATAACGACATACCGGCGCCAGACTCGCTGGAACTAAGCCCAGAGCAATTGGCCACTCGGATCAACGAGCTACTTCCATTGCTACAACAGTATTTCCGAGATTTGCCTGATGCACCGGCGTGGGAATCGCCAGAAAGTGTAAGTACACAGTTTGCCACACCTAGCCGAGCTCCCGATCAACCACAAAACTCGTCAGATGTTTTTGGTGAACTCTTTGCTCGCTTGTCGCCAAGCTATACGACGTCCAGCCCCGGCTATATGGCCTACGTGCCGGGAGGTGGATTGCCTGATTCCGCTATCGCGGATTTGTTTTCAAACCTTACTAATCGGTTTATAACCGTATGGCATGCGGCACCGGCGCTAATTCGCCTTGAGATTGATTGCATCAACTGGTTCACCGACATGGTTGGCTATCCGTCTGAAGCGAGCGGTTACTTTACTACGGGCGGCTCCATGGCAAATTGGTCAAGTGTTCTTACTGCACGCCGCAACCTGCTTGAGGCTGATATCTCAAATGCACGCATTTACACATCGGATCAAGCACATCACAGTGTCCTAAAAGCTGCCATCATGGCGGGCTTCCATGAATCACAGGTCGCTGTAATCGAATCCAATGATCGCCAGCAAATCTCCGTTAGATCTCTCAGGGAGCAAATCCACCGTGATCGTGAAGGAGGTTTGACGCCTTTCTATATTTGCGCACATGCCGGCACTACTAATACCGGTGCTGTAGACCCACTTAATGAACTCTCCGCATTGGCTAAAAGTGAGGGCCTGTGGCTACATATTGACGCCGCATATGGTGGCTTTTTTATGATGACGTATCGCGGACAGCGACAATTATCTGGAATCAACGAAGCCGACTCCATTACGCTGGATCCACATAAAGGCCTTTTTCTACCTTACGGCACGGGTTGCTTACTAGTAAAACAACGCAAGACCCTTGAGAAAGCGCATCGCATCGATGCCGACTATCTGCCGCCCATGCAGGAAGATAACGACAGGATCGACTTCTGTCAGACCACACCAGAACTATCCAGAGACTTCCGCGGTTTGAGAGTCTGGTTGCCAGTACAACTTCACGGCTGGCAAACATTTAGAGACTATCTCAATGAGAAACTAGACCTGATTGAATTCGCATACGACCGCATAAGTCAGCATCCAAACATCGAGATCATTGGTGAACCAAGCCTCTCGGCGCTCGCATTTCGCTACACCAAGGCTGGACTCAGCGAAGATGCCTTAAACAATTTAAATAAAGAGCTTCACGAAGATTTGGTCGCATCCCGGCGTTTTCTTCTCTCTCATACGATGCTTAAAGGCAAATATGTTATTCGCATCTGTATTCTTTGTTTCCGCACCCATCAAGCACAAGTGTCATTTTGCGCTGACGAAATACTCCGAATCGCACATCAATTGAAAGATTAGATTGCTCAGACCGCAAGCGACGTCGCAAGGCTACGCCTTTTAATGATAGATTAGATGTCTTGCATACAGATGCATTAAACACCTTCCCCAAACACCCTTGGAATATTCGAATGTCATCAGAAAACCCATCAATACCCGGTCAACGCAAATGGTATCAGGCAGTAGGTCCCGGAATTATCACAGCGTGCGTTGTGATTGGCCCTGGTAGTATTCTTTCAAGTTCCAAGGTGGGCGCTGATACAGGTTACACACAGCTTTGGGTAATCGCAATTGCCTGCGTTTGCATGATGGCATTTATGACCATGGGAGCACGACTCGGCGTTGTCCTTGAAGATTCCCCCGGGGATACCCTCACTAAACTCACCGGTCGGTGGCTTGCGGTTAGCATCGGCATTGGTGCATTTATGATCTCCGCCGCTTATCAATTTGGAAACAACCTCGGTGTGCAAAGCGCCTTTAAGGCTCTTGATGTAAATGAGAACTTCACGTACGCACTTCTAGTTGGATTTAATGCACTCTCAATTGCCTTCCTGTATCTATTCAAAAACATGTACAAGGCGCTCGAAAAGCTCATGATGTGTTTCGTGGGATTGATGTTGATCTCATTCGCATACAATTTAGTAACCGTTAAGCCCAACTTGGGAGATCTATTTAGTGGATTTATTCCGCGCGATCCGAAATTTGATGACCTCTCGATTTTTGCATTGATCGGAACCACATTCGTTGTGACAGCAGCTTACTTTCAAGCCTACCTCGCAAGACAAAAGGGATGGAAGGAAAACGACCTTAAGGACGGGCTGGTCGATGCGCGAGTTGGTTCTGTGATCATGTTTCTAATTACAATCATGCTGATTTGCACTGCGGCAGCAGCCGGGCTAGTTGGCAGCGAACTCAAGAGTGTTGAAGATGTCGCTCGTGGCCTGGAGCCCACCTTTGGAAAAAGCGCCAGAGTAATCTTCTGTTTGGGACTCTTCGCCGCCGCCTATTCCTCATTCCTGGTCAACTCAATGATCGCAGGGTTTATTCTCTCCGATGGTCTTGGTAAGGGTGCAAGTCCTGAAGATAGCATGCCGAAGGCTCTCACGACGGCTGTACTGCTCGTTGGGATGCTTGTGGCAATAGCATCGAAGGGACTTGGTTTAAGCACTGTTGAGCTGATCATAATTGCCCAGGCCGTGACGGTGCTCGCATCACCAATTATTGGAGGTGTATTGCTATGGCTAGCAAACAGAAGAGACGTAATGAAAGATAAGGTTAACGGCCCCTTTACTAACGCGCTGGGCGTCATCGGTTTAGGAATCTTGCTATGCATAAGTGCTGACCTGATCACTAGAAAGTTACCGGGGCAGCTAGATAAACTTCTCGCCAAGCCTGCGGAAGTCCAAAAACCGCTCGCTGATCCCGCCACCATAGACGACAACAAAATCACCGACCTAGAAGAAAAAACCAAATGACCGACGAATCACAGCTAATCTCACTTTCCAAACAACTTCTTGACTCAATCGACAACAACGATTGGGATACTTACATTCAGCTTTGCGATCCTTCGCTCAGTGCCTATGAACCCGAAGCACTCGGGAACCTAGTAGAAGGACTCGACTTTCATGCCTTTTACATGAAGAGAGGTCAGAGTCCTGGTTCTAAACAGTCAAATATCGCGGCACCCAAAGTGCGAATGCTTGGACCTGATGCCGCTGTCGTAACATACATTCGTGTTGTTCAGCGGCTCACCGATGCAGGTGACTCGACGGCAACTTTTGAAGAAACGCGTGTTTGGCAAAAAATCGACGAAGAATGGAAGCATGTGCATTTCCATCGCTCTTATGCAGGAAGTGTCGAGCTTGGCTAATTCCACGTCTTTGCGTTGCGATTAAACGCCCATCAAGCGGCCGCCGCAGACATTAATTAGCTGTCCTGTCACTGCTCGTGCTTCGTCTCTCGCCAAATAGACAGCCATGTCAGCTATTTCATCCGGAAGAATCCGTCTTCCTAATAGCGAAGCACCTGTTTCGATATCCTCAAAGCTTGTGCCAGTACGGTCTACGTCATAGTGAATGCGATCATCATTCATCTTGGTCGCTGTCACACCAGGGCAAACAGCATTTACTGTAATACCATCTTGGGCATGTTCTAACGCCACTGACTTTGTCAAACCACCCAAGGCATGCTTACTGACTGCATAGGCGGCCCCGTGTAATGCTGAAACCTTGGAGTTGATCGACGCAATATTTATGATTCTGCCCCAATTGGCCTCCACCATAGACGGCAGAACTGCTTTGGAGAGTAAATAAGGTGCTGTGACGTTGATCGACATCGTTTTATGCCAGAATGCGTCATCAAAATCGATAAAGGGTTGAGGTGCCGAGCTGCTACCGATTCCGGCGTTATTTACCAGAACATTTATATTCCCAAGCTCGGCACTCACAGCGGCCACCAATCCACACAAGGATTCGTGGTTCTCCATGTCTCCTACTAGCTTCAGGCCGCGAACGCCCGCTGCCTGTATTTGACTGACAACTTCATCCAATTCACTTTCGGTTCGCGAGGTTACAGCTACGTCAACACCATCTTTTGCAAGCTGAATCGCAATACTTCTGCCAATTCCGCGGCCCGCGCCTGTTACTAATGCGATTCGTTCTTGCATCGGAAATGTTCCTTTTGTTGATTAACGCCGTTCATCTTTTTCGGTTACACTCAGGACGAAAAGAATGATAGGTTGTTTTGCTTCGCAGTAACAGTACTGAGAGGCCAACCGGATTCACTATTCAGGATATGTTTACCATGACGCCCTATGAAGGAACCGTTTTGATTGCCGGAGCAACCGGATTCATCGGTACGCATCTGGCCCGATTCCTACCACATGTACGAGTCCTCACAAGAGATACAAACGCGGCACGGTCGACGCTAAGCAAGTACGGTATCAGTGTTTCCGAAGGTATCGTGAAATGGGCTCCTGACAAGTCGCCACTGGATGCGTCTGTGCTAGATGGTGTCGATGCCATAATCAACCTCGCCGGCGTCTCCGTAGCCGATGGACGTTGGACAAAGCGTCGTAAGAGAAGCATCCTGCAAAGCCGCCTCGATGCGACAAAAACTCTCATTTCGGCACTCTCATCAACTCAGCACCGCGTCCAATCGCTAATCTCTGCTTCTGCAGTGGGCTACTATGGCAGCTGTGGCAACCAGTTCCTCACCGAGGACACCGAGCCTGGCACCGACTTTTTAGCGGATGTATGTAAGAAATGGGAGGACGCAGCACAGCCCGATACCGGCGATATCGTGCGAGTTGTCACTCCGCGGATCGGGATCGTCCTTGGTCCGGATGGCGGCGCACTACCCAAAATGGCCTTTCCGTTTAAGCTATTTGTCGGAGGCAAATTAGGAAATGGCAAACATTGGATGCCGTGGATACATATCGACGACTTGGTTGGCCTATTTAATCACCTACTAACTTCCTCTATAAGTGGACCAGTGAATGCCACAGCACCGACCCCAGTAACCAACGCCGAGTTTACCCGCCAACTTGCAGGTTCTTTGAAGCGACCAGCCTTGTTTCCTGTGCCACGTTTTGTACTGCGTTTGTTAGTCGGTGAATTCGCCAATGCACTTTTCGCATCTCAACGTACAGATGTCACCAAAGCAGTTAACGATGGTTACGCGTTTAGGTTTCCCGAGCTCAAATCTGCACTTCACGAACTCTATTAACAAACACTTACAAACGCATTACACATGAGCAAGAGAGCCTGGAATTCCCTGCGGCGCGATGTTATCCAGTGTGAAAAGTGCCCGCGCCTCATCAGGCACTGCCAGCAAATTGCCGAAACCAAACGCAGAGCGTATATCGATCAAGACTATTGGGGAAAGCCTGTACCGAATGTCGGCACACTGCCCGCACGTTTATTGATTGTCGGTCTTGCACCAGGCGCACACGGTGCAAATCGTATTGGACGGATGTTTTCAGGCGATCGCAGCGGTGACTGGCTTTACGAAGCGCTTCATCGCTTCGACTTTGCCAACCAGCCGACATCCTCGTCACTCGACGACGGCTTAGAACTACGCGACTGTGTCATTACAAACGTCTGCCGGTGTGCTCCTCCCGGGAATAAACCAACTACCGAGGAATTAAACACCTGCAGCCAATACCTTGACCGCACGTTTGCATTAGTCCGGCCCGAAGTAATCATAGCTCTAGGACAATTGGCATGGAAAGCCGTTTTGAAAAACCTCAGCACTCGGCTCGAGCTGCCAAAACCACGTCCAAAGTTCTCACATAATGCGTTCGTATCACTCGACTCGCACATCCAGTTGCTTGGAAGCTATCACCCAAGTCAACAAAATACATTCACCGGCCGACTAACAAAACCGATGTTCCATCGTGTGTTCAGACGCGCCCGCCGTTTGCTGTCATAAGCAACTGTCAGTAAAAGCTCACGATTTCTTACTACTCGTTACAATAATGGTTCGTAGTTCATCCATTGCTATTTTGGGTATTGATCTCATGTTGCGCACCTCATTTAGTACTCTTGCCTTTTGTTTGACGATTGCCAGCCACTCACATGCATGGCAAGCGGAGGAGTTACCCACAAAACACGTACCGACCGTACAAGAGGTAGCCGAATCTGTAAAACCCTCAATCGTGGAAATTTCCGTTTCCGGCCGTGATGGAAATAATCGTGGCGTCGGCACTGGCTTCGTTATTTCCGACGATGGACTCATTGCCACCAACCTGCACGTCATCGGTGACGCCCGAGCATTCACCATAAAGACATCAGATGAGAAAGTATTGACCGTTAAGACGATTCATGCCTCGGATCGCGCCATGGACCTTGCAATCATTCGGGTGGAAGAAACTAACCTGCCGGCCTTAAACCTAGGAGTCATTTCCCAACTGAAACAAGGTACACCCATTGTTGTAATGGGTAACCCCCATGGGCTAAAGAACAGCGTTGTCAGCGGCGTAAACTCTGGATTCCGTGAAATCGATGGGCGTCAGATGATTCAATTGGCCATCCCCATTGAACCAGGAAACAGCGGTGGTCCAGTCTTAGATCGCAGTGGAACGGTATACGGTGTTGTAACGATGAAATCCACCGTCACGCAAAACCTTGGATTTGCGGTGACAATCGACTCATTAAACTCACTGCTAGATAAGCCAAATCCAATTCCTTATGAAAAGTGGCTCACCATCGGAGCCATAAATCCTAATCTATGGACGCAGGTCTTTGGCGCACGTTGGCAGCAACGCGGCAGCAAGGTTGTTGTGAGTGGCCAAGGCGCTGGATTTGGTGGCCGCTCATTGTGTCTAAGCAACAAGGAGCTGCCGGAATTGCCATATGAAGTCTCTGTGACCGTACGCATGGATGACGAAGCAGGCGCGGCAGGACTGGCTTTCTTTAGCGATGGCAAGGACAAACACTACGGCTTCTATCCAACCAACAACAAGATGCGTCTGACGTTTTTTAATGGCTCAAGTGTCTACAGTTGGAATGTCCTTTACGACCAACCGAGTGACGCCTATCGAACAGGTGACTGGAACCAACTAAAGATCCGAGTCGAAGAAGACCGTATCAAATGTTTCCTGAACGATAGATTGATCGTCGAACACGAATCCCCACAACTGACCGGTGGAAAAGTCGGTCTCGTCAAATTTCGAGAAACCGAGGCAGAATTTCGCGAATTCATACTAGCCCGTGAAATTCCAACGACACGTCCTGATACTCAAACAGTCGATAAGCTCACCGCTGCACTAAACGAACTATCCGAATTGCGTGACTTAACTGACGACGAACTGAAACCCTTTAGTGATGTGCCAGAAACAACCAGAGAACTTATCGATGACGAAGTAGCTAAGCTTGAACTGCGTGTTAAGGAACTTCAACAAATCGCATCTGCAGTGAAAGTAAAGAGCGTTGCAAGCAAGCTCCATGAGCAGGTTAGACAATTTGATGAACGTCAATCACAGTATCTCGCTGATCCAGAGAAAAACGACCGGCCAAACTTTGATTTACTTAAAGCCAGCCTGACAATCGCCCTCGTTGACGAAGAGCCGTTTTCCGTATCGGCTTACTTGACGTACATCGACCAGGAGGTCAGTACCATTGAAGAAACCCTATCTGACGACGCCACGCCAGCTGCGCGTCTTGAAGCCTTAACAAAATACATGTTTACAGATAACGGTTATCATGGCAGTCGCTTTGACTATTATCATCAGGCCAATAGCTATATGAACCGTGTGATCGATGACCGAGAGGGTATTCCGATCACGTTAAGTGTTCTGTTCATGGAATTCGGTAAGAGATTGGGGCTCGACATCAAAGGCATTGGCATTCCGGGACATTTCATAGTGGCCCATTTTGATCACGATGAAGTCCAGTACATTGACGCGTATGGCGAAGCGACCAAACTAACGCTGGATGACGTGAAAGATTTGGCAACCAACGGGAGACCCGGACAGTTTCAAGACGGTTTTTTGGAACCTGTGGATCATGTAGCCATCCTCACCCGCATGCTCAACAATCTCCTCGGTTTGGCACAAGACAAACAGGATAAGCAGGCCATGCTGCGATACGCAGAATTACAAATGGCAGTGAATCCTGAGAACGTTCAGGCACGAGGAATGCGGGCGATACTCTATTTTGAAACGGGTCGTCATGCGGCTGCCATTGCCGATCTCGACTGGTTTCTTGATAAACAACCTCCCGAGATAGACATCAACCAGATTCGCCGCATGCGAGATTACTTCATACAACAAAGCAACCGCTAGAAACATAGGAGTACCTCATCGGATACTCATTACATTTCTAGCGGCTTGATTGTAGTTTATCTGGTTAATCGCTATTTGATTGAGATAGCAAAGTCACCCCTTACATCCCGCCAGATAGCGTGAATATGACTAGCCGGGTTGCCAGCAGCATCCGGTTGCGTGTTCACAAACTCAATCAAGAACGTAGGACCTTGAATGCGGTAATAGTGGCCAATACCGGGCTTCAATGCTCCAGCCCATCCGAAATAGATCTTGTCTGGGTCTGCTTCAACGATTTCACGAATGCGGTCGCGTCCCACCTGTAATTGGATGGTGTATGCATACGTATCTACGAGATCCTCCAACGTCTGTTGTTGCTCGCGAGATAATGCCTTGTACGCAATACCAACGGGATCTGCAACTGGTGGTTGTGCTTCCCCCGCATTGCGAACCTCTCTGGGGGCCTCTTCCGCAAAGATTGCCGTCTTCTTTTGGTCATCATCCAGAGAATTGATCAG
>CEUN01023967.1_pt1 | contig 12490 bp, 9 predicted proteins | sample 361501 | NCBI WGS metagenome assembly CEUN01 (sample SAMEA2622801, study PRJEB7988) | marine metagenome | biome: marine biome (ENVO:00000447); feature: marine epipelagic mixed layer (ENVO:xxxxxxxxx); material: "saline water (ENVO:00002010), including plankton (ENVO:xxxxxxxx)" | depth 120 m | reverse complement strand
GAGCCGTGACAATGGCTCGCGTTAATGAGGACGTGCTCGGGTTTGATTCCGAGTTCGGCGGAGAGTTGTTTGCGCACATTGGCGAGATAGGGATCTCGAATCGATCCGATTTCCGCAATCGCAACGGCGTCCACCGCGACGATGACCGCGGTCTTGGTGCCGTCGGAAATCACGAGGGCCTTGGCATACAGCGTATTGCCGGAGGGCTTGCTGGCGACACGGCTGATGTCGACTTTCGCCACACCAGCGCGAAGTTGGGCCTGCGTTCTGGCGCTGCCGAATGCGTATGCGACGATGACGAGGGCGGTCAGGTATCTCAGGAACATTCAACCGGCATAACTGAAGGAAGGCAGTCCGGCAACTCCTGGTTCTGCAACAAACAGCCGCCCGGCATCGGGTTCATCCTGGTTGGGGAAGCGGCCGGTCGTGATGTAAAGGGTCTTCAAGTCCGGGCCCCCAAAGGCGCATGCAGTCACTCCGGACACTGGAAGATCGACTCGCTCGAGCTCCTTGCCACTGTTCGGATCAAAGCAAACCACCGCGCTGCCGCGACAGAATGCGATCCAGAGATTCTCGTTTTCATCAATCGCCATGCCATCCGGACTGGAGTTGATGCGCTGGGTGTCGATCGCCGTGCGTTCGTTTGAGATTTCTCCGTTGGAGTTGTCGAAATCAAAGGCCCGCACTTTCTTCGATGGCGTGTCGATGTAGTAGAAGGTCCTGGTGTCCTTGGACCAGCAAAGACCATTGGAGTTGGTCACATTCGGGAACCTGAGATGCACGCCACCTTCCGCATCCAACATGTAAAGCGCAGCATCTCCGGTCTTCTTGACCGTGCTGATCGTGCCCGCCCAGAAACGCCCAGCTGGGTCGCACTTGCCGTCATTGAAACGATTGTCGGGTTTCTTGTCCGGCTCGGGATCTGCGATCGGGGAAACTGATCCGGTATTACTATCAAGAAAGGCAAAGCCGTTGTCGCCGGCAATCACCAGTCCGCCCCTGGCTCTTGGGACCACCGTGCCGACTCGTTCGCCAACGTCGATGATGTCCTCGCTCCCGCTTCCCGGATCGAACTGCACGACTTTGTGCCCCTCGATGTCCACATAAAGCAGACGATTGTCATGCCAGATAGGCCCTTCGCCCCACTGCGCTTCGTAAGTTCCGATCAGTTCAACGCCAATAGACATGGCGGGGCTTTAGCGGATTGAGGAAGGGAATTCGATCAAAGAGTTGCTGGTTCAAGATGCTGCGAGCGCGAGCTAACGGATCCATCGGGCTAAAGAACCGCATGGCAAGGAGGACGCGATTGCACCTGAGTGGTGGAGGGACGAGTTTACGAGTTCGTGGGCACAAAAATCCGAGGCAAGTATGATTTGCCCCGTACTGCTGCGAGTGGACCGCAAACCCCATCGCCCAAGTTCAGAGGGCTGTAGCTCCGGTACGGACTCGTAAACTCGTCCCTCCACAAACAGCTCGCTCACCCCGCTCACGGGGCAAACGCAGATCGCGCGGAAGTCTAAAGAGTCTCGTTGAACGGCTTGCCGATGCAGACCAATTCACCGCTTTGCGTGGTGATGAAGAGACGTTCTTCGGCAATCGCCAATCCATCCCAGGCAGGCGTGGGGATGTTGGTTTCCTTCAGGACTTTTCCATCCTCGGCATTCAGGCATTTCAACCGTCCGTCTTCATGAGCGACGTAGAGGCGGCCATTGCCGGCGAGTGCCATGGCGTGAAGCTTGTTGTAGAGCTGCGTGTTGCGCGGGACTTTCTTTTCCTTCTCCTCCTTGGGAGTGAAGTGGTCGGTCACCCAGCTCGCTTTTTCGGCGATGCGATAGGTGCGATAGGGTTTGCCACCTTCGCGCCATTTGCCGACCGCGGCCCAGCCCGTAATCCACCTGCTGTTGAATTCTTCTCCATTCTCCAAATCAAAATCGCGTCGGAAGAGGTCGGTTGATCCGTTGAGGGAACCATACACGTGATTGTCGCGGAAAACGGTGAGCGGACGACGCCGGGCTTCACCGGCGAAGCGATGCTGATGGCGGGCGCCATAGGTCCATGAGCCGCGCGGGACGTAGCAGGCACCCGAACCGGTATCAACTTTCGCGAAGGCGTTCCACTTGTTCACCTTCATGTCCTTGCCGTCCTTGGTGATGAGCCAGCGCGAAAGCGTGATGTTGTCTCCCTCGGCATGGAGGATGTCGAAGGGATCAAAATCCAGGCCGGAGTTTTCGTAGTCGCCTTTCTGCGGAATCGTGTCAATGCGATGCACCCAGTGCTTGTTTGCGGTCAAGGGATCGATCGCGAAGACGAGAACACCACCATCTGCGAGCGGTTGTCTGCCGGCGGCAAAGTAGGCGATGTCATCGATGATCAACACGGCGCCGGGCACGGGCCATGGCGATTCGACCTGGCCGTAAGCCGCGATGCGTTCGTTGGTCGGTGCGGCCTGGAAGCGCCAAACCAGTTCTCCGGTATCCGCGCGCAGTGCATACACGTAACCGTAGCTGGTGCCAAAGAGCGCCAATCCCTTGTGAATGGCTGGAGGCGTATCGACGCGTCCATCCGCGGTAAAGCGCCATTTGGTCTTGCCGGTCTTCATATCGATGGCGAGAACCTCGTGCGCATTCGGTCGCGTGACGTAGACCAAGCCGTTCGCAATCGTGGGCGCGCTCAGAGGGCCCTTGATAGTGGGGTTCTGACGCCAATCATGCAGGATCGGTCCGCCCGGTTCAGCGCTCCAGGGGAGCAGGTCATTCGGGTTGGAAAGATTCACCTGCCACACCGTTCTCAACTCGCGCGGGCCGGGTGCCTTGGTGCTACCGCTGCGCCAACGGTCGTTTCGATAGAGCGGCCAGTCGGTGAGTCTTGGTTCCTTGGGATTGAGTTCGATCAATGCCGTGCCCAGTTCGAGCGGGAATTCAAGTTCTTCGACGGGGCGATTGACGCGCTCCTTGTCTCCGCCTTCGGGTGCCATGGAGACAAATCCACGAAGCATCGGCCAACACGTGCAGTGTTTCGGCGTGGTGTAAACCAATCCGTTCGCAGGGATCCAACCGTTCTCGCGCGAACAATTTGCCTTGGTGATGCGATTGACCACCACGTTGCCGGAGCGCAGATCAGTCATGTCCAGTGTTCCGGCAAACATGAAGTTCGGAGTTGCAACGGGCGGGAAGCAATGCGCGAGACCGGCATTGTGAGTGGCCAGAGTGCTGCCGGTGACGGGGTCCAGCGAGGAGACCTGCACGGGCAGGCGTTTCATGTTTGCGCGATCGGCGTAGTTCGTCTTGCCGCCGTGAAGGATCCAAAGCTTGTCATCGAGATACATCGCACGGGCCTGGCGCCGATGATTCATTCCCGGGGGATAAGCCTTGTTCCAAATCGGTTCACCGGTCGTGGCGGAGACGATCTTCAGTTCGTTGCCGATGTCGTTGTCGTTGAGTGAGGAAATCTCAAATGCCAGCTGATCTTTGTGCAGGACGGTGCGCGTGACCTTTCCGAGGAAATCGAACTTGGAATTACGCCACTTCACCTTGCCGCTGTTGAGATCCATGGCAATGGCCTCCAGCTTCTCACCACGTTTCGGGCGCCCGTGCGTGAAGGTCACGATTCCATAGCCGGCGACGAGATGCCTGATTTCTCCCGCCTTGAAGGTCCAGAGTTCCTTGCCCGATTCGGTGTCATAAACACGCAACGAACTGGCGTCGGCAGCGATAAGATGCGGTTCGCGATGAACGATTTCGCGCGGGCGATTCAAGCCGCCGTAAACCCGGACGGGAGCACCGGTCTTTGCATCCAGTGCGGTCAGCTTGGACTTCACGATCGTGAAGACGAGCTTGGGCGAGGCGATGGGTCGCGCCTGGCTGCTGGAGAGACGGGGCAGCATAAAGTCCCCGCTGTTGTGCTTGTCCTTGGAAAGATCGTAATGCCAGAGGCGCAGGCCGTTGAAACTGTCGCGGGCCAGGAGGCTGCCGTAGTAATTCCGACCGCCGGCGGTCACCATTCCTTCCACCTCGTGCATCGCGGCCGCGACCCAGCGAATGCGACGGGGCGGGCCGACAAGCGTATCGGTGGACACGGCATTTCCGTCTGATGCATGACGGGGATGCGACCAGGCATCCATGTTGAAAGGACGAGGTTTCATGGCACTGGTCAGCTTCGATCGGTCAGTGATCACATTGCTGAATCCGTTTTCGTCCAGTTCGCGGTATTTGGAATCGGCTTCGTCGATCAACAAAACACCTTCGGGCACGAGCACCCGCTTGATTTCGGAGAGCGGAACGATGCCCTGCTTTACGATGATCGCGTTCACAAGATTCTCCGAGTAGGGCAGCTTGTCCGCCTCGGGAAGGCGTTCCGCAGATACCATTCCATAATTGGCCGTTCCACGGAGCTGCTCCCTCACGGTGGCGACGCGATCGGCGTCCTTGTCCAAGACGTTGATGATGAACCGTCCGGACGCAGCCAGTTCTGCAGCGCCGGTGACATCGCCAGCGCCTAGTTGAACCACCAAGCCACCCTTGACGCCGAGCGATTCCAGCTTGGCTTGGAGATTCGGAGCAGCGTTTGTGGAATGGATGTGTGCGAGCGCCAGGAAAACAAGAAAAAGGCGGAGCAGGTTTTTCATGAGTGGTACGGGGGTAAGGGATGCCAGAACGATTGTCAACGGAGCTTGGGGGTTATTGATGTTGCGGCGCACACTTGTGCGGTTTTTTTCGACTCACACACTACCACGACCGACGGTCTTCCATGAATCGGGAGACCTTCGGTCAGACGGGTGCAGCGGTCAGGAGACCCGCTCCACAACCGGCCTTTGGATTGTCCACATGATTGACTGAAGTGTCTTCTTCGGCACAATCCCCAGCCTGCATGAAAGCGCTCCTGCTCGAAGAATATAAAAAACTCCGTGTGGCCGACATGCCAGACCCCGAAGCTGCTGCGGATGAGGTCCGGATCAAGGTTGAAGCCTGTGGCATTTGTGGAAGCGACATCCACGGCTATGACGGTTCCAGCGGACGCCGGAAGCCGCCGATCATCATGGGCCACGAAGCGGCCGGTGTGGTTGAAAGCGTGGGCATAGATGCCAGCGATATCGCGCCCGGCACGCGCGTGACCTTCAACCCGATGTTGTCCTGCGGAGAGTGCGAATATTGCAAACGCGGCGAAACGAATCTTTGCAATTCGAGAATGGTGCTGGGCGTTTCGTGCGATGAATTTCACCGACATGGCGCCTTTGCAGAATACGTGACGGTTCCCGCACGCAATCTCTATCCCGTCCCGAACGAAGTTCCCTTCGAACACGCATGTATGACCGAGCCAGTCACGGTCGCCACTCACGCCATAAATCGCACGCCCGTGCAGGACGGTGATACGGCAGTGGTTGTGGGATCGGGAATGATCGGGCTGCTGACCGTGCAGGCATTGCTGGTCGCGGGTTGCTCAAAGGTGATCGCGGTCGATCTTTCGAACGACAAGCTGAAGGTGGCGAAGGAACTTGGCGCCGAACATACCTTGAATCCCAAAGACGACGATGTGGTTGCCAAGATCCTTGAAATGACCAACGGCAACGGCGCGGACATCGCGGTGGAAGTTGTCGGCGCAACACCGACATTGCAGACCGCGATTGAGGTCACGCGCCGGGGCGGTTCGGTGACTCTGGTCGGCAACCTTGCGCCCACGGTGGATTTTGCGATGCAGGCAGCCGTCACGCGTGAGCTGACGCTTTACGGTAGTTGCGCATCGAACAGCGAATTCCCATCCGCCCTGAAGTTGATGCAGGACGGCAAGATCAAGGTGGATCCGTTGATCACGGCGACGGCTTCGCTTGAAGAATGCCCGGGCTGGTTCGATCGCCTGTACTCGGGCGAAGACGGTTTGATGAAAGTGATCGTCAAGCCGGGAGAATAGACGTGGTGCACTGCAACGCGCCTTTCGGCCTTGAGTGATTCAATGTGGTGGGACGCTACAAGCACACCCACGTTGGGCATCAGCAGATCAATCTGTTCTCGGTGCGTTCTCCCTCACCCCGGCCCTCTCCCAGCGGGAGAGGGAGAAGACATACGGGTTCAAGTGAGGTCTCATTTGCTCTGATCACCACTTTTATCAGCCGACATTCTGCTGCGTGGACTGCGCGCCGCTTGACATCCCCACGCCCCTTGGAAACACTCCGCCCCTCATGGCTGAGCCGAAACAGACCGAGTTGATGGAGAAGATCGTTTCTCTCTGCAAACGCCGTGGCTTTGTATACCAGAGTTCCGAGATTTACGGCGGTATTGGCGGCTTTTGGGACTACGGCCCCCTGGGCGCGGAATTGAAGCGCAACGTCAAGGACGCCTGGTGGCGCGACATGGTGCAGCACCGCGAAGACATCGCCGGTCTCGATGCCACGATCATCACTCACCCGACAGTCTGGAAGGCGAGCGGTCACGTGGACACCTTCACCGATCCGATGGTGGATTGCCTGTTGACCCAGGCCCGCTTTCGGGCGGATCAGGTCGACCCACAAAGCGGAACGGCGCATCGATTCGCCGGCGCATTGGACGGTTCGATCGTGGCGGAAGATTCGGCTCTGCACCGCGCCTTCTCTGAATATGTAAGCGAGACGGGAAGCGCAGATTACAAGGGCGACAATCGAAAGAAGCTGCTCGAAAAACTGAGCGGCGCGTTGGAAGGCGACAATGCTGAAGACGAAGCGAATCGATTGATCGATTCCGATCTTAGAAAAGCGCTGAATTCCGATGAATTCGCTGTGCTCGTCCCGAAGGGCAAGCCGCCTGAGAAGGCGCACAAAACCGCGCGTCAGTTTTACGGCAACCGGAACGTGCAAAAACCATTGCTCCTTCCCGCCGGAACTTCCGAGGAAACGGACACGATCAAATACAACCCTGAGAACGGCGCACTGTTGACCGAGCCACGCGCCTTCAACCTGATGTTCACCACCCACGTCGGTCCGGTGAAGGACGATGCAAACATCGCCTATCTCCGTCCCGAGACGGCCCAGGCCATTTTCGTTCAGTTCAAGAACGTGCTCGATACTTCCCCGGTGAAAGTTCCCTTCGGCATCGCGCAGGTCGGCAAGGCCTTCCGCAATGAGGTGACGCCCCGCAATTTCACGTTCCGTTCCCGCGAGTTCGAACAGATGGAGATCGAGTACTTCATCAAACCCGACGAGGCGGTCGAAGCGATTTCCGGCCAGGTGGCTGAGCCCTCCGATGGCGAACCGCAGGCGGACTGGGGCTGGAACGCCTGGCACAAGTATTGGTTCGAATCCCGCATTCGCTGGTATGAAAGCGTCGGTTTGAACAAGGACAACCTGCACATCCGCTGGCAGGACGAAGATGAGCTGGCGCACTATGCGCGGGCCACGGTCGATATCGAATTTGACTTTCCTTTTGGCCAGCAGGAGTTGGAAGGCATTGCGGCGCGAAGCGACTTCGACCTTTCGCAACACCAGTTGGTTTCCGGCAAATCCCAGCTTGCGTTTGACGACGAGCTCAAGCAGGCGCTCAAGAACATGGGCGAGGAAAAGGCCAACGAGCTGGCCGACCGCTATCGTGCGGCCCGCCACAAATACCTGAGCCTTGCCATTGAGGATGAAGATCGGGAGCGGCAAGAAAAGAAGGTCAACAAGCTGGCCGATGCCGATCGCGCGGCCTTCCTGAAGGGCAACTACATCCCGCACGTCATCGAGCCTTCTGCCGGAGCCGACCGCCTCGTGCTCGCGCTGATCTGCACGGCCTATGCCGAGGAAGAGATCACCAACGAAAAGGGCAAGAAGGAGATGCGTACCGTGATGCGTTTCAATCCGCGAATCGCCCCGATCAAGGTCGGTGTCTTTCCGCTTCTGAAGAACAAGCCCGAACTCGTCGCCAAGGCGAAGGAGGTCAAGCGACTGCTCCAGGAATACATGACCGTCTTCTACGATGAGGGTGGAAACATCGGTCGCCGTTATCGCCGACAGGATGAAGCCGGAACGCCGTTTGGCGTGACCATTGATTTCGAAACACTGGGTGAGGCGGGCGATGACCTGAAGGACACCGTCACGCTTCGACATCGTGACTCAATGGAGCAGGAGCGCGTAAAGATCGGAGATCTGGTGGGCAAGTTGCTGCCGCAGGTTCGGTAGTGGTGGATCGTGAAGGGACCTGCCTTAAGACTCGGAGGTCCTCGGTTTCAACTGACAACTCAAACGGTGAGATATAGGAGAGCGCCTGTTTCATTTTCTACAGCCGGGCCTCGAGATCCGGTTTCAGCTTAACGAAATCTTCCGCGATGGTTTCCAGCAAGGTGCCGGCCTCTGCGCGACGCCCGTCGAAGGCGTGTTGCTCGGCAGCGCGGGAAAGTTCAACCAATGCGTTCAGGCAAAAGATGCCGTCTACCGCGGTTTTCAGAACCCAATGCTGGCCGAAGGCCTCGTGGATCTTGTCGGCGGGCAATTCCAGCACTTCGGTGGCAGCGCCGACGAGCTTGCAGGTGATGTCATCCGGATAGCTTTCATTGCTGATGAACATGTCAATATCCAGCCCTGCCTTTTCCTTGATTGCCTCCCACCTGTCTTCACCGAACTGAGAACAGACGAGATCCTCGACTGCTTTGTTGACCATTCCGTAGATAGGAATCCTCTGGTTAGTAAGTATTGAGCCGACGCAGCTCGAGTTTTTCTCTCTTTCGCAGCGGAATTGAAAGTCTCCTAGACCCGATTCGACATGCTATATCGCAACGACTGACCCGCAGCCAATGGCGATCGTCTACGTGCCGCAAAAGGTCGCCTGCACGATCTGCTCTGGCTTGGGTGGGAGTTCGTATTCGGAACAGTCTGCTCGTTCCTCGAAGGGATTTTTCAAAACATCGTTCAAACAATGGAAAGGCTTGAAGTCGCCCTCGTAGCCCGCTCGGATTGCTTCTTCGACCCGATGATTACGCGGGATAAAGATCGGATTGGCTGCCCGCATGAATTGCAACGTCCTCGACGGATCTTCCTCGCGCAGTCGTTCACACCAGGACTTCAACCACGCTGAGATTCCGTCGCGACAGGAAAAGAGCCCCGCGAATTCTTCATCCGCTCCACTATCGAGCGCGCAGGTCAGGCGTCGGAAGGCAAGTGTGAAATCCACCTTCTGTTCGGCCATCAGTTTGAGGAGGGATTGAAGCAAGGCCCAGTCGTCCGGAGCGCCGGCATCCAGGCCGATCTTGCGGGTGAATCGTATACGCAAGGCCTCCTGGTGTTGGCCGGCAAAGAGATCCAATTCACTCTCCGCGATCTTCACTGCCTGATCGGTGTCTTCATCGAGCAAGGTCAAAAGCGTTTCCGCAAACCGCGAGAGGTTCCAGAGCATGATCGAGCCCTGGTTGTTGAAGGCGTAGCGGCCATGATGATCGATGGAGCTGAATTTCTTCGACGGATGATACGCATCCATGAAGGCGCAGGGGCCGTAGTCGATCGTCTCGCCGGAGACGTTGGTGTTGTCCGTGTTCATCACACCGTGGATGAAGCCAAGCTGCATCCAATGCGCAACCAATCGCGCCTGGCGCGTGACGACGCCTCGCAACAAGGCACGATACGGTTCATCGTGGTCCATTGCTTCCGGGTAATGACGATTGATGACGTAATCCGCCAGCACGCGCAGATTCTCGTGATCTTTGCGCAGGGCAAACCATTCGAAGGTGCCCACGCGGATGTGGGAACGAGCCACGCGGGTGAAGACACCTCCCGGCTCGGCGCCGTCGCGAAACACTTGATCGCCACTGGCCACCGCAGCCAATGCGCGTGTGGTCGAAACGCCCAGCGCATGCATGGCCTCGGACACGATGTATTCACGAAGAACGGGGCCCAGTGCGGATCGTCCGTCCCCGCGTCTTGAGAATGGAGTCGGACCGGATCCTTTCAGCTGCACGTCGCGCCGGACCTTGTCCCTGCCGATCACTTCACCGAGCAACAAGGCTCGTCCATCGCCCAGTTGCGGAGCGAGTCCACCAAACTGATGACCTGAGTAGGCCATTGCGATGGGCTCGGATCCTTCCGCGATCTTGTTGCCGGAAAGAATATCCAGTCCTACCTCCGCACGCAGGCGCTCGACATCGATCCCAAGTTCTTCCGCGAGCAGGTCATTGACCGCGATGAGTTCCGGTGCGCGGACGGGACTCGGATCCACGCGTTCGAAGAACGGGGCGGGCAGTCGTGCGTAGGTGTTGTCCCAGTTGAATGGCATGGACGTAAACGTAAACGGCGGGCGATTAGATCGTACCAGCGATTGATTGTCAGACGGAGAATCTTCGCTGCAAGCCCAATGGTGCGTGATTAAGAGTGCTGGCAGTAGCAAGAGATGCTTCAACTGAAACCGTACGTCTTCTCCCTCTCCCTGCTGGAAGAGGGAAGTTGTGCTGTCGCCAGACTTGAAGCCCTTGCTCCGTGGGAGCGCCCGTAGCGACTAACGCGTTCCCCTCAAGTCTCCTAGGAACGCCAACAGATCCTTCATCTCTGCCTCGGTGAGTTTCTCATGCAGACGCTGCGGCATGAAGGACTTGGCGATCAGTCCCTGCTTGACGGCGTTCTTGATGGCGCGGCCAGCAATCCCACCGTCAGGAGGGACGCGGAAAGCTTGGAAAAGTTCATGTGAAATCAGTAGCGGGTCGGTTTCCAGCCCTTGCGGGGGATGAATTCGCGCGCGCCATAATCGGTTGATTTGCAGGCCGCGCCCAGAAGGGCGACAACAGCCACCAGGAGTAGAGCCAGCCGAATCATGGGCGCAGAATAAACTGGATTGTCAGGGCCGCAAGCCTGATGCACATTGCAGCCAAGGAAAGATGTCCGACGCGTTCAAATCCTTGAAGGGCCAGCTCTTGCTCGACGGTGGAAAACTGCGCGGGTCGTGGTTCCATCGGGCGGTCGTGCTGGTCTGCCAACACGACAAGAACGGAGCATTCGGGCTTGTGATCAATCGACCCAGCCCGACCAATCTCGGCGCTGCGGTGGTGGCCGATCTGCCCGATCTCTTGAAGGAAGAGGTCCTCTTTCTTGGCGGGCCGGTTCAGTCCACCGCGCTGAGTTTCCTCCAGAGCGATTCATTCATTCCCGATGCCAACGTCATTCCCGGTCTCAATCTCGAACACAACCTCGATGATCTGATCGAAGCCGGTGAATCTTTTTCCCCGACCCAGAAGCTGAAGATCTTCGCCGGTTATTCCGGTTGGGCGCCGGGACAACTGGATGACGAGATGGAACGCGGCGCTTGGCTGCTGCATCCGGCCTCAATCGAACACGTGTTCAACGAACAGCCCGAAGACCTCTGGAAGAAGATTCTGGTCAGCAAGGGTTGGGAGTACAAGCTCCTCTCCGAGGGGCCTGACGATCTCTCCTGGAATTGAAACGCGGGTGTCAACCAGTCATTAATCGGGATTCGGTTGCCAGGCGTGAGGCGCAACTGCTCTGTTCCCAAAGAAGTTCCAAGCTGCAAAATCCGATAAACCCCCACGTTCTTCCCCTGGCGGCTCAGATTGGAGCTTGGTGTTTGAAGTTTAATTGAGGCTTGGGTTTTGGAGTTTTCGCCCTCACAGAATCTGCTCGCCACAGTGCCAGTTGAGCGCATGATTCAGCCCCAACCATGTTGCGCACAACATCTCTTTTCACTGTCTTCACATGCGGACTCCTGACCCTATCCGCAGCAAACAAATCCCGCTTCACCATCACCGAATCCAAAGGGAGCGTGGATATCAAAGTTGATGGCGAACCCTTCGCCACCTACGTGCTCGATCAGGCGAACAAGCCTTACCTGTATCCGGTTTACGGACCCACCGGCAAACAGATGACCCGCGCCTATCCAATGAAGACGATCGAAGGCGAGCGCCACGATCATCCGCACCATCGCGGCATCAACTTCGGGCATGAAGGCATCAATGGCGTCGACACCTGGAGCGAACGTCTGACCTGGGAAGAACTCAAACAGCGTGGCGAACGCTGGGTGAAACGCTCCGAAGACCGAATGAAGGCCCTTGGCCGCATCAAACATCGCAAGTTCACCAAACTGAAGACCACCAAGGACTCCGCTGTCATCGAGCAGCTCTGTGATTACCTCGACGCGAAAGGCAAACGTGTCCTCACCGAAAAGCGCCGGCTTACCTTCCGCGCTGATGGTGGAACTCGAACGATCGACTTCGATCAAGACCTGATCGCCAGCGACGGAGATGCGCATTTTGAAGACAAGAAAGACTCCGGCCTTTCGATTCGCGTTCCAACCAGCATGGACGTGACGAGTGAAAAGGGAGGTAGGATCGTCAACAGCAACGGCAACCGCGATCTGGACGCCTGGAGCAAGACTGGCAAGTGGTGCGACTACAACGGCCCGGTTGGAGGCGAACACCTCGGTGTGGCAATCTTGAACCACCCCTCCAGCTTCCGTCATGTCACCCGCTGGCACGTCCGCACTTACGGCTTGTTCACCGCCAATCCCTTCGCCTCGAAACAGTTCAACAAGAACGACCCGGACGTTTCATTCAC
>CEUN01049475.1_pt1 | contig 12496 bp, 20 predicted proteins | sample 361501 | NCBI WGS metagenome assembly CEUN01 (sample SAMEA2622801, study PRJEB7988) | marine metagenome | biome: marine biome (ENVO:00000447); feature: marine epipelagic mixed layer (ENVO:xxxxxxxxx); material: "saline water (ENVO:00002010), including plankton (ENVO:xxxxxxxx)" | depth 120 m | reverse complement strand
TAATTCCCATTCCTTTAGATTTTTTCTTAGCTTTTCTAGCCATTTATCTATCCAAAGTAAATTGTAGCATATACACTAACACTTGCACTTACTACAACACCAGTTTCACATCTAACACCTTCATCTGCTAGATAGGTGTCTAATGTACCATCTGCTGGCATATTAATTTTAATTCTTGATTTAGTGGCTCCTGTTGTTAAGCCATCTTTTATTTCAAATGTACCTACTGCATTTTTTGAATTTAAAACATTAAAACCTCTAATTCTTGTTGGAAAACCAACTGCAACTGCTGTTAAGTCTCCTGATGAAGTTGTTACATGTCTTACTGTACTTAAATTAGTCATTCTTATTCCCTATATAAAATATAAAGGGTCTCATGAGAGACCCCTTATAAATGTTTATCTATGCTCCTTGTGAACCATAGTAACTTCTCCAATCAGAAACACCAAAAGAATATCTTTCTCTTGATTTAAATCTGACGTTACCTGTATCAAAGTCTGGTTCCATTTTAGTTTGTAGAGGAACTCTTACAAACATTTTGGCACCATTAGGTATATCAGTTTTTAGGTAGTAATCATTGGAATTTGTAAATCTTCTATTTACATAATATCCATCAGGAATTACTCCCATGTTTCTAATTGCATTAATGTCGTTGTGGTTAGACCCTGGTTTACCTGGAGAGGCTAGTAGTCTCTCTGCAGTAAATTTAAGGTCAGTTGGAATATGTAAAGATACAGCTTGTGTACCAGTTAAGATACCTCTGTCATCTTTAGTTCCATCAATAGTAATCAACGCAGCCTCTAAAGCTGATTCTGATAAATCAGCAGCAGCGAGTATATTACTTTGTGTTCCACCACCAACAACTGGATGTGAAGCAGAGAAGAAAGCTTGTCCATCTCCAATTGCACTATCACCTGCTGTAAATCCATTATTAAAAATGGCAGCAGCTTTCACTTGTTTAGTATTAGCCATTGCACGAGCTAAAGCACGAGCACGAACTTTTGCGAAAGTGTCGTACAAGTTGTCTTCCATTGCTTCTTCAGTAATTGAAAAAGCTAAAGCAACTGTTTCGTGATTATATCTAGCTGTGAATGATTCTTGTGCTTCATCAAAAGAAACAGCAGCACCTTCAGATTTTACTGGAGCTGTGCCAAATCCTGTGAATAACACTTCTTCTTCAAAAGACCTATCTGAATTTTCTGTATCAAATAGGGGTGTATGCTCATCATTAACTTCACCATACTCAACACCAAAGACAGCATTAAGTCCTGGAAGAAGTTGTTTTGCAATACTTGCTCTATTTATAGCCATATTATATTTCTCCTTCTATGTTATGCTGTTGCTTGACGTTTCATCCAATGCTGGACGATTTTAACTTCAAGTTTAGGAAACGCACCATCAGCACCTGTTAAGGCATTGCCTGGTTCGTTTACCATTGCTATTGGTCTCACAGCTTTGGTTGAAGTTGCTCTACTAGCAGCTTTAATACCAAATCCTGAATTACCAGTAACAGTTGAACCTGCACCTAAAGTAACTTCAAAGTTTTGCGAGTTAATATCACCTGCAGTAACTGATGCATCTGCTTGAATCATAAAAGATGCATAAGGGTCATCAACAACAAATCCTACTGGGTTACCAATAGCACTTGAAGTATTTGCAGGAAAATGACGACTAAACGTAGGTTGTTTTGTAGTAGGGTCTGTATATTCACATCCCATAAAAACACCTATAGCAAAATCAGTAGTCGTTGCTACTGGTGTAATATTACCAGCAGAAATCGTTACTAGGTCTCCATGAAAGATATTAGAAGCTAGTCCATTGGCAATTGCGTACTGAGATTGAGCAGTAGAATTGTAATTTGAACCAACTTTTCTCATTGGGACCATTCCAAATAATGCTTTACTTGCACTCATTTGTTATCTCCTTCATAAGTGTATTATTAATATAATTACAAACTATCGTTGAAAACGAGGTTCACGACCTTTTGTAACAGTTGATTTACTTGAGTTCGTTATAGGCATACGTGAGTCTGATTCTGCACGTAATCTAGCATCTAAAGAATCTTCTTGCATTTTATGTTTTTTAAGTTGGTGATTTCTTCTTGCTTCAGATTTTTCAATAGGCATCTTTGCAAGAGCAACATCTCCGTTACTTACGACTCCTTTATATCTGCCATCTTCTCTTACGATTGAAGACGAAGCTAACTCTGGAACTTCTTCAGGTGAAACGAAAGTCCAACCTTCACGTTGTCTCTTACCCACATTTTTATAATCATCCTCTCCACTTAAAGCGACTCTAATCCATCTTAAAGTCATACCTTGACTATTAAATTTATCTTTAACAGCTTGAGGTATATCAAGATAGTTTTCCTCTTCAAATGAAGACGTTTCAATTTTTGAAGTAGATTCTCTAGTTTCTTCAGTACGTTTTGTTTTAGTTATTGCCATTGTTATGAACTCCTACGCATTGTTGATATTGTTGTATACTCTTCAGAGTCAGACACTTTTGCTTTCTCTTTGGCATACTGTTCAAGTGGTACATTCCATTTATTTGCAAGTCTAACATCTTCTTGAGTTAGCTTGATTTTTTTGGAAGCAGGAGTGCGAGAAGTTCCTGCGACTACTTGAGAAGGACTTGACGTGTCCTTCTGACGAACTTGTTGAGTTTGTTTAAATTTAGTTGGAAAGGTTTGTTGCAACCTTGTATCAACTTCAGTATAAAAATCATCATCTGATGGGTCAAAACCTTCTTCTTTTAACTGAGCATCCAAAGCTAATGCTGCAGCAGTCATCATTTTATCTTGACCAAACCATTCATTCTTTTCTGCCCATGCGACTGCTTTAGGGTCGTATTGGGGTTGTTGAGGTTGAGATTGTTGAACAGGCTGTTGTTTAACTGAGTTCTGATAATTCTCGTAATCTTTATCAAAATTAACCTTATTTGTTTTTACACTATTTAAATTAATCTGTGCTTCATTTAAAGCTTCCTGTGCTTTTAATAATTGACTTTTATCATCTTTTTCAAAAGCATCTAAATAATTTTGTTTAGCAAGACTAAGTTGATTTTCTAAACTTTTTTCTTGAGACTCAAGACTTGTCTTTGTTAAATCAAATTGATTGCTTTGATTTGTTTTTAATCTTTTTTCAAGTTCTTGTTTATCAGCTAAAAGTCTGGCAACTTCTTCTTCCTTTTCTTTTCTTTGACGAACTAACTGACGTATTCTTTTTTGTGCTCTTTTAGAATCTATATCTTTAGCTTCATCAGGTTGTTCTTCTAGTTGAGTTTCTTCTTCTTGTTTAGTTTCAAGTTTAGGTTTTTCTTTTACCTCTTCTTTTTCAATTTCAGGTTCAACCTTAACTTCTTTTTCTTCAGAAGAGTTTTCAACCTCAAAGTCTACTTTATTTTCTTTTTCTTTTTGTTCAGGTTGTGATGTATCTATTTGACCCCAACCATCATCTTTGGTGACTGTATTGTCTTCCATATTTTCTCCTACGTTGTTGCGAACCAAGCGATTACGCAAAGTTATAATCTTATATAATACTATAAATTATAGTAACATACAAGTAACTATTTTTTATTCTTATATCTTACTCTCTGGTCTTTTTCAATACCTTCAAGTATTTTAGCTTGTTGAGCATGTAATTTAGTTGCCTTCTTCAAACCTTTTATTACTTTTTTTAATCTTGCAGTATAGTGCATTTATTTATCCTTATTATATAAATTATCAAAAGTTTTATATACATCCATATAATCATCATGAGATTCAGCAGTATGTTTATATTGTGACGGAACAAAATCTGGAGCACCTTCACCTGCTGACCACATTGCAGGACTTGTAACTCTAACTCTATTATTAGGTAAAGCTACCATTGCACCTTTATATGGACCTGATGTTAAATGTAAAACATGTGATTGCTTATGTTGTGCAGGGTCATCTGCTACTGCACTATCAGTAAAGTCAACTGTAAAATAATATTTACCAGTATAAAATTCACCATTAACTTTACACAACCAAGGACTTGAACTAATTCTATCCATAACCACAATACTATGATTATGACTAGGACAATCCCAAGGCTGAGCATAATGTGTTTCAATAGGTGGTGTCCATTCATCTAATGGTATATCACCTATTAATCCTGTTATTGGCATACGTGCCCACATTGCACCACCATGTAAATTTTGTTCTTCAGCTTCACAACCTGTAAATACAACTTGAAAACTTAAACATCTATCAGGCATACAATTAACTGCAATAGCTAACGCATGTAAATATTCCCCATGATAAGCCTGATGATTATGAGTAAACTCCTTCCTTACCCAACACCTAAAAAAAGGTATATTGGATATTAGATGAGACATGTTTAACTATGTGGTCCTTTGATAATTCCACCTGCATTCATCATTTTAACTTTTTTGCCACCAGCCATTTGAGTTTTAACTCTTTTGCCACCAGCATAACGCATTTTTGCTTTTTTCATTTTTACTCCTTATATGTGGTTGGTTAATATGTATATCTCAATAGCAATAATACCCAACCCTAATATTGCTGCTATTGAACCTATAATTAGATTTCTTCTAAATTTTTGTTTTTTAATTTGTTCTTTTAATATATCAGATTGTCTTTTTCTTTCAATAGCTATCTCTTTTTGTAATCTCTCCCACTGTCCAGGTGAACCATATAATAAAAACATACTTCTCATTTCATCTCTTAATCTATTAGCTTCTTCCTTTCTGAAATGAGCATCTATAGCATTTTGTTCAGCACCAGTTAATTTTCCAAACAATCCAGGTTTTTCTGATGCAACAACTTGTAAACCTGCTTCAGCCTTTGCCCATTTAGCTACTGCTCCTGACATTTTAGCTAAATCTTTACCTGTTTTAATAGCTTTAGATATTGCTTCTGTAGCTCCCTTCAAAGCTGCAAAAGCTGTAAATGGGTCAATCATATTTTATCCCCTTTTCTTTTTTACTTTTTGTTTTCTCCCACTTGCACTAATAGGGTATCTAATAGATTTTGGTTTAGGACCAATATTACCTTTAGCTCTTTTTCTTTTTATTGCTGAAGCTTTTTGTCCTGCAGTCATTCTATCAGCTACAGCTTTAGGTCTACATACTGGATATTTTCTTTTAGATTTACTTGCAGATTTTCTTCCACAAGGTTTACCTGTAGATATATCTACCCAGTTTTCTTTAAACCATTTTTTAAGTCCACCACCTTTTTTCTTTTTCATCTATATCTCTTCAGGTCTTTTACCTTTTTGTTTTTTATATTTGTCACTAAGTAATTCTAGTTCTTTTTTTTCTATTCGCCATAATAGCACCACAACCTTTAGCAACTTTACCTTGTGGCTTACCCACTCTTTTACCCACTGACATTTTCTTTTTAGGACCTTTAAAATCTTTTCGCTTGAGACCACTAGGGTCTTTAATTTTTCCTGCACAGATTTTAGAAGCATACGCATTTGCATACGCACTAGGATAAACTTTAAATTTACGTTTCGCAGCATTTTTCCCCCTTGCACATAATTTAGTCATTGTTAATCTTCCTATATCCCCAGCGATTCTCAGAACAATCCCACATTCTTTTACAATCATCAGGAATTTTTATTATCATATTACTAAATTTTATAAGATTTTTAGTTATTTGCATTTTATCCTCCTTTACAAATATTTATTCATTACTGTTATTAAGTCTTCATATTTAGCAACTTCATTTAATTCTTTTTCAATCTCACTTATAATATCCCCATGTTCACCTATACCTGTAGGATTATTTAGTAACACTTCAACATTAGCAATATGTTTTTTAATATGTCCATCTGCATGAGATAAAAAAGCTTCTTTTAATTTTTCTTTTATCATTTTAATTTGATAAATTATATGTAGTATCTAAATCTTTAGGGTCTCCAACTTTCATCATTATCTGGTCATCATATAATAATAATAATTTTACATTCTTATAAAATAGTTTTTGACCTGCATGTTTAGTATAACACACATAATCTCCCACATTACACCAGTTTCCATTTGGAAATTTATCTTCATCTTTATAAGCTAAATCTCCTAACGATAAAACTTTACCAACTGTAGTTAGATAAGCTATATCACTTTTAACTGAATCAGGTAGCATAATACCACCTTTAGTTGTTTCCCTTATCGTAACAGGGCGAACCAATACGTGGTAGCCAGGCAGAGTAGGTAAAGTCTCTGGGTCAGGTAGCTCTTCTTTGTTTGTCCATTCATCATTTTTAACTGCATTATTTAATTTAATAGTCTGCATCATCTTCTCCATCAATCATCTTTTTATATATATTAGTTATTAAGCTATTAGCATATTTAAGTCCTATAATACATCCAACCTGTTGTTTATAATGATTATAGTCCTCACAAACACCATCCCCTAATGATTGCTGAATACGACCTACTTCTGCATTTATTTCCTTCTCAATTTCAGAAATAATATTCTTCATAAATTATTTTTTAGTTTTATATGAAGCAGGAGGGTCTTCTCTTAATATACCCCTCTTTGCTCTGAAAGACATTTCGCTTCCAGGTACTTTTGACCAGTCACCATATTTTGCTGGAGTATGTGGTCCTTTAATTATATCACTCATTAGTCTTCTCCTTTCATTTCTTCTTTAGCTAAATCACCAAGAGTTTTAATTGCTTGTCCTGCAATTTTAGACTGACGATTTTTTTCACCTTCAGTTCTTTTAACTGCTATTTGAGCACCATCTTTTAAAGCTTTAATACCTTGGTCTTCTTCTTTAATAGTTAGTTCTCTTTGTTTAACAGCTAAGTTTGCAGCTTCTTGTAGAGCCTCAAGACCAAGTTTTTCTGACTCAATCTCTAATCTCTTTTTCTCAAGCTCAACCATTTGTTGCTCAGGTGTTTCCATTTTACCCATTGCTAGGTTAGCTTGTGAAATCTGTTGTGCAGCTTGAGCCTGTACTTGTTGTAATGTTGCAGGGTCAGTGGCTACTCCTGATACCATTCCATTGATTTGTTCTTGGTATCTCATAATCATATGTTCTTTTATATTTGCTTCAAGTATTGGTTGTACTTTCTGCATAATAGGACTACCACCATTCATTGGGTCAGTTAAATAAGCAGACTTAACTGTAATATGAGCCATGTGGTCTTGTCCAGGAAAAGCAGCTATTGGCATACCTTTTACTGCTGCTTGTATATCTGATACAGGGTCAAGTGCTTGTGGCTGTACTTGTGGTGGAAGTATAGCTTCTAAGTTAGGCATATTTGCAGCTTGTAATATTGTTCTATGTAATGCCTGTATATTATAAGTTCCTGGTGGTGCTTGACTGGCTAACTGTAGAGCCAACTGTGAAAGCATTAATCTATGAGCACTTGAAGGTATATTAGGGTCACTTACAGGAACCACATCAATTTTACCATCAAAGTCCATTTTGAAAATGGTTGGACTTGCACCAGGAACCTCATAAGGATATGAATCAGGTAATGACTCAAAGTTTATCCTTGCTAATATTTTAAATTCTTCTTTTTGTGAGTGATGTAATCTTTTATGTATAGCACTAAAAAATTTACTTGAAGCTTCTAACAATGCCATTGTAGTTCCAACTGGACCATAATTAGTTGAATCATTAATTACTTTTTCTGTACTATCTGCAAACTTTTGTCCTGCTCCTGCTACAAAACCTAACATTTGAAATAATGTATTAGAAGGTTCTTTATAAGGTAAAGGGACTATTGCTCTATTTAAATCTACACCTGTAGCTTCAACATCTCTAAATTCACCAGGAGATAAAGGTTCATTATCTCCAACAACCTTTACACCTTTTGCTTTAAATCCTGCAGGTAATGTTGCAAACTGTCCAGAGTCAACTAAGTTTCTCATAGCTGCAGTTGCAGTCATTGTAAGATTACCTAAAAAATGTATTAAACCTAAACCATAAAAACCAAAACCTGGAACAAATTTGTAATGTGTAAAAAACATTTTCATTTGTTTAGTAGGGTCATCTTCATTATAGTTTCGTCTTATAGATAAAACTTTTCTTGAACTTTCTTCAACTGTAACAATATAAGGTGAAGCAACTCCTTCATTATCTAAATCTAAATAACAATGTTGTTCTAACAAAATATATTGTGGGTCAGAGTCTGCAGGTATAGCTGTTCCCATAATCTCATCAACTTTCATTGACATTGAGGTTTGTTCTACAGACTGTGCTTCAGGTAATTCAATATCTTCATAAACTCCTGCAGCTATTTCTTTTGCTAAATCATTTGGATTACGTAGTATAACATGTGTATATCTATCTGCTTTTCTTAAATCTGAAGCATGATATGAAACATAAAACTGGTCAATAGGAACAAACTCTGAACAAGGTCTATCTAATGAACCATCATAATAAATCTTTTTAAATGCTGAACCAATAATTGGTAAATGAAACAACATTCTTTCAAACTCATGAAAGTATTCAGGCATCATCTCTGTAAGTTGATAATTCATAAATTGTTTTACACGAGATGCTTGTTGTTGTTTTTCTACAGTCTCAGTTCCAATTATCTGAGCCATTACTGGACCACCAGCAGGAAATAGTTCTTGAGAAGCTTTTGATTGAAACTTCACTGCTGACTCTATTAAGAGTGGATGAACTGCAGTACATGCACCTTCAAATGGTTCTGAAGTTTCTTTTAATTTTAATCCTAATAAATCAAATCCTCTTTCAAATGTTTGTTCCCATTCTCCTCTTGATTCTTTATCTGCTTCATATTTTTCATAAACAGTTGCTCCTATTTCTTGAAGTGTTTCTTCATCAAGAGTTGGAACTAAATTATCATAATGACCACCTACCATTTCTTCTTTAGGCATAATAGCAGGTCTGCCCATAAGGTCAACTACTGCTGACCCATCTTCCATCATTGCTATACTTTCATTAGGAAGACTTTCTTCAGTAATATTTTCTTCAGTAATAGTTTCTTCTTGTTCTATTCCTGGAATTTTATCAAAGGGATTTTTTTCAGTTGGCATAAATTTTCTTTCACAGTTATTAATTTTATATTATATACTTAAAACTTCCAGTATGCAACCCTTTTTTTTCTTTCATAGCCTTCTTCATAATCAGGGTCATCAGGATGCACTAAATTCCAAGACTCTTTCATATAGTGAACTGCCATTGTCATTGCATCTACTTGGTCATCATGTCTCCCATTTGGAAACGTAATTGCTTCACTAAAAAGACTATCACTCCATTCATAGCCTTTAGGTAACCAAACTCTACCTGCTTCCATAAGTGGAGTTGCTGCATATACTCTTGCAGTCTTATCTCTATCAGGAGTATAATCTAAAACTGGTAATCCTGCTCTACGCATATCCTGTATTAATGATTGTCCACTTGCTTTCTTTTCGATAATACAGACATCAGGTTTATGATAGTCATACAGCTCTTGTGCTTTTGTTCTCAATGTAGGATAATCAAATCTACCTTTTTCATTTCCTAATAATATTAAATTAGATACCCAACTTTCTCTACCAGTTGAATCAGTTTCTAAATTTTCAAATATACCCCACGTTTGGATGACACTATAATCAGCAGTTGTCTTTGTTGAAAATGCAGTATCATATGTTTGAATTATATAACTACAATCAGGAGGGTCATCATAGTCCCACCATTGAATCCATTTCTTTTTTATAATTCCACCAGTATCTGGTACAGGATTCTGCATGTAAAGAGACTCCCAATATCGTGAGCCATTACTTGCTTTTATTTCTTCTTCATCATTTTTTAAAATGGTATCAGGTTTCCATTCAGGAAAATATGAAGAACCTATAGGTAGTTTTAATAATTTACTTGAATCTTCATCAACCCATGCAGGTATTTTTATGACCTCCCACTTATTTTCTAATTCTATTTGTGATTCTTGTCTTAGTAACCAACCACATAAATCATCTTCATGGTATCGTGTATTAATAATAACTATTGAACCATTAGGCATAATACGTGTACGTAAACCTGATGGGTACCATTCTTTTACATATCGTCTACCTGTTTCACTAAATGAATCTTCTTCTGACATTACATCATCTAATATAGCAACATGGGCACCACGACCTGCAATCTGACTACGAACACCTGCTGCATAATATGTGCCACCCTGATTTGTTTTCCATTTACCTGCAGCTCTTACATCACTACGTAATGTTACATCTGGAAATACTGTATTAAATAAATCATAATTAACTAAGTCTCTTACACTTCTACCAAAGTCTGAAGCTAGTTGGTCTGAGTGTGATACAGTTAATATTTCATGTTGTGGGTGTCTACCTACGTACCACGCAGGAAATAACTTTGAACATATTACAGATTTAGATGAACGTGGTGGAAGAAATACCATAAGTCTTTTTATTTCTCCACTTTCAACCTTTTGTAGTTTATCTGCAATTACATGAATATGTTTACCCATAATCCAATCAGGAACTAATGTAGGTGCAAACATAGCTATGAAATGTAAAAAGCTATCTTTAGATTGTTGTATTGCTCTTTGGAAATACAGTTCTCTAAGTTTAATTAAATTTTCATTTACTTGTAGCATTTGATATTTTACTTGTCCATGAGACAACAGGTGATTTATATTCTCTTGGTTTTACTTTTCTCTCAAAATTTGAGGGCATAAACCAATATGTATTTCCCCTAATTATTTTTATTCCCATTCTGAATCTTCCCAGTCTTCATCATCATCTTCTATAATAGATGGTTCAGGTCTAGGTATATATGGTTCAACATTTGTTGTATACCATTTAATTGGACATCCTTTACAAAATGTATTCCATCCTGCTATAATTATTATATATGATATCCATGATACAAAAAAAATTAAAATAAAATAATAAATAATTTTATTACTATTTTTTATTAATGTTTTCCAGTTTGACAACATTTTCATAATGTTTTATCTCACGTTCTAATTCTTCAGGTGACTTTGTTGTTATGTCTTGTTTAATTTCTTGACGTTCAATTAACATACCTAGATGTTTACCTATGAACTCCATTGCCCTATTTGCATTAGTTAGGTCATTTTCTGCAAGACCACGATTGTAAACATCCATAAACTTCTTTACAACTTCATTAATATTAACACTTACGTCTTTCATTGCATCTAATCTTATTTGATTACATCTTTCTTCAATCTTATCATTCTTTAATAGACGTTTAGCTTCAGCACGAGTTTGTGCATCATTATTTTTTTCACTGTAACCTGCTGCACGATACGCAGTTAAGACATCACCTGTAGCTGTATACTCTAAACAAAACTTTTCTTGCATAGCAGATAGTCCACTAGGCAGTGTATTCTTTGCAAAGTTCTGATATTTTTGCTGTGCATTGTCTAACATCTTTACTTTTTGACCTTCAGGTAAGTCTTTAGCTTTCTTTTTTGTCATTTTGAGTCTCCTCTCTTCAATTCTACGCATGTACTCACGTCTCATCTCAATTAAATCCCTACCTGCGTTACGTTTTTTACGAAATGCTGCAGTCTCTTTAATTAAATCCCTAAGACCTGCATCATCTAAGTGAGCATATAATAGATGTTTAGGTTGTTTTTTCATTATTGTATTATACACTATGTTATGTTTATAAAAAAGTAAAAAAATAACTTGTTGATTCTAAATTTATATGATATAATAATGACTATGTTACCCAGGGTTAAAGGTATATCTTATGGGTTGACAAAATTACCAACACATAACTATATAGTCTCTATTGCATCTCTCGTGCATTGTTGTGTTGGTCTATTCGCAGACTCCCCACCTAGTCAATATTTTGACACCAACTCCATTTTCTCCATAATTTTGTGGGGGTACCCTTTTTATATATATATGTGCATGCGTGTTTTGTGTGTCCCCCATAGGCATAATGTGTCTGTGTATATCTGTGTAGGCATAAGTAATCTCTTTTTTTGTTCTACATTCGTTCTATGTCAATTTCTTGACAGTTCTACCTTTGTTCTATGTCAATTATTTGACGATTCGTCTGTGCATAACCTGTGTAGGTCTGTGTAGTGCTATGCAAATGCATATAATGTAGTTTTCAACTATATTTTTCTCAATGTTTTCAACAACCTTATAGTATCTCTAAAAATATATAATACAATACTTTTGAGTATTATATATTTTTTATAGAGATACATAATACTCTCTGATTTCCTTCCCAGTTGTTCCCTTGCTCTATGCTAACTGCCATAATGAGCGAGGGCATAACGAGAGTGAAGACTCAGCGATTAATTTTTTAAATTAAAACTTGACATACTAATTTAACTCAATTATGTTGAGTTATAACTACGAAGTTGCTCTTGAACACCTGTGTGTTAATAACTATACTTCTGACGAAGTATAGAGATTCCACGAGTCCTTTGGACTTGCGTAAGTGTAAGGCATATAGGTGTTCAAAAGCAATTTTGTAGCTATTTTTAATTAACTGAAAGGACTTGACTATGTCAAAAATTAATAAATCAACTTACT
>CEUN01152165.1_pt1 | contig 12519 bp, 11 predicted proteins | sample 361501 | NCBI WGS metagenome assembly CEUN01 (sample SAMEA2622801, study PRJEB7988) | marine metagenome | biome: marine biome (ENVO:00000447); feature: marine epipelagic mixed layer (ENVO:xxxxxxxxx); material: "saline water (ENVO:00002010), including plankton (ENVO:xxxxxxxx)" | depth 120 m | reverse complement strand
ACAAAGAGGGGTTGCGCCTGATGGCGCAACCCCTCTTAATTGTCTTCGAATTATGAAAACAGAGTTTTTTAGAAGCCCATGTCTCCGCCAGGTGGCCCACCCGCCGGCATTGGTGGCATAGGTTCTTCCTGTTCGCTTATTAGAGCCTCAGTTGTGAGGATCATTCCAGCTACAGACACTGCGTTTTCTACTGCAGCTCTAGTAACCTTGGCGGGATCCACAATTCCCATGCCAACCATGTCGCCATACTCACCTTTATGAGCATCGAAACCGTAGTTTTTCTCGTTGCTCTCAGAAACCTTTGCGAGAATTACAGCACCTTCGTACCCTGAGTTAGCTGCAATGACCTTTATCGGGGCAATGAGCGAGTTCTTCAGAACATTTATTCCGGTTTGTTCGTCGGCGTTGTCAGAGTTTATTGCTTCAAGCGCAGCAGCGGCTCGTATCAGTACAGTTCCACCACCTGGAACAATTCCTTCTTCAACGGCAGCTCTGGTTGCAGATAGAGCGTCTTCCATGCGCTGCTTTTTCTCTTTCATCTCGATTTCAGTGGCTGCACCTACTTTTAGTATTGCTACACCACCAGACAGCTTGGCTAATCTTTCCTGCAGTTTTTCACGGTCGTAGTCTGAGGTAGTATCAGCAATCTGTGTCTCTATCTCAGCTTTGCGTCCAGTTAGAGCATCAGCAGAGCCATCACCATCAACGAAGGTAGTTTCGTCCTTGGATACAACTACCTGTTTGCATTTACCTAGGTCGTCTAGAGTGATTGAGTCTAGCTTGCGACCAATCTCTTCTGAGATTACCGTTCCACCGGTGAGAATAGCTATGTCTTCAAGCATTGCCTTACGCCGGTCACCAAAACCTGGAGCTTTTACAGCCGCAACGTTAAGTGTTCCTCTAAGTTTGTTTACTACGAGAGTGGCGAGTGCCTCACCCTCTACATCTTCTGCGATAACAAGTATGTTCTTGTTAGTTTGCAGAACCTTTTCCAAAACAGGCAAAAGGTCGGAAATTGCCGAAATCTTTTGAGATGTAATCAGAACATAAGGTTCAGCAAGAACAGATTCTTGTCGCTCGGAGCTTGTTACGAAGTAAGGCGAGAGGAATCCACGGTCGATCTGCATACCTTCGACGAACTCTGTCTCGTAAGATAGAGATTTGGATTCGTCTACGGTTATCACACCGTCCTTACCAACTTTGTCCATAACGTCGGCAATAAGTGAGCCCATCTCGTCGTCGTGTGAAGACAGTATTGCTACGTTTTCGATTTGATCCTTAGAATCAACAGGGGTTGACTGAGACGCAATCGATTCACGAATTGCTTCCATACCAATTTCCATGCCACGCTTTAGCGCCATGGGGTCAGCACCAGCTGCGACGTTCTTGAATCCTTCAGCAATAATTGCTTGAGCCAGAACGGTCGAAGTAGTGGTGCCATCACCAGCGTCGTCATTAGTCTTTTTAGAGACTTCTTTGAGAAGCTGTGCTCCCATATTTGCAAATGGGTCTTCCAAGTCAATTTCCTTGGCGATGGTAACACCGTCTGAGTTGACTTGAGGAGGACCGAATTTCTTGTCGACAATAACGTTACGACCACGAGGGCCAAGTGTCGACTTTAGAGTGTCAGCGAGAGTGTCGATTCCCTCTTTGAGACGAGCTCGGGCTTCATCGCTGAACTTTAGGTCTTTTGCTGCCATTATTTTTTTATCTCCATAATGAGATGTTTAGTTCGACTGATGCGAACTATCCAACGATTGCGAGGATATCGCTCTCACGAACGATCAAGTAGTCAACTCCGCCCTCTGAGTATTCGGTACCGGCGTACTTCGAATAGATGACTGTTTGTCCGACCTTGACAGGCATGTCAATGACATTTCCGTCGTCGGTCGTTCGACCAGGACCAGCTGCTACAACAGCGCCCTGCTGGGGCTTTTCTTTTGCCGTGTCAGGAATGATGATTCCACCAGGTGAGGTGTCTGCCTCTGCCTCGGATGGCTCAATGATCACCCTGTCACCAAGCGGTGTGAGGTTAAGTGCCACTGGCATATATCTCCTTAAATTAGTGACGTTAGAATTCGCTCTATTTCGTGTTAATATCAACTGGTGCGGACACACCAGATTGAGTTTCGAATTAGCCCAATTTCTTCAATAGCAACCCTCTTCTCATACTGCTAGCAGTCGAAGACTTAGAGTGCTAATTAACGAATTTTATGAATGACTGATACTCTCGTCAACTGAATATTTCTTTACCTTTGTCATCATCCTATGAATTAAAGGTCAGTTTTTACGCGAAAAACAGATGAATTTATTTATTGTGTGTGAATAATATAAGTGGACTTAATCGGTATAAAACTACGGTTCGTGTGATACTGATTATTTGGATTACGGGTTTTCTGATTCGAACAGGACTTGCCCATCTACTTCGATTTTTATGATCCGTTGATATTGGCGTATTGCATCATTGTTTACTTCAACTCCCAGCCCTGGAGAATCTGAGGCTTTAATGAATCCTTGGCTATCTCGAAATACGCCAGTAGGTTCAGTTAATCCAAGGATTAAGGGTGACCCTCCTGCGGGATATTCTGTTAGGTTGAATTCCTCATAGCCAGCGAAAACGTGGACAGAAGCGGCTATTGATAGATGGCTCTTAAACGTGTGATTAACGTATTGGATTCCTAGATCTTTAGCCCTGTCAGCAACTCGTTTGGCTTCGGTGATGCCGCCGATACGCCCTACGTCTATTTGGACAAAGTCAAGGCCTGCATTAACCATCATGTCATCAGCTGATCGGAAAAAATCTGCGCCCTCACCACCGGCTATTCCTATTGAGATATTGTTTGCTTTGATTTTATCGCTCAATTCTCGGTAAGCATTTATTTCTTCTGTTCTGAGTGGTTCTTCTAACCAAGTGACCCCAAGACTGGAAAATGCAACTGCTCGTTCATAGGCTTCGTCTACGTTATCACCCCAAACGACACCAGCGTCGACCATCAGTTTTGTTTCATTGCCAAGTCCATCTCTTGCAGCCTGAACCAACTCAATATCATCTTGTAGAGTGCCACGGCCTATAGGCCCCCATCCGAATTTTGCCGCCCTGAATTTACGCGCAATGATCGATTTGGCTATGGCCCGAGTTGTTTCAGGGTTATCACCGAACAGGACACTTGCGTATGGGAGTTTTTTGTAAGAGGTATCGTGACCGATTAATTTCCATACGGGTTCGCCAAGATGTTTACCGAGTACGTCCCACATAGCGATATCCGCCCCGGCAACGGCATGATCAATTTGTTGAACGTCAAGACCGTATTCACCTGCTCTATTTCGTAGTCTAATTACGTCTGCGGGTGAATTTATTGTCTCGCCCAAGAGTGCCTCTCGGATATTGATTATGTTCGAGTGAGACATCGGCATCACATATGCGGCCATAGATACCAAAGGTGAAGCGTCACATTCTCCCCAGCCTTCTAATCCATTGTCGGTTTTGACCCTTACCAGCAGCGAGTCCTGAGTACCATCAGCTGTTCTGGTTATTTCAGGTAACGCGATATAGAAAAGATCTATTGCTTCAATTTTCAATTGTTTATGAAGCCTTCCAAATCAGCAGATCATCAATAGATTCAAGTAGCTTGTCGTACTCAGTTAAGTCGTATTTATCGAGATTTCGTTTACCTGGTGACCGTGTCGTTGGAGTTTTGATTACCCCTCGTCGATAGAGAACTTCTTTGAACGCCCTCATACCATAGAGGCTTTCGTAATTGTTTAGTGGTGCCATCCGTGTTTGGATTGCTCGAGCGCTTTTTTCGTCTCCTGATTCGAGCAGGTCCCAAATTTTTGAATGTATATCACCAAAGTGGGAGGCTGGCATATTGCCGCACATGCCCCGGTTGAACTCTGAGACTAGGAATTTACATCCCATTCCGCCCATCACGCCATGAACATATTTACTTGCTTTCGAAAAGAGTTCGGTGGTGAGCTGGCCTGCGAACGCTGTTTCTTCTTTGACGTAACTGACGTTTTCTACTGTTTCGCAGAGTTCGGCCAGTTGCGAAGCGCTTAGAGCAGTTCCGACATTGTGGTTTTGAATCCAAATAGGAATTTGTACCGCTTCGCTTAATTTTTCGAAGAAAGTTACAACTTCGCTTGTGGAAGGCTTTGCTAGATTGGCTGGCGGCATTGCGATTATCGAATCGAACCCAGCCCCTTCGGCGTATTTACCCAGTTCGATCGAGTGAATATTTGAAACTCCAGAAATTCCGGCTATCGTTGGAATCCTGCCGTCCACGATTTTTATTGTTAGATCAAAAACAATTTTTCGTTCAGTGTCAGTTAGCGATTGAAATTCGCTCGCCATAACGGGCATTACTATGCCGTGACAGCCATTTTCTACGGAGAACGTTAGAACGCTTTCCAGAGAGGGAATATCAAGAGTTTCATTGTCATTGAATGGGGTCGCAGGGATGCCGTAGATGCCACGGAATTGTTTCAGGGAATGACTTGTCATAGATGTTTTCTTATTAACTTAACTTTTGCGTAATCTCATGATGTAATGCCGGCTGCCTCTTTTATATGGTGCGACGCTTTTGTTCATAATCTCTATCAGCTCACGGGCATCGATCATTTTAGATTCATGGAGTAAACGAGCTTCAGTTTCTTTTGCACGGTTGAATGCCGATGCAAGATCAGTTACATCAAGGGATACTTCGAGCTCCAATCCCCATCCCTCCGCTAATTGCATCGGGGTGACCTTTGGATCTTCAAATAACGAGACCACTATAAAAAAGCCGCCAGATTTAAGCACTCTCTTAACTTCCACTGCATCGAAAACGTCAGTAGTTATTACCATGTCGAACGTTTTGTCTTTGAATGGCAAATTTTCTACAGGTGCATTAACGAAGTTGCAAAGGTGTGAAATGTTTTCTATCTCGGCAAGATCTCGTGCAACCTCGAGTGCTTCTTCGTCTATGTCGTTTCCATGTACTTCACACCCGAACAGTGACGCCATCCACCGGGCGTTACCGCCGACTGCACAAGCAGTGTCCAGAACCTTAGTTTCGTTGTTTACATCTTGGTCTTGAAGTGCGATACGGAATATAGTTTGGTTTGCGCCAATGTGCATAAACTCACCGTAGGACGCGTGATCCCAATTGGGGCGAGCATCGAACCACTTCTGAAGGCGCTGTGTCTTATTGTTAGTACTATGATGCATATACACGTTCCTATACAGCAAAACAGGTTATGTTTTCTGGTGAGAATGTATTGACCGTACGATCACACAGTTTGTCAGATTTCGATTGTATTTTGTGAAATTTCTACGATCTTCCTTGCTAATAAATATCAATGCTATTTATATGCCGCTTTTATTACAGAAAAGCAAAAAGCGCTTCTCGACAAGCTGAAAAGCACTTTTTTCAGGAATTTTGGATGTGTAATCACACGTTGATCGTTAATTAGCTGTCAACCGATAATTTGGTTTCAAATCTTTTTGCATCTGCTTTATGTTTTTTACGTAGATCTACCACGTATTCTGGTTTTTCTTGTAACCATGTGATTATTTCGTTAGCTTCTATTTGGGTAATTACTTCTTTTTCCACCAAAATTGACAACTTATTTGCGAAGCCATGCTTTATTTCGTGTTTCTTTTTGTTCGGTTTCCTGAAATCTTTTTTAGCTCTGCGATTTTTGAGGTCATCTAACTTTAATTTATTGAGTTTATTCATGGCCTCGGGTTTGTTGTTTTGCCAAGCCTTGATCTCGTCGGCTTGTTCTTGTGTAATGGTTCCAGCTTCTATAAGAGCGGATAAGTGTTCTTCACGTTTTTTTTCGTGATGCTCTTTTCTGGCGACCTGCATTGCTGAATCAAGATCTTCTCGTTCAATTCCTAAGATTTCCGCTACGCGGTCGTTAATAGCGTTTCTTGGATTTTCATTATTCGGCGAGTCTTCTTGAGCGAAAACAGCTCCGGCCAGCGCTAATGCGCCTAGGAGACCTGAAGCAGCTCCAATAATCAGTTTTCTTGAAATCATTTTTACGCCTTTCTGTGATTGATTTGACTAATTTAATTTAAAAATGTGTTAAAGCTGTGTGGGCATTGTTAAGAAATGTTGGGCATGAATATATTTTTCAGATAATGCTGGAGACTAAACTTCAATGGTATTAGCCTTTACTTTTTAAAACCCATTTATTTTATTAGTACGGGATCGGTGGCAATCGAATCAACAATGCACAGAGTTTGTTCCGATTGAAGATTTGCACTTTAAATTGTGATCTTGTGTATAGATAGAAATTTGATAAGTGTCGTTATCTCATTTATTTTCAAATTCGAGGTTTCCATTTGCCTTTCACACGTACTGCTTCGGTCTCGCCTGGCCATGGCGGAGTGGTCTTCAAAATGATTTCTAACGCTGTATTACCGGTTGATCGGAATTGGAATATAGTTCTCACAGGAATGTTGCATTTGACTCCCGCACGAAGTTTGGTAATTGATTCAGTTTTCTTGTCTTTTTTCCATAATTTTCCTTCACCAGCTACGCAAAGCCATTGTTCTTCGACAGTAACGTGGTACACAGCGTGAGTTGTGGTTCCTTGGTGTAGAAGCACATGAACCATACTTGAACTAGGAACCGGTGATTTAATTAAACGTATTTCTGATCCGTCGGGTGCTATTACATCGGGGTCGTCCGGTAAATTGGTGAGTAATTTGGGGTCTAACATGGCATGATGATAATGGCACTGAGTTAAACACAGCGGGTAATCTCTATCCAAAGGTCATTCATAAATAGAGATTAACTGACAACAAATTGTTTTTATAATCGCTGATTAACCTTATCGCACTGCATTTACAGTAAACAGAATGCCGGCTGCTTCATTTTTTGTTAAATAACTATCACTGAATTCATGAGCCTGGAGCAAATCAATGAAGATCGCTGATGTACGAACGGTTGTCGTAGGAAATCCTTGGAAGAACTGGATCTATGTGGTTGTAGAAACTGATCAGGGGATAGTTGGGGTTGGAGAGGCAACTGGTGGTTTGGAGACTCAGCCCCGTGTAGCTGCTGTTGAGGAAGTTAAGCATTTAGTGATTGGTATGGACCCTCGTGATATTCATGATATTTTCCATAAACTTCATCTTGCTTCATTTCTGAATATCACAGCTCCGATGGCGGGAATAGAGATGGCATGCTGGGACATTCTCGGCAAGTCGCTTGGACTTCCTGTTTACACACTGCTGGGGGGTAAAGTTAGGGACAAAGTACGTGTGTACGCTAACGGATGGTATTCCGGGGAACGAACACCAGATGGGTTTGCGGATAAAGCAAGAGAGGTTATAGCTAAAGGTTACACGGCTCTTAAATTTGACCCGTTCGGTGATGCGCATATGCAGTTATCACGTAAGGAAACGAGGGAAGTTAAGGCACTTGTAGCTGCAGTTCGTGATGCCGTTGGTGATGATGTGGATATATTGATTGAGGCACATGATCGGTTTGATACGTTTGCGGCGATCGAAATAGGCAATTGGCTCAAGGACTATGATGTGACATGGTTCGAGACACCGGTTTATTCATCTGACGTGGGGGCACTAGTAGAAGTGGCGCGTCGGACTCCGGTAAGGGTTATTGCAGGAGAGCGAATGCAGCATCTCCACGAATTCGGAGATTTTCTGAAACATAAATCGACAGATGTGATTAACCCAGAGCCCTTGAAGGTTGGCGGAATATGGAAATCATTGCAAATCGCAGGTCTGGCGCAGGCTAACCACGCTGAGATCGCACTTCATAACGCGGAAAGTCCGTATAAGACTATGGTGGCGCTGCATATTGATGCAGTTACGCCAAATGTGTTTATTCAAGAGTGCTTCGATGATTTTCTTGAGCCCTGGGTTTCCGATGTATTGTCGGGCTTTCACAGAGTGGAAAACGGTTATTTAAATATGCCAACGGAACCAGGCATAGGTGTGATCCTTAACGAAGAAGAAGCTAGGAAACATCCATATGGTCGAAGCAACTTTCTTAGAATGTTTCGTACTGGGTGGGAGAAGCGAGATACAGCTCAGCAAGAGTAGAAGCTGATTGTAGTTCTCAATTAAATTTAATAAAAAGTAAGTCTGTAAAATTCATCAAGGTAAAGCGCTGGCATAGGGAAATTAAATGTAGTTTGACTGCGCTAACTATCGGGTCCGCACGCTGCCCTTTACCATGTCAGCTTCGTCGCTAGCCAGAAATGCATATACTTTAGACACATCGTCTGGCGAAACCAACGAATCGATCTTGTCCCCAAGATCACCCTGTTTGCCTCCAGCATCGTGCATATCTTGCACGTTTGTTACTTTTAGAGGTGTTCTTACTGCTCCTGGAAGTACGTCATTAACGCGTATGTTGTACTTTTCCAGATGGGATTCCATGACGAGTGAAAGCCCATGGACACCACCTTTAGAAGACCCATAGGCGAATGATGAACTTCCACCGTGCACTCCCGCACCTGAAGCAGTAAGAATTATCACACCTTTGTTTTGTTTCTTCATTACGCTAGTGACGTACTTACAGATAGTAAATGATCCTCGTAAATTGATATCGATGACGGTATCCCATATGTCTTCTGGAAACTCATCGAGTTCGAGGGCGGCGCCTTGCAACACTCCTGCAATGTGAATTAGTACATCAACGCCTCCCAGCCAGGTTTCTGCTGCCGCAACGGCTCCGGCAACGGCGGTTTCGTCTCTAACATCAACGTGCCAGTATCTAGCATCTCCTCCAGATTCATTTACGTCACTAATTGTTGCCGCACCATCGGCATCGTTCACGTCGAATGCAGCGACTTTCGCACCTGACGCTGAAACGCGCACAGTTGTAGATCTACCGATACCTGTTGCTGCACCGGTGATAATTATTCTTTTTCCTGAAAGATTTACGGGCATTTTTTATATGTTAGTCCCATTCGATGCCGATTTTTTCGGCAACTTTGCGAATTCCGTCAGCCGCGACAGGAATTTTATCGTCTGGAAGATGTTCGACAAGTACGTGGGCCTTAGGATTCACTTGTTGCAAACCCAACAGTAAAGCTTCGTTGTCTAACATGCTTTCGGGTTGTCCAATGATTGATTCTTCAAAGTGTGGTAGCAGTGCATCTACTACTGTGAAATCTTTAGCGTGACAACCGAGAATTCGATCTGGAATTAGCTCATAAAATTCATTTATTAGTGATGTGGTGTTGTAAGCAACATCGAGCGAGCTGACGAAGTTTACAGGGTCCATATTGAACCCAAGTGCTTTGGAACCGACGGCATCAATCAGGTCTTTTATTCGCTGTGGAGAGTCTATTGGGCATACTGCGCCACCTTCCACTGCCATCATGACCCCCTCGTTTTCAGCAACGGAACATATTTGTTTGGTGCTGTCTACAAGTCGATCGAAAACTTCTTGTGAATGGTTTTTAGGATGGGGCATCCAACCACCTTTAGGGTTCAGGCTTCCCGGTCGAAGATAAGTGTTGGGGCTTTCTAATCTTGCGGTTAAATTGATCATGCGTTTTACGAATTTGATTTCATTCTTGCGCTCTGATTCATCTTCGGCTACGAGTTTGCCTCCGTAGTTTCCTACTGTTTGTGGCATTGCGAACCCTCGATCGGCGTACATGGATTTTAACCTCTGTACGTCCTTGTCTTTCATCGATTGTGGATCACTGACTCGAATCTGAACAGTTTTGAACCCATGCTCAGCAACATTGTCTAGTACCGCTCCATCTATTGATTTCCAGTCTCCAGGCACCAGCCCCGCAACACCTAATAACATCTGTAAACCTTTCCTTTTAATATCGTATTTATCGTGTTAGATAGATAGATTTTTGGCTGTGAACCGTCACACGACTTAAAAACTTACAATAGTGACAAAGCTTATTAGTATTTTGCATCGTATGGGATGTTTTTAGCTTTGTATTTCAACAAGATAATTTTCCAATCACAAATTTTTAGTCCGTATTCACAAATGCTGAGACCATATGGCGTCGCTGAATTTTGCCCGTTGCTGTTCGCGGCAAGGCATCCGTAATGTAGACGACATCTGGGACTTTGAAGTCTGCTAGTTGTTCTCTACAGTAATTTTGGATACTTTCTTGATCAGTATCTCCGTTCAATACGACTGCGGCTTGAACAACTTCCCCATATTTTTCATCAGGAACTGCAAAACAAACTGCTTCAGCTACCGCTGGGTGTTTAAGCAGTACACCGTCCACTTCTAGGGGCGAAATCTTTTCACCGCCACGGTTGATCAACTCTTTTATGCGGCCGGTGAGGGAAAGGTAGCCATTGGCATCCAGAAATCCCTGATCTCCTGTTCTGAACCATCCTTTGACGAATGCTTCGGCGTTTGCCTCGGGATTTTTGTTGTAGCCATGCATGACGTTCTCGCCTTTGATTACTACTTCACCGATTTTATCTGGGCTTTGAAGTTGACCTTTGGCTTCCATGTCCATGATGGCTATTTCAACACCTGTTGCCTGACCAACGGTACCCGGGATTCGCTTACCAGGAGGCATTGGTGATGAAGACATTTGATGTGATGCTTCAGTCATTCCATAGGCTTCCAGAACAGGTGCACCGAATCTTGATTCAAGCTTTTCGAAAATTGCCGGGGCTAGGGCTGAGGAACAGGAACGAATAAATCGGAATGATTTATCCGGGGCATTGTCGTCATTAGCTCGCATTAGGAGAATCTGATGAATTGTTGGGACCGCCGAATACCAAGTTGCCGAGTAATCTTTTTGTAAATTCCAAAAGTTTGATGCGGAGAAGCGTTCTGGTATTACAAGTGAGCCACCGGAATTTAATGTTGAGAGCGATGCACCCATCAGTCCGTGGACATGGAATAAGGGCATAACAATGATCGATGTATCGTCAGGTCTGAGTACATAATGATTTTTGATGTTTTTGATTGATTTCATCAAATTGGAATGTGTGAGCGGCACACCTTTTGGTCTGCTAGTCGTTCCTGATGTGTGCAGGAATAAAGCAAGATCTTCAGGTGATGGAGGTTGAGGATCTGTGACCTTGGTTAGTTTACCGAGGCTATTACTAAGCACCACGTGGTTGCCGTCGAGTGATGCATTAACCACAGGTATTCCCAGCTCATTTGCTGCTTCTCGAGCGAGATTTTCACCCGAAGGGACAATAACCATCTGTGAGTCAGCATCTTGCATAAAGAACTTGAATTCATCAACTGTGTAAGCAGGATTCAATGGGGCAGCGATTGCTCCTGCCCTTGCCACTGCTAGAAATAGCACCATGAATTCGAGATTATTGACTAAAGCGATAGAAACAGGCCGTCTAGGCTTTACACCTGCAGCTGCAAGCAGTCCCGAGGTTCGTTCAATCTCATCTGCGTATTGTGCATATGAAGTAGTTGGACCGTTTGGGATTATGATAGCGTTATCGTTTTGTGAGGCTGGCGAAAGTAGATTCGCAATTGTATTTTTTGGCATGGACATTTTGTGAACGGACCGTCTCGCTAAAAAGGCAAAAAATTTTTCGTGCTAGATTTACGTTTGCGAATTGTATTACTGTGAATGGGTTTAAGCCTGTTTAGACTTTATATAAATTAATCCCAGCTCCATGTAGTAGATGCGATAAGTGGTGTGCCGTTGCTGATTAGAAAATTACCAGTGTTTTCAATTCCTTGGTTAGCCAAACGCGCTGCATCTACTGTGCATGTCTGCGGCTCGACACAGAGAGCATGTTCAGGTGAATAGAACATGAAATGTGTTATCGTTTCCGATCCTTCGATTTTTAGTGTGAGCTCTGGCCACGTTAGGACAGCTGATCCACCTTCTTCCAACATGAAACATCCATCTACTTCTCCTACTGCAAACGTAGTACCGTGTTGAAGTCGCTTTGTTATTTCGGTTTCCTTTAGATTTCCTGTAGCCGTGACGGTACTGTCTAGTTCCCATTGAGCTTGAACGTTGGCTTTGGCAATTACAGGTTCAGAGCCAAGGTATTTATTGAACCAAGGGTGCCATCCGACACTAACTGGGAACTTACGTTTTTCAGATGGAGCTGAGATTATCTCCACGGTTTGGATTAAAGACATACTTCTAAGTTCAATTGAGTATTCAATTTTTCCCGCATATGGCCAAGGCTTTTTGAGTTTGATTTCTAGGTCTATTGATGATTCAGAAGCTCTCGAAATCTTCCATTTTCGATCTCGTACTAGTCCATGGATAGCGTGAGGAAAAGCATTCACCGGTAGTTGGTGTACACCATCAGGAGCTAACAAACGTCCCTCGAGGATTCTGTTAATCCATGGCGCCATTATGAATGAACCCTCACCGTGAGGTAATTTATTAGGATCGTGTTCATTGTTTCCGCCTGATAGAAGTTCGTAGACTTCTCCGTTTTTGAGAATTTTGATTGACCTTAAAGCCGCACCTGCGTCAGGCGAGACGACTACCGAAGCGAATTCGTTATTTATCATGATGTTGCTAGGTATTGTCATATGCGTATATCTACTTCAGCGGTATTATTTTCAG
>CEUN01043461.1_pt1 | contig 12532 bp, 11 predicted proteins | sample 361501 | NCBI WGS metagenome assembly CEUN01 (sample SAMEA2622801, study PRJEB7988) | marine metagenome | biome: marine biome (ENVO:00000447); feature: marine epipelagic mixed layer (ENVO:xxxxxxxxx); material: "saline water (ENVO:00002010), including plankton (ENVO:xxxxxxxx)" | depth 120 m | reverse complement strand
TTCCAGGTTTTAATAATGAAGACGTAAAAGTTTTTGGGTTTTCCAGGCTCGGTTTGCTTGAAATTACACGAAGACGGGGGGATAGGCCTCTATCCGAATTACTATTTAAATCCTACCAGAGACAAAAAACACTCAGCACTATATGTTACGAGATATTATATAATTTAAAAAAGGAAATGCTTTCAAACCAAGGCAAGCCCTATTCAGTTTCTGTATCTCCTGGGATATTTTCAGAATTAAAAAAGGATATTCTTCAAGGTGCTCTTGAGCAGCTACAAAAAGAGACATTCATTGAGATAAAAGTTACAGAGGACCCTACATTGGAGACAGAAGAATACAAAGTCGATTTAAAAAATTAGAGGTTTTTTAGAGTACGGGAGGAGAGAGTTCCTTAATATCCGATTCTATTAGGGGAGCTCCGGTTTTATTCTGTAATTCCATGAAGCTAATCTCATTTATTTTTTCTCTTACCTTTAACCCCTCAGACGTAATATCTATAACGGCTAAATCGGTAAAAATTGTATTTACAACTCCTTGGCCCGTGAGCGGATAGCTACATTCCTCCATAATCTTGGGGGTCCCATCTTTAGTGCAATGTTCTGTCATTACAAAAATGCTTTTGGCCCCTACGGCGAGATCCATCGCACCTCCCACACCTGGCGGTTTGGAATTATCTAAAGTTGCCCAGTTGGCTAAATCCCCGTTTTTAGAAATTTGAAAAGCCCCGAGCACGCACAGGTCTATATGACCACCCCGAACCATAGCGAACGAATCTGTATGATTGAAATAACTACCTCCAGTCAATAGTGTGACTGGTTTTTTCCCAGCGTTAATTAAGTCGCCGTCCTCTTCGCTTTTTTCAGGCTGGGGCCCCATGCCAAGAATACCATTCTCACTATGGAAAATTATTTCCCTGTTTTCTGGAATATAGTTGGCTACTAATTCTGGCATGCCAATTCCTAAATTTACATAGTTACCATCTTCAATTTCTTGTGCTATGCGCCAGGCAATTTGGTTGCGGTTTAAAGGCATTTAGTTCTCCAGTTTTACTTCAAGGACTCGGTTAACAAATATACCAGGTGTCACAACATGCTCTGGGTCTATTTCTCCTAGATTTGTTATCTCTTGGACCTGGGCAATTGTTAAGTCTGCGGCCATCGCCATGGCAGGACCAAAGTTTCTCGCAGATTTATTATAAGTTAGGTTTCCCCACCTATCGGCAGTGTGTGCCTTAATAAGAGCTACGTCGGCTTTTAAGGGTTTTTCAAATACATAGTCTTTGCCGTCAATTTGCCTGACTTCCTTATCCTGGGAAAGAAGTGTACCTGCAGAGGTGGGAGTAAAAAAACCACCTATACCTGCACCGGCTGCCCGCATACGTTCGCTTAGTGTTCCTTGAGGAACTATTTCCAGCTCAATTTTACCGCTCTCATATAACTCCTCGAAGATAAACGAGCCTGAGCTTCTAGGATAAGAGCATATAACCTTTCTTATGCGTCCTGCCTTCATTAGGGCAGCAAGACCAAATTCTCCCTCACCTGCGTTATTGGATACAACGGTTAAGTTGGTTGCTCCCTGATCTATCAAAGCTTCAATCAGTTCAACTGGAGAGCCCGCTTGTCCAAAACCACCTAGAAGTACGGTAGACGAGTCAGCTATACCCTGTAGCGCTTCTTCAAAATTATTTACTCGTTTGTCTATCATCTTAATTTCTAAAACCTGAACAACTTTATCGCGCAATATTCACTATTTTTAAAGCCATGGACAATTAAAAAAGTTATCATCTTAAAAAAATATACTGAAAAATCTTCCCAGTCCATTAAAGTAGAAGGTTCTACAATTTCTTAAAATTGGAGTTAAATGTATGATTAATGCTGGCATAGTGGGATTAGGTTGGTGGGGATCCCATATTTTATCTACTGTACAGGGTAAAAGTGATAAGTTGAAGTTTGTATCTGCCGTCGAGCCGCAATTTGATGAAACTTCAGAAATCATCATTAAAAATGATTTAGAACTCCAACCTGATCTCGATACCTTGCTCCAGGACGCCAATATTGACGCAGTCGTATTGGCTACACCTCACTCCCTACATGAGGAACAGATTTGCAGTGCAGCAGCAGCCGGAAAGCATGTTTTTTGTGAAAAACCGCTAGCTTTAACAAAAGAAAGCGCTCAAAAATCTATAAATATGTGTGAGAAGGCTGGTGTTGTATTGGGTGTAGGTCACGAAAGGCGTTTTGAGGCTTCAATGAGGGAAATTAAAGAGCTAATTTCAATAGGAGCACTTGGGGAAATTATGCACGTAGAGGCAAATTTTTCTCATGATATGTTATCTAATTTGCCTCCAGGCAGTTGGAGAGTGTCTGAAACGGAGAGCCCGGCTGCTGGGATGACAGCCACCGGAATACATTTGACAGATGCATACATAAATATGTTTGGGAAGATAAAAGAGGTTTACGCAGCCACAGCTTTACGCAACCCAGCCAATCAAAACGGGGATATATTATCTTTTCATCTAAAGTTCGAAAGTGGGGTTACGGGTTATTTTAACTCTGTATTAGAAACACCTCTATACATACGCTTTTGTCTATTTGGTACCAAGGGCTGGGTAGAGGCAAAAAACTACCACCATCCCAGTAACCCAGGGCCTACATACCTAAGCATTTGCAAAAAACCAGGTGAAATCGAAGAAAAAGAATTAGACTGGGAGGATTCTGTGCTGATGAATTTTGAAGCTTTTGCAGATGCGTGCCTGGGTAATCAGGAGTATCCATTTTCTAATGAAGAAAAGATCCAAAATATAGAAGTATTTGAGGCGATTTGCCTTTCTGCCAGAAAAGGTAATGTGGTTGTTATTTAGTCTAATTAAGTTTTTTATAAATAAGAATTAAAATGACCGAATATTAGAAAGCTGGGTAAATGCTATTTTTGAAAGTTTAAATGATGACAACTAAAACAATTCTTACTTGTGCACTAACTGGATCTGTTACACCCCCAAAAAAGCACTTGGGCTTGCCAATTACGCCCAAAGAAATTGCAGAGTCTGGCATCGAGGCCGCAAAAGCAGGCGCCGCCATCGTACATATTCATGTGCGCGATCCTGAAAAGGGAATACCTAGTATGGACCCGGAATTGTATAGGGAAGTGGTTGATAGAATTCGGGATGACGGCACAGACGTAGTTATTAACCTTACCTGTGGTCACGGGGCGCGCCTTAGGCCAAGTGACCCCGACGCCAACGATGCGAGTGGTACATCAAATGTACAGACACCTGTAGTTCGAATGAGACATATAGAGGAAAACAAACCAGAAATTTGTACATTGGACTATGGAAGTATGAACTTTGGTGATTTTGTGATCATCAACACTCCTGAGCATCTCAAGCGTATGGCAGAAATTGCCAAGAAGGTGGGCAGTAAGCCGGAATTAGAGGTGTTTGATACTGGTCATTTGAGGCTTGCAAAAAAAATGATCGAGGAAGGTATAATCGATAAACCACCGTTGTTTCAGATTTGCCTAGGTATTCCCTGGGGGCTTGAACAAAACTCTGAAAGTATGATTTTTATGCGCGATGCTTTACCAGATAGCTCTCATTGGGCATCTTTTGGGATCGGTCCAGGAGAATTTCCGATGCTTGCTCAAGCGGCATTGTTGGGCGGCCATGTGAGGGTAGGGATGGAGGACAATCTGTATCTTGAGAAAGGGGTGCCGACACCAAGTAATGCCGCTCTGGTTGAAAAGGGGATAAAGATTTTGCAGACACTGGGAAAAGAGCCTGCGAGCGCTCAGGAAGCTCGTGAAATTTTGGGATTAAAAAAATTAGTGAACTAATGCAATAAAAATTAATCAAACAGATGAACTTTGATAACTAGCTTTCTTTTACAAGTTGCTCCAGCATTTCGTAGGGTTGGGCGCCTACTACTCCCCTACCCTTGTATACAAACGTCGGAACACCAGTTACCCCATAGCTCCTCGATTTTTCCCAATCTTTATCTATTGCCTCAGAATAACTTCTACTATTAAGCACTTCGGATACTTCATCTACGGGAAGACCGCATTGGGATGCAATATCTAGCAACACCTGATCTTCGCCAATATTTAGGCCTTCGACAAAATAAGCCCTATAAAGCCCCATATGTATTTCCTGATAGTCATTCCCGTGGTTGAGCTGATCGTCTGCCCACTTTCCTATTTCTTGGGCCTTTCGACTATTGTAGGTGTGTGTCCTTTGTCCATATTCTAGACCCTCTGCCTCCGTAAGGGCTTTCATTCTCTGGAAGTTGCCATCTATGTCATAATCCCGGCCTCTAAATAATTCTTCAAGAGTGAGTCCAGAATCTGGCGTGTCTGGGTGCAGCGGAAAGTGAATTAATTCTACTTTCAAGTTATAATTTGTTTTCAGTTTTTCAATACGCCCGGTACAGAGATAACACCATGGTCAAACGTAATCACTGAAAATTTCTATCGTTTCCAAATCTGACATTTTAGACTCCTAGGGCAATAAGATGACATCTGATTGTGATTATAACAACCGCATTTAAATAATTAGGAAATTAGTTTATTATAATATTACAAGGATAGGCCTAATTATTTTAAAGCGAGGATACGGTTGTGTCAGTTCAGGAAACAATTGAGTTAAAAATAGTAGATGCCATTAAGATCTCGGGTTTGGAGGTGTTGAATGAGAGCCACATGCATAATGTGCCTCCTGGTTCAGAGTCTCATTTTAAGGTCATTATTATTTCTGATGATTTTGTTGGTCAAAGTTTAGTTAAACGCCATCAAAAAATTAATGAGTTGTTGGCTTATGAACTTTCAAATGGCGTTCATGCTTTATCTATACAAGCAATGACTGCAGAAGAATGGACTAAAAAAGGTGAAAAAGTCATGCCTTCACCAAAATGTTTAGGTGGGGGTAAGGGGGCAAGCCACTAGAAATCCTGTTAGGTGTTAATCTAGTATTGTTCTGCTTCACGTAATTGACCCTTTGCTTTACACACAGCCTATTTGTAACAGCGGGTATAAAGTTTGAAGGGGCATGAACAAAAAGAAAGAAGAACATTATCCAATATTTGAAATTGAAGTAGGCAAGGATCGCGGGGCAATTGGCATTTCCTTTTGTCCTGGAATAAAGGATCCAGAGCCTTCTATAGGTGCTAGGGATCGGAATATTGATAATGATGTAGGTAAAATAGCGGACTGGGGAGCCGCTGCCATTGTAACCCTTATGGAGAGTGAAGAGCTTATAAAATACGGCGTAAGTAATATTGGCGAGACTACACTACGCAATAATATGCTTTGGTATCACAATCCAATAAAGGATATGGAAGTACCAGATAAAAAGTTTGAGAACCAATGGGAAGAGATAGGGCCGTTATTGAGGTCTTTTGTTGGGAGTAAAAGAAATATTTTCATTCACTGTCGTGGTGGATTTGGTCGGTCAGGTGTAATCGCCGCCCGTTTGCTTGTTGAATTTGGTTACCCTGCTATAGAAGCTATTAGAAAAGTGCGAGATGTAAGGCCGGGATCACTTGAAACGATCGGACAGGAAAATAACGTAATTGCTTTTTCTAAAGGGATTTAAAAAAGTTACCAAAGGCTTATAATTTTGTTGGTTATAGACATGGAGTGCTGAAGTTAATGGTGTCAAAAGTGAAGAGTGAGGAAAATATACCTTCTTTGTATGATACATTTTCTCTGCTTGAGGGGGTCTTAGATCCTGTGATTGTAGTAGCCCAAGAAAGAACAATTATTTATGCCAATACGGCAGCTGAACAAGCACTAGAAAATCTAAAAGTAAATGAAAACCTGTCCATAAGCTTAAGGCACCCGGAAATATTGCAATCAGTAGACGCCGTACTGGGCGGGGAAGACGAGAAATTGGGGGAAATAACATTCACCTCACCCATTCCTCGAACCTTTGAATTTCAGGTTAAAATGATAAATATTTTTGTTGAAGAGCAGGGGTTAGCTATGCTCGCTATGCGAGATATCACCTATTTAAAATCTGCAGACCAAATGCGCCAAGATTTTGTAGCAAATGTTAGCCATGAACTGCGCTCACCGATTTCATCTTTGGTGGGCATTATTGAAACACTACAAGGTAGTGCCAGTAAGGACCCAGTCTCGCAAAAGAAATTCTTAAAGATTATGAGCGAGGAAGCAGCGCGTATGTCTAGATTGATTGACGACCTGCTCTCCCTATCTAGGGTCGAGGTTACAGAGCACGTTCCACCAGATGAGAAAATAAAGTTACCTGATATTGTTGGCAGCGCTGTTGAAATTTTGAGGGGGATTGCTAATAAAAAAAATATGACCATCCGGTTTGAAGAAAAATCTGAACTCTTTGAAATATTGGGAGACCAAGACGAACTGATGGAGGTCTTTCAAAATTTGATTGATAATGGGATTAAATATGGCGATGAAAACTCAGAAATTGAAATATTAATAGAAAAAGTAGATAGGGTGCCAGAAACCGATATGCCAGGTGTGTGTATCAGTTTTAAAAACAAAGGGGACGGCATTGATGAAGAACACCTCCCCAGGTTAACGGAGCGTTTTTATAGGGCTGACAAAGCCCGCTCTCGAAACACGGGTGGGACTGGATTGGGGCTTGCTATAGTTAAGCACATAGTAAGTCGCCATCGGGGACACTTGGCGATAGAGAGTTTTCCAGGAGATACTACCACCGTTAGTGTTTTTTTACCTCTATACCTTAAGTAGTATGAGGATGTAATAAAACTGTCACAAAAATTTATTAGTTTATGTGGATTGCTTAACACTAAGGGCGAGCAGCTGTAATTCACGTGTTTTTTTTAATTTCCGCGGAGTTAATTTAATGACGAAAAAGGCAGTCGATAAAGACCTAAAAAGATTTGTTCAGCTTGAAAGAGCAACCCTGAGTGTCGGCAGGCGAAATATTAATTTGGGTCTAGGTCTGTTATTTTTAGTTGCGGTATGGATATTCGCAAGTTTTCACCATACTGGTACTGAGGGGAGTATTGTTTTAATTGTGGCCGCTGTAATTGGTGGTTACATGGCTCTAAATATTGGTGCCAATGACGTAGCAAATAATGTTGGGCCCGCTGTAGGTTCTAAGGCTATCACCCTAGTTGGAGCTCTAATTATAGCAGCGATATTTGAAGCTGCAGGTGCAATAATTGCCGGTGGTGATGTAGTGACCACTATTTCCAAGAATATAATTGATACCGAAGCGGTCGCTAGCAAAAGCGTTTTTATCTGGGCTATGATGGCAGCCCTCCTATCGGCTGCATTGTGGGTTAATTTGGCCACCTGGATAGGTGCTCCAGTATCTACGACACATTCTATAGTTGGCGGCGTAATGGGTGCCGGGATTGCGTCGGCTGGTTTTTCAGCTGTAAATTGGTTTGTAATGGGTAAAATTGCAGCTAGCTGGGTTATTTCGCCAATAATGGGTGGAGCCATTGCGGCCGCGTTCTTAGCATTCGTAACATATTTTGTACTTTACAAAGAAGACAAAATTGCAGCCTCCAAGACATGGGTTCCGGTGCTTGTCTCCATAATGGCTGGGGCTTTTTCGGTATACCTTGTTATGAAAGGCCTGAAAAGAATATGGAAGGTTGATATAGAGTTAGCCTTAGTAATAGGGCTTGTTGCTTTTGTCATATCATATCTCATAGTTAAACCCGCGGTTGCTAAAGCATCAGCCAAATTGGAGAATCGTGGAAAATCTGTTAGTGAACTTTTCACCATACCTTTAATATGTGCGGCTGCCCTTCTCTCCTTTGCCCATGGTGCCAATGATGTTGCAAATGCGGTGGGTCCCTTGGCGGCAATAGTGGGCGCCATTACTGAGGGTACTGTTGCTGCAAAAGTTACTCTGCCAATTTGGGTTTTGACTATAGGGGCGCTGGGTATTGCGGTTGGATTAGTCCTTTATGGGCCTAAAATTATTGAGATTGTTGGAGAGAAAATAACAAAGCTTAATAGAGTAAGAGCATTCTGTGTAGCGCTATCAGCCGCTATTACTGTAATTATAGCTTCGACCTTGGGGCTGCCTGTAAGCTCAACCCACATTGCCGTTGGGGGTGTATTTGGTGTTGGTTTTTTTAGAGAATTTATAGCCAATAAAGAACGGAAGAAGTTTAGGCAGATGCTGAATAAAGATGAACAAGTACTTGAAGATGATTCAAAGTCTCTTTCAAGTAGCAATAAGATAACTAAGCGTAAATTGGTACGACGCAGTCATTTGATGACTATATTGGCAGCTTGGGTAATAACAGTTCCTTCGGCTGCGATCCTCTCTGGTTTGATATTTTTCGGATTAATTTATTTGTTTTAATTTGTTTTTGGTCTTGTAATCAAATTAGTTGATCTGGTTTATTGATTAGCGAAGCAAGAAGGTATAATGACCAAAGATCACATAGTAAAAGACTTTAACGAGGAATTATCCCAATTGGATAATTTGTTGGCGGAGATGGGGGGGCTCTGTGAGGCCCAGTTATCTAGAGCTATGGAAGCAATGGTTAAGAGAGATGTTGATTTGGCATCAGCTGTGATAGAGGGAGATAGGAGAATTGATGACTTGGAAAAGCAAGTTGATTCCTTAGCTATAAACCTAATTGCATTGCGTCAACCAATGGCAGCAGATCTGCGTATGATTATCGCTTCTTTGAAGGTAGCAAATAATCTAGAAAGGGTAGGGGACTATGCAAAAAATATTGGCAAACGTACAATTGCACTTTCAAAGTCACCAGTAATATCTAACACAGCAAATAGTATTCAAAGAATGTCTACCATGGTGGAGGGGATGATAAAAAATGCGCTCGACGCACTGATCAATAGAGATTCCCAGCGGGCTAAAGATGTTCGTATCAGCGACCAGGAAGTTGATCAAATGCATTCTAGTCTTTTTAAGGAACTATTGACCTTCATGGCTGAGGATCCTGAGAGTATTTCAACTTGTACACACCTTTTATTTGTCGCGAAGAATCTAGAGAGAGTTGGTGATCATATGACTAGTGTGGCGGAGCAAATAGTATTTATTGTCGAAGGTGAGATTTTAGATGATGAGAGGCCAAAAAAAGACAAAACAAGTTCAACTGTTTTGTAGTTTCAAATCAGGAGTTTTAGCTTGAAACCATTAATTCTCATTGTTGAAGATGAACCACCCTTAATTGAAATTTTAAAATATAATTTTGAAGATGCGGGGTTTAGGACAAGTCTCGCTACTGATGGTGATGAGGGTATACTTAAGGCACAGGAGGAAGTGCCAGACCTAATTATTCTCGATTGGATGCTTCCCAAAAGGTCGGGAATAGAAGTGTGTCGAAAGCTTAAGCAAGATAAACACACTAAGACAGTACCAATCATAATGTTAACAGCTCGTAGCGAGGAGAGTGATCTTATTCTTGGCTTAGATAGTGGCGCTGATGATTACGTAGTGAAGCCTTTTTCTCCAAGAGAACTTATTGCTAGAGTAAATGCAACATTACGTCGGTCAAAACCTAGTTTTGGCGAGGAAAAGCTGATTTATTCTGACATAGAATTTAATGTAAGTTCACAAAAAGTTTTTCGGAACGGGTCTGCCGTTCCCTTGGGGCCAAAAGAATTCAGAATTCTTAATGTTCTTTTGGAAAAACCAACGAGGGTTTTTTCGCGAGAGCAACTTTTGGATAGAGTTTGGGGTAGGGACGTATACGTCGAGGAAAGAACAGTTGATGTGCATATTAGAAGATTAAGGAAGGCACTGAATGCTGACAGTAAGGTTAACTTAATAAGAACCGTTCGGGGTGGTGGATACTCTATTGATGAGGATCAGTAGCCTGTTCTTTTGCTCTCTTAATAGGATTAGTTCTTTGGTTAAGATAAAATGCCGAGGTTTTAGGTTAATCTGTTGTCTTCTAGCTTTTCTTATAACTATTGTCCTGCCAACAAATTCCTATTCGACTGATTTAAACAATATTTATAACTGGAACCTTCCCTATTGGGCACCCTATCCAAAGATTCCATCAGAAAATAAGATGCTTAAATCAAAAGTTTATCTAGGTAGAAAATTATTTTACGAAAAAAAATTATCTGGTACGGGAACTATGAGTTGTGGCTCATGCCATAAGCCCGAGAAGGGTTTTGGTGATGGTAGCGATATATCCTCCGGTATTTCCGGACAACGGTTGTTACACAATACACCTACGCTTGGAAATATTGCCTACATTCCCATTTTTACCTGGTCTAATCCTCGCTCAACTAATTTGGAGGAGCACATACTATTGCCATTGTTTAAAGAAGAGCCAGTAGAAATGGGTATGGCAAAAAAGAAACAAAAAATAATCAAGTTTCTAGTTAGGGATGGGGAATACAAAGACCTCTTTAATCAGTCTTTTCCAGATAGCAAAGACAAAGTAGCTATAAAAAATATGGTAAAGGCATTAGCAGCCTTTGTGAGAACGCTCATAAGTTTCAATTCTCCCTATGATAATTTCAGATTCAATAAAAAGTATGATGCTTTATCGGAAGGTGCTAAAAGAGGGGAAAAACTTTTTTTCAGCGAGCCATTTAACTGCTTCCAATGCCATCAGGCCCCGTTCTTTACAGATAACTATACACATCAATCGCTCCCATTTAATGAAATTGCTTACCACAATACAGGGCTTTATAACTCCGGTTCCAATAAGAAATATGAAGTGAGACATGCCGGATTATACCAATATACAGGCAGACCAAAAGATTTTGGGAAATTTAGAACACCAACGCTTCGAAATATTGAGCTAACGGGTCCATATATGCACGACGGCAGTGTTGAGACACTGGGAGAAGTTTTAGATATTTATGCTAGAGGTGGCAGACTAGTGAAAGAGGGCCCACATTCAAGCGACGGGGCAAATAATATACTAAAGAGTAAATATGTCAGAGGATTTAATCTTTCTAAGCGCGACAAACAGGATTTGATAGAATTTCTAAAATCACTTACCGATTATACCTTTATCAGGAACACACAGTTTTCCGATCCAAGCTAGATTTTTTGCCAGATTGCATAAACGTAGAAGAACATTAAAATAGGTGTCATCTGCCTTATAAAAATACAGGAGAGCAGCGTGTCTAGTAACCAATATATCTATGTTATGAATCGGCTAGGAAAAAAACTTCCCGGTGGCAGAGAGCTTTTAAAAGATATTTCTCTCTCCTTTTATCCCGGCGCAAAAATTGGTGTTTTAGGCATTAATGGTGCAGGTAAGTCGACACTTCTGAAAATTATGGCAGGTATAGACACAGACTTTGACGGTGAAGCTTGGTCAGCAGAAAACTCAACAGTCGGCTACTTGGAGCAGGAGCCTGAACTTGATGCCAGTAAAAGTGTAGAAGAAAATATCATGGATGGGTTGGGCGAGGCTCAGGAATTGCTGAAGGAATTTAACGAAATAAGTGAAAAATTTGCAGAACCCATGGAAGATGACGAGATGACGGTACTGTTGGAGAAACAGGGGGAACTGCAGGAACGTATAGATGCCATAGAAGGTTGGGAGTTGGAGAGAAAAATAGAGATCGCTATGGATGCTCTTAGATGCCCTAAGAGTGATGCCGATGTTTCTAAGTTATCGGGAGGAGAAAAAAGAAGAGTAGCTCTTTGCAGGCTCTTGCTTCAGAACCCGGATTTACTCTTGCTGGATGAACCGACCAACCATTTGGATGCAGAATCGGTAGCATGGCTAGAGAGATTTCTAAAAGACTATCCCGGTACGGTTGTGGCAATTACTCACGATAGATATTTCTTAGATAACGTTGCAGGCTGGATTTTAGAATTAGACAGAGGTAAGGGTATACCTTATGAGGGCAACTATTCGTCTTGGCTTGAGCAAAAACAAAAGAGACTCCAGCAAGAGGAAAGCCAAGAAAAGGCCAGGCAGCGAACCCTTGCCTCTGAGTTGGAGTGGATCCGTCAGTCACCTCGAGCAAGACAGGATAAAAGTAAAGCCCGCTTAGCTGCCTACGAGACGCTACTGGCGGAAGCGAAAGAAAAAACACCCGATACGGCGCAAATAATTGTGCCGGTGGGACCGAGGCTCGGTAGTATTGTGATTGAAGCGGATAGTTTGCAGAAAGGTTACGAAGACAAACTGCTCATTGAGGACTTGTCATTTAAGTTACCCCCCGGAGGTATTGTGGGTGTAATTGGTGCAAATGGTAGTGGTAAAACCACCTTGTTTAAAATAATTTCCGGGCTTGAAAAACCTGATGGCGGTGCAATCCGCCTGGGAGATACGGTCTCGTTGGGTTATGTCGACCAATCCCGAGCTGAATTGGAAGGGGATAAAACGGTATGGGAGGAAATTTCCGGGGGATTGGATGAGGTTGATTTAGGTCATAGAAAAATGCAAAGCCGTGCATATGTGTCCCAGTTTAATTTTAAAGGGGCTGACCAACAGAAGAAGGTTGGTCAACTATCTGGAGGAGAGCGCAACAGAGTTCATTTGGCCAAAGTTTTAAAAGCCGGAGCCAATGTGATTTTGTTGGATGAGCCGACTAATGATCTAGATGTAGAAACCCTTCGAGC
>CEUN01165089.1_pt1 | contig 12536 bp, 10 predicted proteins | sample 361501 | NCBI WGS metagenome assembly CEUN01 (sample SAMEA2622801, study PRJEB7988) | marine metagenome | biome: marine biome (ENVO:00000447); feature: marine epipelagic mixed layer (ENVO:xxxxxxxxx); material: "saline water (ENVO:00002010), including plankton (ENVO:xxxxxxxx)" | depth 120 m | reverse complement strand
CCCGCGCCGGCCTTGTCGCGCCGGATCAGAAGACGTTTGACTACGTCAAGGGCCGGCCGCTGGCGCCAAAAGGCGAAATGTTCGACCGCGCCGTAGCTTACTGGAAAACGCTGGCATCAGACGCAGGCGCACGTTACGACAAAGAAGTGGTTATCGATGTTGCGAACATCGCCCCGCAGGTGACGTGGGGTACCAGTCCGGAAGACGTTATCGCGATCACCGATGTGGTACCGAGCCCCACTGATGCGGACAGCGCAGAGAAACAAACCGCCATTCAGCGTGCGCTTGACTACATGGGCCTGACGCCCGGTACGCCCATTACCGAGATACCGATCGACAACGTATTTATCGGCTCATGCACCAACAGCCGGATGGAAGACCTGCGCGCGGCAGCGGCGATCCTCAAAGGCAAAAAAGTGGCGGCACACGTGGATGCGATGGTCTCGCCGGGCTCGACGTTGATCAAAAAGCAGGCTGAAGATGAGGGCCTGGACCGTGTTTTTATTGACGCGGGTTTTCAATGGCGCGAGTCGGGCTGCTCAATGTGCCTCGGCATGAATCCCGATCGTGTGGGCGCCGGTAAACGCTGTGCCTCAACGTCTAATCGCAATTTTGAAGGGCGGCAGGGACGCGACGCGCGCACACATCTCGTGAGCCCGGCCATGGCTGCGGCTGCTGCGATTACGGGCCGGTTGACGGACGTCAGAGACTTCGCCTGAGGTCAGACGCCGCTCAACCTGGAGCGAGTAGGGCGGCGGCGTGTGCCGTCCCGCGTTCGAGGTAGGTTGCATAGGTTGCGGCGTCAATATTGGCGCCGCACACCACAACACCCACCCGCTGTCCCGCAAGTCGACTCCGTAGCGGGCCTAAAGCCCCCGCCAGCGCGGCGCCGGCCGCCGGCTCCACGGCCAGTTTCAGATCTTCCTGATAGAGGCGGAGCCCTGCGCAGATTTGATCGTCATCCACGCTGACGACGTCATCCAACAATTGCTGACATAACGCAAAGCTGTATGGCAACGTCATCGGTGGTCCCAGGCTGTCGGCTATGGTTGCCACCTTGTCCAACGTGATCGGCTCGCCTTTGGCCCGACTCTGTTGCATGGCGTTGGCGCCGGTTGGCTCGACGCCGTAGACGGCGCAGTTGGGCTGAATGGCCTTTACCGCGGCAGCAACGCCGCTGATGAGTCCACCGCCGCCCAGTGCCACGACAACCGCGTCAAGGTCGCCGGCATCCTGCAGCAACTCGAGGCCAACACCAGCAGCGCCCAACGTGGTATGTTCGCCCTCAAACGGATGTACAAATGTCCGGCCTTCTTCCCGCTCGAGGCGCTCGGCCTCCGCAAACGCCGGTGGGCCCGGTTCTGCCAGGATCACCCTGGCGCCTTCCGCTTCGGCCAGTGCCACACGAAACGGATTGGCGTTTGACTGCATCACAACACTTGCTGACAGTCCCGCACGACGCGCAGCCCAGGCGGCTGCAATCGCGTGATTGCCGGCGCTGACCGCCGTAATACCGGACGCCCGTTTATCTGGTGCGATGGTGCTCAAGACCGACAACGCGCCGCGCGCTTTGAAGGTGCCGGTGTGTTGCAACTGTTCGAACTTGAACACGAGGCTGCTTGCGCCGCTCGCCTGTAGCAGTCGCTCGGCGTGACAGCAGACGGTGGGTGTACGAACGATGTGCGGCGCCAGTTCGGTGTGACGGGCCGTGATGGTGGCCAGGTTTGGCGGTGTCGTCATGACGTGTAGTGGCTTCGCAAGCTAAAACGACGTCCGAGGATAACAAACCCGTTTGGCTGACAAACCCCGGCTTGGATAGCCGCCGCACGCGCCATATGTCAGGCTCGTTCCATTAGCGTCCCATCTTGTTTGGAAACCCCGATGGCTACAGACCAATACGACTTTATTGTGGTGGGTGCCGGCTCCGCTGGCGCCGTCGTCGCGAGCCGACTGAGTGAGAATGAGCGTTACTCGGTGTTGTGTTTGGAGGCCGGCGTTGAGGGTTCAAACTTTCTGTGGTCGCGCATCCCGGTTGGTATCGCAAAACTCATCGATAACCCGGCCGTCAACTGGTGTTACAAGTCGGAGCCGGACGAGGGTAGTGGCCAGCGCCAGATCGATGTGCCGCGCGGCAAGATGTTGGGCGGTTCCAGTTCGATCAATGGCATGGTGTTTGTGCGCGGCCAGGCGCAGGACTACGACCATTGGGCGCAGCTTGGCAATCGTGGCTGGAGCTATGATGACGTATTGCCAATCTTCAGGGACATGGAGTCTTATCAGGGCGGCGATGATGAGTTTCGCGGTCGCGACGGATTGTTGAAGGTGAGCGATTCGCCGCATAGCCCGTTGTTCGATCGGATGATCGCTGCGGCGGAAAAACTCGGGATCCCGTTCAACCCGGACTATAACGGTGCCGTTCAAGAAGGCATCGGGATGAGCCAGGTCACGATCAACAAAGGGCGCCGACAGAGCACCGCTTATTGTTATCTCGACCCGGCGCGTACCCGTTCGAATCTGACGATCGAGACCAACGCGTACGCGCAAGGATTGTTGATGGACGGCACCACCTGCGTCGGCGTGCGGTATCGCGTGGGCGCGCACGAACGCGAGGCATTGGCGGCCAAAGAAGTCATTGTATGTGGCGGTTCAATCAATTCGCCGCAGCTATTGGAGCTTTCCGGAATTGGTCAGTCCGACCGTCTGAACCAACTGGGCATCAACGTCGTGCACGATCTCCCGGGGGTTGGTGAAAACCTGCGTGATCATTATTCCCCGCGGGTAAAGTTTGCGATAACAGCCAAGGGTATAACTGGCAACGATAATGCGCGCGGTTGGCGCCTGGTGCGCGAAGCGATGAAGTACGGGTTCTTCCGCACCGGTTTTCTCGCCTCAACGTCCGTACCTGTGCGGATGTACTTCCGCACGCGCGAGGGGCTCGAGACGCCTGATGCCACCATCTCCGTCCTGCCGTTTCTATATGAAATGGTCGGGCGCGAACGGCGCGTGGCAAAGCGTCGCGGTATCACCATGAATGTCAACGTGCTGCGTTCCGACAGTCTTGGCAGTATCCACATCAGGTCGGCTGACCCGGCAGAAGCGCCCGCTATCCGTTTCAACTTTTTGTCCTCCAAGCTGGACCGCGACGGATTGTTGTTTGCCATGCGCAAAGGTCGCGAACTGGTGCGCACCAAGCCACTCGCTGACGTGGTTGGCGAAGAGATTGCGCCCGGTGAGACGCTGCAAAGTGATGAGGACCTGCTGGAATGGGTACGCCATCATGCGGAGACAACCTATCACCCGGTTGGGACCTGCAAGATGGGCACGGACGCCAACGCGGTTGTGGACCCGCAACTACGTGTACACGGTATCCAGAACCTGCGGGTCGCCGATGCGTCGATCATGCCGACGCTGACGTCGGGCAACACCAACGCCCCGTCCATCATGATCGGCGAAAAATGTGCGCGCATGGTTACCAGCGCACATCAGTGACGATTCGGGCATCAGGGCGCCTGTCGATGTAGAGCTACGTGGTGGCGAGTGCGCGATACAGTTCTACGAGTTTTCCGGCAATCGCTGACCACTGAAATTCTGCGCTTGCCAAAGCGCGTATCCGTCCGCGCTCGGCTTCGTCCACCCGTGAGCGAGCGAATGCTCCCAACGCCTCACTGATGGATCGATCATTCAACGCGCAGACGCGTCCAGCGTGATGCTCCGTGACAAACTCAGCCAAAGCCACGCCGTCGGTGATAAGTGTAGGCGTGCCGTTTACCAAGGCTTTCGCGACCGCGATACCAAAATTTTCTGAGTACGAGGTCAGCGCAAACAGGTCCGCACCCCGCAACAACAGATCTTTTTGCTTCCCGGCGACAAAACCGAACATCGAAACACGCGCTTTGATCCCAAGTTTGTCGATGAGCTCGTGCACCACCTGCTCGTACGCAGGGTCACCGGACCCGGCGATCAGCAGGTGCACGTTGGCGTGGGCTGCTACTGCGCGCAGCAGATATTCGATGCTTTTTTGGGATGCAGGCGCGATAAGTACAGCGCAACCAACGCGTCGCGCGGAAGATTGTATTGTCGACGGAGTTGCTCGGAGGCACCGGCAACAGGTGATGAGCCAGACACGCGGGGCGGAATGATTGACGCATGGGTGTCCGGGATCGTCGCGAGAGCTTCCGCATGTTCCAGTGCGCTCGTGAAGTGCACGGCGTTTGCCGCCTTTAGATTGCGACGCTCCAGCAAGTTCCAGTACAACCACTTCCTGATCGGGCTTTGCCGCAGCGACCATTGCCCGAGCTGACCTATAGGTCGTACGACATAAGGTACCGACAGCTCTCGCGCCAGTGACATACCGACTGTCGACATATAAGAGAATATCACGTGTACATGCACCACGTCGTACGACGGCATGTTTTCGCGCAGCCACGCGCGGGCACCAATGCCGATTTGATACTCACGCAGAGGTGAGAACATCGAAGCGTATCGTGCGAAGAACCATACCGGGACTTTTCGATATTCGGTGAGATTGTTGCAGTCGTGGTCCAACGTGCCGACGCCGTTATCATTGCTCGACACAATTTCTGCCTGCATTGCACTCGTGGCATTAAGTGCTGCCACCATCGCCAGAGCCGCTGCGCTGGGACCGCCGCGTTGCTCACCCAGCGATGGGATGACGTGCAGGACGCGCATCCGTTCAACCGATATGTTGTTGTCGCCAGTGATCAAACACCGTGACCGTCCAACGTCGATACCAGGGGCTCAAACCGATCCATGCGGGCGTGTTGATTGGCCCGGTCTGCGTTAGTAATCCGTTATCCACCCATTTTGCGAACGGTAACGTGAAGCCCCGTTTCGGTTGCTGCAGTAGCCATGAGGCAGGCTGTTTGCGGCATCAGTCAGAAGGCTTTTGTGACCTCGCATACGCCGTGTTGCCGGGATGGCTGTCAACCGCGATAGCACCCATTGATCGACCAGTGGCGTACGCAGCTCAAGACCGGACGCCATGCTCATGACATCACTGTCACGCAGGAGTTGGTTGCGCAGATAACGGGTAGTCTCAAGGTGGCTTACAGCATCATGCGGATCGGATGGCAACGCGCCTGGCGGAGGCTCCTCTGACGGATCCGCGCCGCAGAACTCGCGGGTGAGCGCTAACGCTTCTTCCTCGGCAAAGACGCCGCGGTAACTGGCGTAACAACGCGCCATGGACGGCGGCCCGGCAAACAGATCACCAATGCGACGGAGTTTTGGCGAAAGGTACGACCGCCCCGCTTGCATCATGGAAGACAGTGGCGCCGCTACCACGCGCAGGCGCCGCTGCCATGTGTACATGGCTAGTACCTCGCGGAACGACGGATAACCACCAAACAGCTCGCCGCCCACGCCGGACAAGATCACTTTTTGCCCTGCGGCCGATGCCATTTGTGCGACACAAAATGTGTTGAAGCCGTCCACGGATGGCTGGTCCAGTGCGGCAAAAAATGCAGGCAGTGTTTCTCTGGCCACCTCGCCGTTGAGCTTGAGCGTTGTGTGTGATGCACCAAAATGCCGGGCGGCGCGCTCAGCCAGCGCACCTTCATCCAGGCCTTGGTCATCAACCCTCACGGAAAACGTATTGACTGCATCCATCTGCTCGCGTGCGAGCGAAAGGATGCTGGTGGAATCCAGACCACCACTCAGGAACAGGCCCACTGGTACGTCGCTGATCAGGTGGGCGCGGATAGCGTCCCGTAGCGTCTCGCGGATGTTAGCCGTGTCTTCCGAGGTATCGCCGTCGCGTGCATGATCGCCGGATGCCGGCCAGGAGGGCTGCCAATAATGTTCGTGCAAGACACGCCCGTTGTGCCATTCCAGACAACTGCCCGCTTCCAGCATGTGCACGCCCGAGACGAATGTGTGTGGCTCCGGCACCGCGCCTGCCCGCAGGTAGCCGTATACACCTTGCGGCGACAGCACGCGGCCGACGCAGCCAGAGGCCAGCAGGGCGCGCACCTCCGACGCGAATAACATGCGCGTCTCATCGTGGCTGTAGTACTACGGTTTGATGCCCAGCGGGTCGCGTGCCAACAGCAGTCTGCGTTCAGCGTTGTCCCAGAACGCAAATGCGAACATGCCGCGGAGGCGACTTAACGCACCTTTGCCATCACGTCGCAGCAAGCACAGCAGTACTTCCGTATCCGGGTCAGATACAAACGTCTCGCCGGCCGTCACACATTCGTCTCGTAGCTCGCGGAAGTTGTAGATCTCGCCGTTGAACGTCGGCCAGTAGCGCTGGTCCGCCGATGTCATGGGCTGATGCCCTGCGCTGCTCGGGTCCAGGATGCTGAGCCTTGTGTGCGCCAACCCGACACCTGCGTCCGGCGGCGAAAAGACGCCTTCATCGTCGGGTCCACGGTGGCGCAACGTATCGCGCATGCGTATCGTCGCCGCACTCACGTCGCCAGTGGGATTGGTCGTGACGATGCCGGCTATGCCACACATGCGGTTGCGGTTTTCCTCGACGGGTTCAATTTCATATGATTCGAAGCATACCTGCGTGCGTGCGTACATGCGCGCTGCTACCACTGTGGAAGACAAAACTATGTCGGGACCGCTGACTGGCTACCGAGTCGTGGACTTTACGAATGTCATTGCGGGTCCGTTTGCGACCATGATCCTGGCAGATCAGGGTGCTGACGTGATCAAGGTGGAGGCGCCGCAGCGCCCGGACCATACGCGTGCAGTTGGCAATGGTCAGCGCGGTCTGCGTGCGACTTTTCTGAATAACAACCGCAACAAGCGTTCGGTTGTGATTGATGTGAAGACGCCTGAAGGTAAAGTGGCGTTGGAGCGCCTGGTGGCAACGGCGGACGTATTCATCCAGAACTTCCGCCCCGGCGTTGTTGAGCGCCTGGGTGTTGATGAAGCGGCTCTCAGGAAAATCAAAGAAGATTTGATCTATGTCTCGATGAGTGGATGGGGAGAAAACGGGCCGTTTGCCCACAAGCCTGTATATGACCCGATCATCCAGGCCTTGTCCGGTCTGGCGACGGTACAAGGCGGCTCTGATGAAGAGCGTCCGCGTCTTATTCGAACCATCCTGCCTGACAAGCTGACCGGTATCACGGCTGCCCAAGCCGTCACATCGGCGCTGGCTGGCCGAGCGAAAACGGGCAAAGGCCAACACGTGAAAGTATCGATGCTGGACTCGGTCATTGCTTTCCTGTGGTCCTCGGACATGGGCGGCCAGACTTTTGTTGGCAACGAGGTGAGCCAGCAGCGCGCGGCCACGTTCATCGACTTGATCTACGAGACGGAGGACGACTACATCAGCGTGTCCACCATGACTGACTCGCAATGGAAAGCGTTTTGCCGTACGGCCAACCGCGAACATTTGTTGGAAGACCCGCGCTTCCTGACACCCGTGTTACGTGATGAGAATGCCGATGTACGTTTGCAGCTAATTCAGGAGGCGTTGTTGGAACGGCCTGCGGCGGAGTGGTTGCAGTTGTTGGACGATGCCGGTGTGCCGTGCGCGCCCGTCCTGAAGCGCAAGGACATGATCAACCATCCGCAGGTGGTCGCTAGTGAAATTGTGGTGGAACACGATCATCCGCACGCTGGCAAGCTGCGCCAGGCGCGGCCCGCCGCGCGCTTTGAAGGCACGCCAACCAGTATTCGATTTGGGGCACCGCTGTTGGGGGAACACTCGCGCGAAGTCATGCGCGAGGTGGGTTACAGCGACGACGATATCGCGTCACTGATGAACTCAGGCGTTCTTCTCGCCGCGAATGACGATGCAGAACAATGAGCTACACGCTCTATAACCGCGAGGGATCCGGCGGATTTGCCGTGGAAGCTGCGTTGGTCATGGCGGACTTGCCGTTTGAACTGGTGACGCTTAGCTCAACGCCCGGCACGCCGCTCGATGAGAGTTTCAAGGCGACCAACCCATGGGGTCAGATCCCGACGCTCATCGACAGCGACGGCAACGTCATGACGGAGACGTCCGCCATCCTGATCGACCTGAGTCAGAAGTATCCCGGCACGATCGCACCAGCTCCCGGTTCGTCCGCACATGGCCAGTATGTACGCTGGCTGATTTTTGCTGCGGTCAACGTGTATGAGTCGGTCTTGAGGCGCTCGTACACACACCGCTACTGCGATGACGCGGACGCTTACGAGGCCGTCAAGAGTGCCTCGATGCGCAGGGCCCGGGAGGCGCTGGCGGTCCTGGATAAAGCGGCCGAGAACAGGGCGTTCCTGGTGAGTGATACGTTGACTGGTGCCGATCTGTTTGTCGGCATGTTGTACATCTGGGCGCGCGGCGACGAGTCGTTCGAGAATCTTGCGCGCATTCGCCTTGGTATCCGCGAGCACGCGCGTGTGGGGCCCATCTGGAAGCGTCACTTCGGCGAGCGCTGATCGTGCGGTTGTGTCTGAGTGGCCTTAAAAGGCGGGCGCTTAAGCCGGGGCTCCAAACGACAGGTCCGTCTAGCCCTGCAAGGACGGCTCGTGAAGCTCGCCCGGATAATCCGGTTGTTGTTCGGGGCGTGCCGCCACAAACACCGGCAGGTCTTTCGCCTGCCCGTAAGCGGTGGATAACAATGGGTACGCTGACAAGTCCATGTTGAAGCGCGTTATGCCTTTTTCGAGTTGCGGCGCGAGATGCAGATCGGCCCAACCAGGCGCGGAGCCAAAACAGAAAGGCCATGGTTGCGGGCGGTCGCGCATCTGTGCTTCCAGGGCATCCAGCCCCTTGTAGAACCAGTGGCGCTGCCACGACCGTAGTCCTTCTTCGTCCACACCAAGCCCGTTGTGCAGAAAACGCCGCACCCGAATGACATCGATGGCGTGCATTTCGCTGGTGATATGTTGAGCAAAGCCCCGTTCAAGCGCGCGAATCAACGGGTCGGCGGACAACAGCGGCGGCTCGGGAAATTGTTCTTCCAGGTATTCCAGGATCGCCGTCGCTTGCACGATGAGCTGGCCATTCACTTCCAGTGCCGGCATCAGCCGTTGCGGGTTGATCTGCTCGTAGGCATCCCAGCCCATGGCGCGCACGGATACATACTCGTAATCGAGTTCTTTGCAGGCGAGCGCGATGCGTACACGCTGGCCTGCGGAGTTCATGTAGTTGCTGTAAAGCTTGAGCTTCATCGCTTGCTACCTTTGTACAAACTCCGGCGCATCAAAAGCGGTCACTGGTGGCGCCGGACCATCAAGCTTCTCGACCTGCACCAGGCAGGTATGTGCGGACGGCCCTTGTGCAAGCTTTGACGTACCGTGGTCGCGCGTCAGCACGTTGGGATTGCCGTGTTTGCAAACGCCGTGCTCGTCAGGGTCATACCACGCCCCGGTGCTGAGCTGTATTGCAGTTGGCATCACGGCATCCGTCACCTCCGCGGCCGCCAGACAGGCGCCGCGGTCATTAAACAGCTTGATGATGTCGCCGTCCCGGATACCCCGGACCGCCGCGTCTTCCGGATTCATGCGGCAGACCTCTCGCCCGTGTAACTTGTGCGCCTGGCTGACTTCACCGTGGTCATACTGGCTGTGCAGACGCCCGACAGGTTGATTCGACACCAGGTGCAACGGGTGTTTATCGGCCGCGGCTGTGCCCAGACGTTCAAACGGTTCCATCCACATCGGGTGGGCGGGACAGTCGTCGTATTCGAAGTCTGCGATCGTCTCCGAGTAGAGCTCAATACGGCCGCTTGGTGTTGGCAGCGGATTTGCCACCGGGTCGGCGCGGTAGTCCTCCAGGAACACCTGGCGCGGCGCGCCCATCGGCGGCATGTCGTGCGCGAGCGTACCCATCTCGACAAACTCGGAATAGCTGGGCACATCGTTGCGGCCAGCTCGAAACGTGTCGTAGAGATGCTCTACCCACGCTTGCGCGTTCCGGCCTTCCGTAAACTCGTCTACAAATCCCAGGTGTTCTGCAACACCGCTCAGGATCGCGAAGTCGTCACGTGAATCGGCGTAAGGTGCAAACACTGGCTGCATCGCAATCAGCAGGGTTTCGGCGGCGCCGAGGTCGGTGCGTTCGAGCGGCGTGGTGGTTGGTAAGACGATGTCTGCCCGTTTTGCCATTGGCGTCCAGAACGGCTCGTGGACCACAATGGTTTCCGGACGCTGCCACGCCTGATTCAGACGGTTCAGGTCCTGATGGTGATGGAAGATGTTGCCACCACACCAATATACGAGCCGCGTATCTGGCAGTGGATGGACGCGACCGTTGTGGTTCATCGTGGTCCCGGGTTTCGCCTCGAGCAGTTCCACGATGCGTGACACGGAGATCGTCGGTGGTCCATCCGGCCGTTTGGGTATCGGCAGACCGGGTACCCGCGCGTTGGCCTGGCCGTTGCCCGGAAAGCCGGCCGATCCAAACGGAAACGTAAAGCCGCCACCCGGTAAGCCAACCTGACCGAGCGCGGCACCCAGTGCCGCCGCCATCCAGTACGCCTGCTCGCCATGGTGTTGACGCTGCAATGCGTAAGTCACGTTGACACAGGTGCGCTTGCTGGCCATTTCGAGCGCCAGCGCGACTATGGTGTTCGCGTCCAGACCGGTTATCCCGGCGGCCCACGTGGCTGACTTCGCGACGCCATCGGATTCGCCCAGCAAATACGCATGCAGCTGCTCCCAACCATGGCAGTGCGTCGCAAGGAAAGCGCTGTCGTGTCTGTCGTTGACAACTAACGAGTGAATCAATGCCGCCATCAAGGCCACGTCAGTGCCGGGGCGCGGGTGCAGCCAACGAGGCTCAAACTCGCTAGCGATGTCATCGCGCAACGGCGAGACATTCAGGAACTCAAGTTTGTTTGCGCGGGCGCGACTCATCCATCCACGCGTCTGATGCGGGCCCTGACCGTTGTACGACACCTGCGCGTTAGAAAGGCGCAGGCCACCGAAACTGACAAACAGTTCCGTATGCTCGGCGACCACGGACCAGGACGTCTGCGCACGCTGCACGCTGTGATATCGGTCGCCAAAAATGTACGGCACGATGGCTTCGGCGCCGGACGATGAATAGGTACCCCATACATCGGTGCAGCCGCCAAACTGGCGCATGAACCGAAACAGCTGCGCGGATGGCATGTGGAAGCGGCCGGTAGAACCCCATCCATAGGAGCCGGCGAATATGGCTTCGTGCCCGTGTGCATCACGCACACGCTCGAGTTCGCCCGCGACCAGTGCCAGCGCCTCGTCCCACTCTATTTCAACAAACGGCTCGCGACCTCGTAGCTCCGGTGCGGAACCCGGTCCGCTGTCTAACCACGAGCGTCGCACCGAGGGCTTCGCGACACGACACTCCTGAGATTGTTTCAGCGACTGTCCGAGCGGCGAAGGATCAGGGTCCTGCGGATGGCCTGATACTCGCAACTGCTCATCTTTGCGTTCCAGAAGAAAAGGGCCCCAATAGGTCAGCGTCGCGCTCGTGGTCATCGTTCATCCAGCCGCTGAAGGCTCGTAGTTCAACAAAGTGGCAGCATCGCATAGCTCTGCTGATGCAGCCAGGAATGACCCGCAGCGGCGGTCAGGCTGATTTGCCGCGCCTCCACAGACGTGTGTCCTTCAACACAATCAACGCGGAAGTGATGCACAGCCCCAGCATCAACGGACCAAATGCGCCAAAGCCGCTGCCGGCATAAAGCCAGCCGCCCACGGTGGCTGCGGTTAGCCAGCCGATGCTGGCGATGGAACTGTTGAGGCCCATGATGACGCCGCGCACTTCCGCGGGCACGGCAGCTAGCGAAGCCATGAGTGGCGTTCGCGCAAGCGCATCGAAGAACGCAAAGGCCACGCCAAAAGCAGCTGTGATGAGCAGGCCTGGCTGCCACCCGAACCAGGGGAACGCGCACAAGCCGGCGATGACCACCGCACAGGCGAAACTTACGCGTTTGTATTCGAACCGATCAGCAAGCTGACCGCCCAGTAACGTACCGACGATATTGCCGATGGCAAAGCCGACGAGTGGTAACGCAACGTCAGCGACCTGCAGCTCGTATGCCGTGCGCAGGTATGCCGGATAATAAAATGCGGACATGCCAAAACACACGCGCTCGCACACGAGCGCGCAGAACAACCGGATGACCGGCCCGGTCAGGGCATCGCGAAGCGTCATCGGGGGTTGGTCACCACTACCCGATGATGTCGCGGCCTGCTTCTCCACCCGCACACGGGTTGCGAAGAAAAGCCCCACCATGGCTGCTGCCGCAAGCGAGGCGAGGCCGATGTGTACACCTCGCCAGCCGACAATTGCCCCCAACCATGCGGCCAGCGGCACGCCTACCAGCAGGGTTAGCGATTGCCCACTCATGACCCAGCCAAGCGCTCGCCCGCGCAGCGCTTCCGGACTTCTGAGGCTCACCTCGGCCATCGATACGCCTGTCAGGGCGCCGCATCCCAGGCTTGCCGTCACAACCAGAAAGACCATGGCCCAGTAGGTCGACACAAACGCCGCCGCTGCCATGGAAACTGACAGCAGGATTGGCGCGCCCACAAGGAACATACGCCTCCCCAGACGGTCGCTCAACGCGCCTGCCACGTAC
>CEUN01180777.1_pt1 | contig 12547 bp, 8 predicted proteins | sample 361501 | NCBI WGS metagenome assembly CEUN01 (sample SAMEA2622801, study PRJEB7988) | marine metagenome | biome: marine biome (ENVO:00000447); feature: marine epipelagic mixed layer (ENVO:xxxxxxxxx); material: "saline water (ENVO:00002010), including plankton (ENVO:xxxxxxxx)" | depth 120 m | reverse complement strand
TTCGGCGGGTTTACCACCCATCTCTTCGACGCGTTCGTTTTCTTCTTCGAAGTTGATCTTGTCGACCTGTTCGCCCCAGAGGAAGGTCGTATCGCCGGGCTCGGTGATGCGAACCTTGCGGAGCATCTGGCGGATGATGATCTCGATGTGCTTGTCGTTGATCGTCACGCCTTGCAAACGATAGACCTCCTGAATCTCGTTCACAAGGTGCTCCTGGAGTTCCTGCGTGCCGCAGATCTCGAGGATCTCGTGCGGAACGACGGGACCTTCGGTAAGTTGCTGGCCCTTCTTCACGAAGTCGCCCTTGAACACGATGACGTGTTTGCCGATCGGAATGAGGTGCTCCTCTTCCTCTTCGGTCTGCGGATCGCGAACGATGAGACAGCGCTTGCCGCGGACAGTGGAACCCCAATCAACCAGGCCGTCGATCTTGGCGATCTCGGCCGCGTCCTTCGGACGGCGGGCTTCGAAGAGTTCGGCCACACGCGGAAGACCACCGGTGATGTCCTTCGTCTTGGAAGTCTGGCGAGGCGTCTTGGCGAGCAGAGTGCCGGCCACGATCTTGTCGCCTTCGTCCACCACGATGTGGGCGCCGGACGGAATCGCATAGTGGGCGAGCATTTCGCCCTTGGAATTATCAACGATGATCTGAGGATGAAGATCTTCCTTGTGATCGATGACAACCAAGTCTTCCTGACCAGTGGCTTCGTTGACTTCCTGCTTGATGGTCACACCTTCGATGACATCCACAAAACGGATCTTACCGGCTTTCTCGGAGAGAATCGGAACGTTGTACGGATCCCATTGAACGATGGTATCGCCCTTGGAAACCTTCTCACCATCACCGACGGAAATGACGGAACCGATGACGATGTTGTAGGTCTCGATTTCCTGACCTTCTTCGTCCTGAAGTTCGATACTGCCGTGCTTGTTGAGCACGATGTTGTTCCCGTCTTCGAGTTCAACGACGCGCAAATCCTTGTATTTGATCACGCCCTTGGTTCGAACGGTAATTTCCGGCTGAGTGAATCCAGCAGCCGCGACACCACCGATGTGGAAGGTGCGCATGGTGAGCTGCGTTCCCGGTTCACCGATGGACTGGGCGGCAATGATGCCGACCGCTTCACCCGGCTTGACCAGCCCGCCGGTCGCAAGATTGCGCCCGTAGCAATGGATGCAGGTGCCGTGCTTGGTTTCGCAGGTCAGGACGGATCGGATCTTCACACGCTCCAGGTCGGCAGCGTCGACCGCGCGGGCAAGAGGTTCGTCGATCAGAGTGTTGCCAGGGACAACCACTTCGTCCGTTTCCGGATTCACGATGTCGTCGGCACTGAAGCGGCCCACGACACGCTTGCCGATGGTCATGACGACGTCTTCGCCCTCCTTGATCTCGCTGATCAAAATGCCGTTGTTGGTTCCGCAGTCCTGCTCGCGAACGATCACGTCCTGAGAAACATCAACCAACTTGCGAGTCATGTAACCGGAGTCGGCGGTCTTAAGCGCTGTATCAGCCAAGCCCTTGCGGGCTCCGTGCGTGGAGATGAAGTATTCCAACACGGTCAAACCTTCGCGGAAGTTTGAAAGAATCGGCTTTTCGATGATGTCACCGGACGGCTTGGCCATCAGGCCGCGAAGACCGGCGAGCTGGCGGACCTGCGCCTTGTTACCCCGCGCGCCGGAATCCACCATCAGGTAGACCGGATTGTATTCTTCCTTGCCCTTGTTGGCCTTCAGAGTCGCGAGCATCACGTTTGCGATCTGGTCCGTGCAGTGGGTCCAGATATCGATGATCTTGTTGTAGCGTTCGCCAGAGGTAATCGCACCGTTCTTGTGCTGCCTCTCAACCTGCTGAATCTGTTTCTGAGCCGCGTCGATTTCCTTCTTCTTCTCGGCCGGAATGATCATGTCATCAATGCCGATGGAACAACCGGACTGGGTGGCTTCGAAGAACCCGAGAGCCTTGAGTTCGTCCAGCGCGTTGACGGTGGCTTCGTGTCCGCAGTGCTTGTAACAGCTGCCGATGATGTCGCCCAAGGCGCCCTTGTTGATCGGCTTGTTCGGGAAGCCCAGTTCGTCGGGCCAGATTTCGGAGAAGATGACACGGCCGATGGTGGTTTCAACCACCTTGGCTTCCTTGTCACCGAAGACGGTGTCCTTGCCCCGATCCGGGTTGGCAAGCATCACGCGATCGTGTGAACCGAGTTCGCCGTCGTGGTGCGCAAAGATTGCCTCGCTCTTGCTGCCGAACATCGGGAGGCGTTCTCCTTCCTTCTTCGCTTCCTTCGGCTCGGCGGTCAGGTAGTAGCAACCAAGCGTGATGTCCTGCGACGGCGTCATGATCGGCTTGCCGCTGGAGGGGTTGAAGATGTTGTTCGGCGCCATCATCAGCATGCGCGCTTCCATCTGGGCTTCCACCGAGAGGGGAACGTGCACCGCCATCTGGTCGCCGTCGAAGTCGGCGTTGTAAGCGGTGCAGACCAGCGGATGAACACGGATGGCTTCCCCTTCAATGAGCACGGGCTCGAAGGCCTGGATGGACAGGCGGTGAAGGGTCGGGGCGCGGTTCAGCATGACCGGATGGCCCTTGGTGACTTCTTCCAGAATATCCCAAACCTCGGGGGACTGGCGCTCGATCATCTTCTTCGCAGAACGAACGGTATGCACGTAGTTGCGTTCCTTGAGCTTGCGAATGATGAACGGCTCAAAGAGCACGAGCGCCATCTTCTTGGGCAAACCGCACTGATGCAGCTTCAGGTCCGGACCGATGACGATCACGGAACGGCCGGAGTAATCGACGCGTTTCCCGAGCAGGTTCTGGCGGAAACGACCGCTCTTGCCCTTGAGCATGTCGGACAGGGACTTGAGTGAGCGATTACCGGCGCCGGTGACGGCACGACCGTGACGGCCGTTGTCGAACAGGGCGTCGACGGCTTCCTGCAACATGCGTTTCTCGTTCCGGATGATGACTTCCGGCGTCTTGAGCTGCAGCAGATTCTTCAGACGATTGTTGCGGTTGATGACGCGACGATAGAGATCGTTCAGATCTGAGGTCGCAAAACGGCCGCCTTCCAGCGGCACGAGTGGCCGGAGATCCGGAGGGATGACCGGCAGGACAGTGAGTATCAACCACTCGGGACGGGCCTTGGAGGTCTGGAAGCCCTGGTGCAGTTTGATGCGCTTGGCGAGCTTCTTGCGAATCTGCTTGGAACGCGTCTCGGTCATCGCCTGCTGAAGTTCCACAACGGAATCTTCCAAGTTGATGTTGGCGAGTGCGTCGCGGACACCTTCCGCACCGATCTTCGCGGTGAACGCATCGGCTCCAAACGTTTCACGAGCTTCGCGGTATTCCATCTCGCTCAAGAGCTGGTGCTTGAGCAACGGCGTGTTGCCGGGATCGATCACGAGATAGTCCTCGTAGTAGATCACTCGCTCAAGGTTGCGCGCAGTCATGTCGAGCATCAGGCCGATGCGCGAGGGCATGCACTTGAAGAACCAGATGTGGGAGACCGGAACAGCAAGCTCGATGTGGCCCATGCGTTCGCGGCGAACGCGAGCGAGGGTCACTTCAACGCCGCAACGGTCGCAGACAACACCGCGGTGCTTGATGCGCTTGTATTTGCCGCAGGAACATTCCCAGTCCTTGACGGGACCGAAGATTCGTTCACAGAAGAGGCCACCTTTTTCCGGCTTGAAAGTCCGGTAGTTGATGGTTTCGGGATTCTTGACTTCACCCTTGGACCAGGCGCGGATGTTCTCCGGCGAGGCCACCGAGATGGAGACGTAATCAACCAGGTTGACCTTGTCGAGGCCGAGCAATTCGCGAGCGGATTCTTTTGCTGAGATCATGGTGTGTTTCGGTTGATTCAAGTTTAGCTGGCGAGGGCGGCAAATGCGTCGGCGCTCGTTTGTTGCGATTGCCCCGCTTGGTTCGTAAAGCCGACCTTCACATCGAGGCCGAGGGATTGCATTTCCTTCACGAGAACGTTGAAGGATTCCGGCACGCCCGCCTCAAGCGAATTGTCGCCCTTGACGATGCTTTCGTAGATTCTCGTTCGACCCTGCACGTCGTCGGATTTGACGGTGAGGAGTTCCTGAAGCGTATAAGCCGCCCCGTAGGCTTCCATGGCCCACACTTCCATTTCCCCGAATCGTTGTCCGCCATACTGCGCCTTGCCACCCAGCGGTTGTTGGGTAACCAGCGAGTAAGGCCCAACGGCCCGGGCGTGGATCTTGTCGGCAACGAGGTGGCCGAGCTTGAGCATGTAGATGTAACCAACAACGACAGTCTGATCGAAGGGTTCACCGCTGCGTCCGTCGTAAAGCTGCGCCTTGCCGGCTTCGTTCACAAGCGCCGCGCCCTTCTCCTTCTTCATCATCTTGTCGGCGTCCTGCATGTACTTGCGGATGTCCGTTTCCTTGATGCCGTCGAAGACCGGGGTGGCGAACTTCATGCCGAGCACGCTGGCCGCCCAGCCCAGGTGAGTTTCAAGGAGCTGACCCACGTTCATACGGGAAGGCACGCCCAGCGGATTCAAGACAATGTCGACCGGCGTTCCGTCTTCGAGGAAGGGGAGATCTTCTTCGGGAACGATCTTGGCAACGACGCCCTTGTTTCCGTGTCGTCCGGCCATCTTGTCGCCAACGGAAAGCTTGCGCTTTGAGGCGATGAAGACCTTCACGGACTTGATGACACCGGGATCGACCTCTTCGCCGGATTCGGTGCGCTCCATCTCTTCTTCGTGCTGCATCTGCAAGTCGTCGAACTTGCGTTTGAAGCTGCCGATGATCTCGTTGATCTTGTTGCGGATCGGAGAGGGATCGATCTCGATACGATCATAAACCTGGGCGAGTTTGCGCAGGAGCGTCTTGGTGATCTTGCGATTGGCGGGGATGATGATTTCGCCGGTCTCGCTGTTGACGACATCCAAGGGGATCTTTTCACCGAGAAGGATGTTCGAGAGAGCTTCGGTGAGCTGTTCGCTCAACGTGTCTTTCTTGCTCTTGTAATCGTCCTCGATCTGCTTGGAAGCGCGTTTCTGATCCTTGTTCACCGTGATCGCGGAAATGGAGGAAGTGCCGTCCAGTTTCTTGGAGGAAACCTTCACGTCCATCACGATGCCGTAGGTGCCGGAAGGCACCTTCAGGGAGGTGTCCTTAACGTCTGCGGCCTTCTCACCGAAGATCGCACGGAGGAGCCGTTCTTCGGGCGCCAGTTCGGTTTCGCTCTTCGGCGTGATCTTGCCGACGAGGATATCGCCCGGCTTGACTTCGGCGCCGACGCGAATGACGCCGTCCGGTCCGAGATTCTTGAGCGCTTCTTCACCGAGATTCGGAATGTCACGGGTGATTTCTTCCGGTCCGAGCTTGGTGTCGCGGGCTCCGACTTCGAATTCCTCAACGTGAATCGAGGTGAAGACGTCGTCCTTCACGATCCGTTCGCTGATCAGGATGGCATCCTCGAAGTTGTAACCGTTCCAAGGCATGAACGCGACGAGCACGTTGCGGCCGAGGGCGAGTTCCCCGCCGTCGGTGCAAGGTCCGTCGGCGATCGCCTGTCCCGCCTTGATCTTGTCGCCGACCTTGACGAGCGGTTTCTGGTTTACGCAGGTCGCAGCGTTGGACCGCATGAACTTGCGGAGTTCGTATATATAGATGCCACTGCCCGGATCGTGCCTCAGCTTCTTCTTGGTCTCGGGCACGATACCGTCCTTGGTAACGATGATCTGGTCACCTTGGACGCTGGCCACGATGCCGTTGCCGGCAGCAGTCACGACGGCCATGGAATCCTGCGCCACGCGGGTTTCCATTCCGGTCGCAACATACGGTGCCTCGGTGTTCAACAAAGGCACGGCCTGGCGTTGCATGTTGGACCCCATGAGCGCGCGGTTGGCGTCGTCGTGCTCAAGGAAAGGAATCAACCCGGCAGCAACGGAAACGAGCTGCTTGGGCGAAACGTCCATGTAATCAACATCGTTCGGAGCAACGTCGATGAAGTCTCCCCGGCAACGACAGGTCACCGTCGGGTTGAGGAACTTGCCCTTGTCGTCGATCGGCGCGTTGGCCTGGGCGATGATGTATTGCTCCTCGCGATCGCCGGTCAGGTAATCGAGCTTCGCGCTCACCTTGCCCTTCACGACTTTGCGGTAGGGAGTCTCAATGAAGCCGAAGTCATTCACCCGCGCAAAGCAGGCGAGCGATGCAATCAAACCGATGTTAGGACCTTCAGGAGTTTCAATCGGGCAGATGCGGCCATAGTGAGAAGGATGAACGTCGCGGACTTCGAAGCCGGCGCGATCGCGGGAAAGACCACCAGGGCCAAGAGCGGACAAACGGCGTTTGTGCGTCAACTCGGCAAGCGGGTTGATCTGGTCCATGAACTGCGACAACTGGCTGCGTCCGAAGAAGTCGCGGACCACCGCCGAGAGTGCCTTTGGATTGATGAGCTTGGCAGGCGTCATCGTGTCGACTTCCTGATCGAAGAGCGTCATGCGCTCTTTGACCAGGCGCTCGGTACGGGCAAGACCGACGCGGCATTGGTTGGCGAGCAATTCGCCAACGGTCCGGATACGGCGGCTTCCCAAGTGATCGATATCGTCGATCGAACCGTCGCCCAGCTTGAGCTTCAGGAGATAGCGGGTTGCTTCGACCAAGTCTTCCTTCGTCAGAATCCGGGTGTCGAAGGTATCTTCGAAACCGAGCTTCTGGTTCATCTTGTAGCGACCGACACGTCCGAGGTCGTAACGCTTCGGATCGAAGAAGAGCCGCTTGATAAGCGCACGGGCATTTGCCGCAGTGGGCGGATCTCCCGGTCGCAAACGACGGTAGATGTCCTTGAGGGCTTCTTCCTCGTTCTTGGTCGGATCCTTCTTGAGGCACTTGATGATGATGCCGTCGTCGACTGACGTATCGACCACCCGAATGTTCTTCACGCCGAGATCGGCGATCTGCTTCAAAACCGCCTTGGACAGCGGCTCGAAGGCACGAGCGACAACAACAAATTTGTCTTCGTCGATGATGTCCTCAACCAGGACGCGGGTGGAAATGTCTTCAATCTTGTCGGCCTTGCGAAGACTGATTTCCTCAATGTCGTAAAAGAGCTTGATGATCTCGTCATCGGTTCCACGAACTTCGCCTTTCTTGGGCTTCTTCTCTTCATCGAGACCGCTGATGGCGCGGAAGAATGTGGTAGTAAGAAACTTGCGACGGCGCTTCTTGCGATCCAGGTAGACGTAGAGCATGTCGCTCGTGTCGAATTGCGCCTCATACCAGGAACCGCGGTCAGGAATGATGCGGAAGCTGTGCAGGGTCTTGCCGTTCGGATGCTTGGTGGCTTCGAACGCGATACCGGGCGAACGGTGCAACTGCGAAACGATCACACGTTCCGCACCGTTGATCACGAAGGAACCCTGGGGCGTCATCAGGGGCATCTCGCCCATGAACACCTTTTCTTCGCGGGCGTCTTTTTCATCCCGCAAAATGAACGTGACGTGCAGAGCCGCGCCGTAAGTCACGCCTTCGCGGAGTGACTCCAGCCAGCTCAACTTTGGCTCGCTGATTTCGTAGCCCTTGTAATCGAGGACGGTTTTGCCGTCATAGCTCTCGATAGGAAAAACTTCCTTGAAGACCGCTTCCAGTCCCCGGTTGTCACGTTTGCCGACGGGTTTGCCGTCCTGCAGGAATTCGACATAGGAGTTCACCTGTACCTCGATGAGGTTCGGAGGTGTGATGACCTCTTTGATAGTGCCGAAGTTTATCCGTTCGCTCTTGGTTGCCATATGCGCTTTTGCTCGTCCGGTTTGTCAAGCCGGACTGGTTTAATTATGACAAAACCAGACACGCCCCCGGCACCGCACCGGGAACCTGCCTGAAAATTTTCTGTAAACTAAAAACAATCAACAAATCTGCGTTGAGTAGAACCGAAACCAACCGGAGCGGAGTGGCGGGAATCGCCCGCCACCCCGACAAAGGTCTTACTTGACCGAGACTTTCGCGCCCGCTTCTTCGAGCTTCTTCTTGGCCTCTTCGGCTTCGTCCTTGGACACACCTTCAAGCAAGGGCTTGGGTGCGCCTTCGACAAGAGCCTTGGCTTCGGCGAGGCCGAGTCCAGCCTTGGCGGCACGAACGGCCTTGATGACCGCAATCTTGTTGCCACCGAAGTCTTCAAGGATGACGTCGAATTCGGTCTTTTCTTCGGCGGGAGCAGCATCGCCACCAGCGGCTGCACCGCCGGCTGCAGCGACAGCAACAGGTGCTGCGGCACTCACGCCCCATTTTTCTTCCAGTGATTTCACGAGATCAGCTGCTTCCAAAACGGTCAGCGTGCTGAGCTCATCCACGATTTTGTCGAGGTCTGCCATGTCTTTCTTCTTTCTTCTATTAGTCTCGACGTTCCCGGGAGCTCCCGGTGTTTTGAGGCGACTGCCAGCCGCCCGTCGATTTGCTCTTTGGTTTCGGTTAACTCACTCCCGACTCGCCGGGAATGAAATCGTTCAAATTATTCGCCTTTCTCCGCCTTGGCCTTGAGCACCTGGGCCAACTGCGTGCCCGGGGTGTTGATGAGGGTGGCGAGCTTCTGGGCCGGCGCGTTGAGCACGCCGAGGATCTTGGCACGGAGCACGTCTAGCGAAGGCAGTTCGGCAATCGCCTTGACCTGATCTTCCTCCAAGCGTTCCTCGCCCATGTAGCCAAATCGCAACTTCGGCTTCTCAAATTCCGACTCAAAGGTCTTCAGGATCTTGGCCGCACCGGCAATGTCCTGGGCACCGGTCACAACCGCAAGCTGGCCTTTCATGGCTCCGGTGAGTTCGACACCGGATTCCTTGGCGGCCACCTTGAAGATCCGATTCTTGACCACGTGTGCTTCCGCCTGCACGCCTCGGAGGCGGGTGCGGAGTTCGCTGAAGTGATCAACGGTCAGGCCGGTGTAATCGACGACGATGAAGTAGGGAGAATTCTCGAGTCGATCGAGATACTCAGCCGTAATGAATTTTTTTGCTTCGCGCATTCTAACTAAATCTTTCTGGTTGGGGTTATTCGGCGGATGCGACTTCTTTCAAGTCAACCGCAATGCCGGGGCTCATGGTGGCGGACACCGCAGCGCTCTTGACGTAGGCGCCCTTGGTGCTGTCCGGCTTTGCCTTCACAATGGCGTCGAAAATCGTGCGGATGTTCTCCTCCAACTGGTCGGCGGAGAAGGAACGTTTGCCGGCGACAACGGCTAGATTGGAGGTCTTGTCGACCTTGAATTCAACGCGTCCGGCCTTCACGGCTTTGACCGCGGCTCCGGTGTCGTCGGTGACCGTGCCGGTCTTTGGATTGGGCATCAGTCCGCGGGGACCGAGCACACGGCCGAGCTTCCGGACTTCCGCCATGGCTTCGGGCGTCGCAACTGCGACATCGAATCCGGTCCAACCGCCTTCGCACTTCTTGATCATGTCATCGAATCCGACGTGTTCGGCACCGGCTTCCTTCGCTGCATCTGCCGCAGGTCCGGGCTTGGCAAAAACGACGACGGTCACGCTCTTGCCGCTTCCATGAGGGAGGGGAACCGTTCCACGGACCATCTGATCGGATTGACGGGGATCGACGCCGAGCTTGAGGGAGACCTCAACGGTTTCGTCGAATTTGGTTTTCGGCATCTTGCCGAGGACATCGAGCGCTTCCTTCAACGGATACTTCTTTTCAGCGTCGATCTGTTCGAGTGCTTGTTTGTAGCGTTTGCTGGGCATTTTTCTTTGCGGTGCAAGCGAACCGTGGGGCTCTCCCGCTTTTGGGTTAGTCTGCGACTTCGATGCCCATGCTGCGGGCGGTCCCGGCGATCACCTGGATCGCGGCCTCATCATCGAAAGCGTTCAAGTCTTCCATCTTGGTCTTGGCGATCTCCAGCAACTGCGCGCGGGTGACCTTGCCAACCTTCTTCTTGTTCGGCGTGCCCGAACCCGATGCGATGCCAGCGGCCTTCTTCAAGAGCACGGCCGCAGGGGGCGACTTGGTGATAAAAGTGAAGCTCTTGTCCTGATAGACGGTGATCACCACGGGGATCACCAGGCCGGCCTTGTCCTTGGTCTTGGCGTTGAACTCCTTGCAGAAGCCCATGATGTTCACGCCGTGCTGACCGAGTGCCGGACCCACCGGAGGCGCAGGGTTCGCCTGTCCGGCCGGGATCTGAAGCTTGATTTGTCCAGTTGCTTTCTTCGCCATTTCTCTAAGCTGTTTCTAAATTCTCCGGTCAGGTCTTCTCGACCTGCCAGTATTCGAGTTCCACCGGAGTCTTCCGGCCAAAAATATCCACCGTGATCTTCAACTTGCCGCGCTCCGGATCGATCTCCTCGATCACACCGCTGAAGTTGAGGAACGGGCCGTCGTTGATCTTGACGGTCTCGCCGACGTCGAAATTGACTCGCGGACGCTCGACGTCCTCGGAATCGGCTATCTGGGCCTTGATTCCGTCAATCTCGGCAACGTCCAGGGGAATCGGGCGCTCACCACCGACGAAGCCGATGATACCCTGGGTGTCCTTGATGAAGTACCAGGGCTTGTCCATGATCCGGTTGTTCTCATCAAGCAGGGCGATGTGGATGTAAACGTAACCGGGATGGAGTTTGCGTTGCGAAACCGTTTTCTTCTGGTTGCGCACTTCCACGACCTTCTCCATCGGGACGAGCACTTCCTCGATGTAGCTCTGCATCTCCTCCGCCTTGAGGCGTTTCATGATGCTGTCCCGCACCTTCATCTCCTGGCCGGAGAGGGTGTGCAGGGCGAACCACTGAGGTTTGGCTGAAAGTTCTTCGCTCATGTTACATCAGGGCCTGGACGACTTGCGCGAACAGCCAGTCTATCCCAAAGGTCAAGAAGCCAATGAAGATCACCGAGACCATCACCAGCACGGTCGAACTCTTGAGTTCATCGGTGGAGGGCCAGTTGCACTTCTTCAGCTCGACGTTGGTCTCACCGACATACTTGGCGAGCTTCAACAATCCACCTTTGCGCCATGCGACGATCAGGACGATCGCCGCGATGACCAACAGAACGATTTGCGTTGTACTTAGCACGTTAACTTTCTAATTCCGGTCCTGGCGGAGGGGGAGGGATTCGAACCCCCGTTCCAGTTTCCCGGAAAGCGGTTTTCAAGACCGCCGCATTCGACCACTCTGCCACCCCTCCGCTCGAACTTGGACTGGCAGGGCAGGAGGGACTCGAACCCCCAACCGACGGTTTTGGAGACCGCAACTCTAGCCAATTGAGCTACTGCCCTAACCAAATTGTGTCTTTCGGCGGAAAGAGGGAGACGGGCAAAACCCGCCTCCCTCACTGCCTAAATAGCGGGGTTATTCAATGACTTCAGTGACCTGGCCGGCACCGATTGTCTTGCCACCTTCACGGATGGCGAATCGTTGCCCCTTCTCCATGGCCACCGGAGCGATGAGCTTGACGTCCACGGAGACGTTGTCACCGGGCATCACCATTTCAGTTCCTTCTTCGAGCGTGATCTGACCGGTCACGTCCGTGGTGCGGAAGTAAAACTGCGGGCGATAATTTCCGAAGAACGGCGTGTGACGGCCGCCTTCTTCCTTGGACAGAACGTAAAGCTGAGCCTTGAACCCGGTATGCGGAGTGATGGAACCGGGCTTGGCGAGCACCATGCCGCGCTCCACCTCTTCCTTCTTCACGCCGCGCAGGAGAACACCGACGTTGTCACCGGCTTCTGCGGAATCGAGGAGCTTGCGGAACATCTCGATGTCGGTCGCGGTGGTCTTGCGGGTTTCCTTCAGACCAACGATTTCGATTTCTTCCATCTTCTTGAGGATTCCGCGCTCGACGCGACCGGTAAGAACCGTGCCGCGACCTTCAATGTTGAACACGTCTTCCACGCACATCAGGAACGGAAGTTCCGTGTCACGCGGGGGCAGGGGCACGTGCTCGTCAATCGCGGTGAGCAGTTCCTGAATTGCCTCTTCGCCTTTCGCGTCGCCTTCGAGCGCGGCAGAGGCTGAGCCGCGGATGACGGGAATGTCGTCACCGGGAAATTCATACTTGTTCAGGAGATCGCGAACTTCCATCTCGACGAGGTCGAGCAGTTCGTCGTCGTCCACAAGGTCGCATTTGTTCATGTAGACCACGATCGCGGGAACGCCAACCTGACGGGCGAGGAGGATGTGCTCACGGGTCTGGGGCATGGGCCCGGAATCTGCAGCGACAACCAGGATCGCACCATCCATCTGGGCAGCACCGGTGATCATGTTCTTCACGTAATCGGCGTGGCCGGGGCAGTCGACGTGAGCGTAGTGGCGCGTTTCACTTTGGTATTCCACGTGTGAAGCAGCGATCGTCACCGTCTTTGATTCGTCACGCACGGTGCCACCTTTGGTGATATCCGCGTATGAGATGGTCTCAGCCAAATCACGGCGAGACTGGGTTGCGACGATTGCGGCAGTCAGGGTCGACTTGCCGTGGTCAACGTGTCCGATAGTACCAACGTTTACGTGCGGTTTGGTCCGTTGAAACGCTTCTTTTGCCATTCTAGTGTGTCCTGTTTATCTGTTCTGTT
>CEUN01007323.1_pt1 | contig 12563 bp, 10 predicted proteins | sample 361501 | NCBI WGS metagenome assembly CEUN01 (sample SAMEA2622801, study PRJEB7988) | marine metagenome | biome: marine biome (ENVO:00000447); feature: marine epipelagic mixed layer (ENVO:xxxxxxxxx); material: "saline water (ENVO:00002010), including plankton (ENVO:xxxxxxxx)" | depth 120 m | reverse complement strand
TAATACAAGGCATTTATCAACGACTACTCACTTTCAGAAAATTGTTGAATTAACTCGTCAGCTGTCCAAGCCGTAGTCCTATTGACGATGGCCTCACTTGCACGCACTGCCTGCACCTGCTCAAGTGTCACAAGCGGTAGGTTGTGAGCATCACCCCAGTCTGTATTTCGGCGGACATAGGTTAATACATTTGCAATATCCTCGCTGCTCAGTGCAACTCCCTGAGCTGGCATGGCCACTTTGTTGTAAATTTGTCCTGCCACCTCCACTGGACCCTGCAGCCCATTCAACACGATCGCTATCATGCGATCCGGTTTGGACGCAAGCACCCACTCGGAATTGGCCAACGGTGGAAACCCAGCGTTGGCATTTCCCAAACCGTTCGGCTGATGGCAAGCCGCACAAACACCACGATAAATCCGTGCTCCACTCTCGAAAGCCTGTTCCTCAGGCGACTTCTGAACCTTGAGACTCGCGACTGATGCGGCATCTCGGTGAGGCGCGTATACAGACGCGTTAAAGCCACCACCGTGACCATCTAAATAATTTACCGCCCAATAAAAAGTCAGCACCAAGAGCACAAACACCCACGGCTTCGGACCGCTAACTTGAGCTTTGTTCGTTTTCGGTTCCTCGTTGTTTTTTTTAGCTGCCATTCTAGCTCGAGAAATACTGAGTTACTTGTCATCGTCAACTGTCTCGACCTGTTTCGCTACTTCAGCAGATGCCGGAGTTGGGTCGGGCAGTGACGAGGTAAAAGGCTGGTCAATCGGCGCCTCGGGCAACGGGTAATTCGCCCCTTTCAGGCTTAACAAATACTCGACCAATGCCTCTGCATCACTTGTTGGTTTATATCTTTTATCGCCATCATTAATAATATGTTGTCCCTGTTCTTCTGTATCAGCCTCCTCAAAAAGAAAACGATGCTGTGGCATCTTGCTATTTTTACGAATAATTCCTGGATTAAGAAGAATACGCATCAGGACTTCCCTGGAATATCGTTCACCGACATTAGCCAAATCTGGCCCCATACGAACCGAACCAAGCATCGGCGGCTCGGCGAACAAGTAATCCTGAGCGACCGAACGACGACGACCCCAACCTCGGCCTTCAGGGTTTAAAATATCATGCTGCATTAAATCCTCACCGCGGAATCGCACCTGAACATCCAGCGAGGCTCCAACCGACGCAAGGAAATTACGGGCCTTGGACGCATCAGCAGGGTTAGCGCCAGTCACAATTGTTTCCCACTCTCCAACCGGCAGTCCAAGGGCCGCACCACCAGAAGCCTTACGCCCTGTCAACTTGTAGAAACGACTCACTGCCTCTTGGGCCGCAGCATGATTTTTTTCGCCCGCCAAGGCCTTTACATCCAGCACCACACTCTCGTGATTCACCTGCTGGGTGTGGCAGGCGACGCAACCACTGGCTTTATAAACTTGCTCACCATATCGCGCTTGACCAAGCAGAGGCACCGGATAACGGAACTCGGTTCCATCCGCATCTTGGGTGTTGGTGTACTGTAGGCCGCTCAACTGGTCACTTGCTCGAAGTACCATCATAGAAAGCGACATGCAGAATACGAGAAGCATCCCGCCAAGAAGAGTGAATGTGCTGTCCATCTTCACATCCAAGAGACCGAAAGCTAACCACACAAAAAGCCCCACTATCAAAGCAATTGGCCACCAAAGACCCAGCATAAAGAAAGAAACTGAACCTGCCAGTAGGCCGAATAGAAAAGTCAATCCGATCGTCATGCGTTAACCTCCTTCTTATCAAGACCGCCACAAATACGAGCAAGGCATCCACAGTTTTTTATCGCAAAATAAAGAGCACCCAGCAGGTTTAAGAAAAGAACCAGACTCCCTATAAATAGAAACAAATCTCCTAAACTGGCAAAATAATAGCCAGCACCAAGAACGTTGTCGCCGGACATCAATCCACCCAACGCGCTCGGCAACCCAGATATAAACAAACCCAACACGATAGCTGCGGTTTGAATCTGGGTCATTGTAGGCGACAAACCGAAACCATCTAAACGCGGAAAAACATGGTAAAGCGCAGCAATTAGCACCAAACCAATGAAACCCATATTAAAAATCAATTTCATGGCAGGACCGTAGGTTGTGAATTCTGCGACACTACCCGGTCCAGGGAAGGCAAAGAAAACATTAAAGACTCCAACAGATATGAAAACAAGTGCCGCCAAACGCATCAGATTGTAAGAAAGACTGTCCGCTGCATCTTCAGCGCCAACGCCGCTAATCGTTCGCTTAAGACTTATCCAAACAGAAACCACTCCAAAAAAGTAAAAGACAGAAGTCACAGTACTCAACGCTGGAAGCCAAGCGGGAACCGGCGCCCCCGGTCTGACGCCCCCCACAGAGCCAAATATGAGAAGCATCCAAAAACCGAATTGCACAAGGCCACGCCCCTGCAATGTTCTACCGCTCAATGCAGGCAGAAAATGGAGCAAAACGCCCAACCCAACAAACGTAAGGTAGATTTGTCCAAAGTTGTGAATGTACCACCAGTCAACAATGTTAGCCACAACACCCTGAGCATTGAAAAAATGAATCAATAGATAGGAAGCAGCAAGCACCCAAGGAAGCCATAGAGTGGCCGCAAAAAGGAACCACTGTGCTGGACTCATTTCCTCATCGGTTCGACGATTATTGGTCTGAACCAGACTTAGTCCGACAAGAACAAAACCGAAAAATAGCACGGGCATTATTTTGCCAGGCATTGCCAAACCCTCAAGACCGCTTGCGTTGCCGGCCAGAATACCTAAAAAACCCAAAGTAACACCAATGTTCCAAAGCAATCCCCCAAATATCAGATAACCGCCATCGACCAAAACCGTCTTCCCTCGGTGAGACATAATCCAAGCCGAAACCGCCAACCCAAGTTGTACCAAAAACCCAAATTGGAGAGCCAACTGAGAAGCAGGCTGAATGCGGCCGTAAGCGAGCCAAGCGCTATCTGCCATCATCCCTGAAGCGTGAACCTTAATCCCGGAGAGCAGTGCAAAAAAACTATAAACCATCAGCCATGCGACTGCACTAAACGCCAAAAACAAAACCGGACCACGGCAGGACCGATCCACCGCATCTCGCGGATTATTCTCGGGCTCGTCCTTTTTCGGTTTGTTACTCATCTATTTGCTAAGAGATTTAACATAAGCCATCAGCGCGAGAACTTCCTCATCATTGACCAACCCCGGCGCGAGCACCATTGGCGCAAGGGCACCCTTCGACACCTTGGCCATTGGCTTGGTGACCGACTCAATAAAATATTCTTCATTCAATACTGCCTTTTCTATTGGGCCCTGAAAACCAATGTGCACCTCACGTTCCTTACCCCAAAAATCTCCAATGAATTGAGGCGCCTTTATAGCCATACCTGCCGGTGCCGGAACTGCTGGATCTGTCTGGTGGCAAGTGAAACAGGTCTTGGTCATAAACAGCGTCTTGCCCTGTGCAACCAATGCCGGATCACCAAGATTGACAGCAGAAGCATCCAATTCTTGCGGTGCCTCGTACTTTCCGTCCTTGACTATGCTACGTTTGATCAGCTCGTCTCTTGTCTTCTCCTTTCCGTGTTCTGCCATCTTGATCAAAGCCGACTCGATTGGCAGACTCACAAAACCCTTTTCCTTGTTGACAACTTGATTCCCAACTAATTTTAGTTCCGCAGCTTCGTCAATTTTATCACGCTTACCCAAACGGGTTTTCTCTGCAACTGCGCCCACTGGCTGACCCGGTTCATAAACTCGAGCCACAACAAACCCTCCGAGCATGAATACAAGTAATAGAATCAGGCTAAAAAACCCAGACCCTTCACTGTCGTGATTAAAATAATCGTCACTCATTATTTACCAGCAGCCTTTCCCTCGGAATTCAACTCAACGTAAACCCCCATTGTCTCTGCAATACGCGGATCCTTCTGCGGATATGGCGGATGTTTCTTAAAAAAGTGAATAAACACGACAGACAAACACCCCCCCATGAATGCCAAACAGCCCAAATCGATCCAAATCAAACTCATCCAACCGCCAGTCTCATGGATTAGCGGCATAATGTTGTAACTCATATCACAGAAATGAAGGAACCATGCAAGCACCGCAACTGTAATCATGATCTCTGGCCTGACCTTCACATCCTGTCTCAACAGGGCTAAAAACGGGACAAAAAAGTGGCCAAATATAATTAACATGCCCACATTCCACCATGGTCCCTGTTCGCGTTTTACATACCAGAATGTTTCTTCCGGAATTGAGGCGTTCCAAATTAAAAAGTATTGAGAAAAATGAATGTAGGCATAAAAAACAGTGAAAGCAAAAAACAACGTTGCATTATCCTTGAATGTCTTCTTTTGGACCACATCCTTAAGGGGACCATAAGTTTTCAAAAACAAGGCGATAACGTATATTGTCATCAAAGAAACCCATACACTGCCGGCAAAATAGTATACCCCGTACATGGTGGAGAACCATTGGTGTTCCAGGCCTTTCATCCAATCTACCGCACCTATCGTCAGTGTAGTCGCAAACACAAAAATCCCGCCAGCCGCAAGCTTCCTATTATAACTGGTCCACTTTGAAGCACCGTCGGAATCCTGTGCCAGAGAATGTTTTCGAATCAACCAAGTAAACACTCCCCAAAGCACGAAACACAGCACCCATCTTATATTCCAAAACGATGTGCTTAAATAACCCTTCTTCGCATACCAAGCGTGATCGTGAGTATGGCCAGTTGTTTTGTATTCATCCTCAGATTGCATCCAAGAATAGAATGCGCGAGGTCCATTTTGATGATCTTGCTCATGTTCATGGGCATCGCTGCCTTTATCATCCACCTTTTCACCATGTGCGGCAGCCGCATTTTCTTCAGCTTCCTTGGCCTTTGCAACCTGCTTATGTTCATGATTCTTCGCATCAGACGAGACAGTCACAAATTCACAACCGGACCAGAAAGCGATTGGTATGAAGAACACAGCCAGTAGCGGCAACATGCAGGATAAATGCTCAGCAATCCTTCGTATTGGAACAATCCAGTGGGTATCCAAAAGATAGTGTAACAAAACAAGAAAAAAACCACCGAGACATATGCTCAGATAAAACATAAAGGATACCAACCAAGCATGAGTAAAATGTGTCTTATCAACAGCTAAACCAATAACGCCCAACAGCATACCCAATATAATCAAAGCATAAGGCAGTTTCACTAGCCACACGGGAAGATTGTTTTCCGGTTCGACTTTCTTCGCACTGGCTTTTTTCTTAGCTGTCATTAATCGATAAAGCCTCCAACGATTATTTCTCCTCAAGAAGTTTCTCGAGTTCGGCCCTGCCGTTTTCCACTTCGTCTATTTTCCCTAATTGGCTGTATTGCAAAGCACGCACATAACTCACAACATGCCACAAATCTTCGTTACTCATCTTGGAACTATACGCAGGCATTCTGTACGAAACTATCCCAACTGAATTGGTCGTTAGATTGTATCCGTTTTTTAACACATCAAAAATATATCCATCTTCAATTTGAACAAATTTTTGTTGATGCAAATCGGCAGCCACCAAATTGTATTGAGAAGTTATCCCTTTCCCGTCACCCGCTTTCCCATGGCAAGGCGAACAGTAAATATTATATTTTTGCTTTCCGCGCTTGAGTGTTTTTAAGTTAACCTCTAGAGGATTAATCTCAACCCAATCCTCAGAGCCTTCTCGCTTTCCAGTATTAACGGGCAAATCTGATACCGGAACTCCACGAGCCACCGTTCCCGCAACCGGCAATCTTGAGCCTCGGCCATCATTTGCTCCGTGTATTTCATCAAAAAGATTAGAAGCCTGAGGCCGAACTCTCGGTTGACGATCCATGTCAGGAAAAATTTCAATTGGCCGATTACGGGTGGACGAACCTTGAAAACCAGCCGTAACAATCACCAAACATAGAACAGCAACAAATCCTGTGATGAAATAGCGCATTATTCGTTCACCAATTCGATGTGTTTGCTGCCTGCCTTTTTCAACAGCGCATGAGTTTCCTCTTCCTCGTACTTAGGGTCATCCGCCTCAATTACCACAAAAAACTTGTCATGGGTCACATCCGCAAATCGCATATTTTTTAAGAGTGGATGATGAAACTTTGGTAATCTGTTTAAAAACAACATTCCAAACAAAGAACCAAACGCACCGGAAAGAATAGTCATTTCATAAGCCACCGGAAATGAACCAAATGGACTGAAATTCGGCTTGCCACCCACTGGTATGCCATAGTCATAGGCATTCATGTACCAAATCATCAGCATGCCGCCAAAGAATCCACACAGGCCACAGCAAAAGGTAAACCAGCCAACCTTGGAGTTATCCAAACCCATAGCATCATCCATTCCGTGAACCGGATATGGAGTATGCACATCCCAACGAGTATAACCCGCATCGCGCACCTTTTCCGCAGCATGCATGGCATCGGCAGGAGTATCAAACTCAGCCATCAAACCATATGGGATTTGGTAATCGTCCAATGAGTCCATTAGTGCTTAGCCCCTCCGAGTGGATGATGCGGATCAGCCTGCGGCGTTACACCCTTCACTTCAGATATCGCAATTAGCGGCAGGAATCGGCAGAACAGCAGGAACAAAGTCATAAAAAATCCAAACGTACCAAAATAGGTCATCATGTCGACCCAAGTTGGAGAATAGTAACCCCAGTTGCCCGGCATAAAGTCATTGTGGAGAGATGTGACCACAATCACAAAGCGCTCCATCCACATCCCAATATTAACAAATCCACAAACAAACCAGATGAACCAAGGCGTGGTACGACACCATTTGAACCAGAAGAACTGCGGTGCCAAAACATTGCAGCCAAGCATCCACCAATATGACCAGTTCATATCACCAAAGGCCCGGTTTTTGAACGCATATAATTCATAAGGGTTGCCACCGTAGTAAGCGATGAAAAATTCCATACCATATGCATAGCCTACGATAGAGCCAGTCACCAAAATCACCTTAGACATCACTTCAAGGTGACGAATAGTCACAATTTCATCCAAGCCTTTGTAAAGTGAAACCAACGGAATCATAAGAGTCATCACCATGGCGAAACCACCAAACACAGCGCCAGCTACAAAATAAGGCGGAAAAATTGTGGTATGCCAACCCGGCAATTGAGACACAGCAAAGTCGAAGGATACGATTGAGTGCACTGATAACACCAGTGGCGTTGAAAGGCCGGCAAGCAACAAATAAGCTTTTTCGTAGTTTCGCCAGTGACGGTTTGACCCGGTCCAACCAAGTGAAAACAAGCCATAAAGGAACTGTGCAAGTTTGTTCCGTAATTTGGCAGCTGGCTCAATCACCTTACCAGCAACCTTGCGAAAACGATCACGCATGGTTGCCAAATCAGGAATTAAACCCATGTACCAAAACAATACAGACACGGTAAAATAAGTAGAGACCGCAAACACATCCCATAATAGAGGCGAACGAAACTGGGGCCAAATTGAGTTGGCGTTGGGCAACGGAAACAACCACCAATCAAACCAAATACGACCGACATGAACCGCTGGAAAAATACCTGCACACATGACTGCAAAAATTGTCATCGCCTCCGATGCACGATTGATAGATGTCCTCCACTTCTGGCGCAGCAAAAAAAGGATGGCAGAAATCAGAGTCCCAGCATGACCAATACCAATCCACCATACGAAATTCACGATTGCCCACCCCCAAGCTACCGGATGATTCAAGCCCCATACACCGACTCCGGTTGAGATTAGATATACCAAACCTATGGGCACACCAATGGACACAATCAAACTGATTGTTATGGAAATTTTCCACCAAAGCGGAGTCTTATTTTCAATTACATCAGCAACAGTGTCGGAAATCCAGCCAATCGATCGGTTGTTTTCCACCAAAGCCGGACGTTCCAACTCGACGGGTGGAGGAGCAATCTTAACGGAGGATGGAGCCGAACTGTGAGCCATCAGTGTTTGGCCTCCTTGCTATTATTTTTACTCTCTTTATTTTGAAAAATATCACCGTGATTCTTCTCATTGTACTCCATCACGGTGTTTGGAATAGTAAAATAGTCTGGCATCGCTGCATTCGGATTACGCAGCTTGGCTAAATAAGTAGTTCGCGGCCTAGTATCTAAATAACCGAGCACAGAATAATTTCGATTCTGCCTCTTCAGACGATAAACCTCACTGTTAGGATCTGAAATATCTCCAAAGCTAACACCATCAGCCGGGCAGGCTTGTTGACATGCAGGAATGATAGTTCCATCAGGAACATCCAATGCAGAAATTTTATCTTCCTTATTGTCCAGAATATCCACCGAATCCCTGACCTTTACCTTTTGATCGATCTTTGCTCGCTGAATCCGTTGAACACAGTAGGTGCATTTCTCCATGACACCGCGCATGCGAACCGTCACATCGGGGTTCTTTGATAGCTTGATCAAATCCCATTCTGGATCAAATTCGCCTCCATCTTTTTTTCCGTCATCTAGACCAGGGACACTCCCACGGCTCGGATCTTTATACCAACGGATCAATTCCCACTCGCCGTTAGAACTCTTGTTCCCTGGATGGAGCGGGCTATTGTTCAGGTCATTGTCGTCATTGAAAAACCTACCAGGCTTACGCTCTCCATCTTCAACCCCCATCGGTCGACGATTGTAATCGTAGTAATTAAATCGACGAACCTTGTATGGGCAGTTATTTGAGCAATACCGAGTACCCACGCAACGGTTATATGCCATTAGGTTCAACCCTTCCTCATCATGAACCGTGGCGTTTACCGGACAGACACTTTCGCACGGAGCATCCTCACAGTGCTGACAAGATACGCCCTGATAAGTAACCTGTGGATTATGCTCATCTCCGGAAAAATATCTATGGATACTCATCCATGACATCTCCCGACCAAGCGCAACCTGATGCTTACCCACGATCGGAACGTTATTTTCACTCTGGCACGCCACTACGCATGCGTTGCAACCAACACATGTAGTCAAGTCAACCACCATGCCCCACTGCTGCCGTTCAACGTCCATCGGTTTAGGCCCGGTAATATTGTCATTACCCAAGTTTTTCCGATAAGGTGAAGATGGCGATTCTTTTTGCTGATCCTTTTCCCAAGGATATCCACGATCATCCCCCTTCATGAGATGCGTTGTATGGTGAATGCTATCCAAGTCGAAGTGCTTTACAAAATCCTCGTGGCCAGTGTAGTCGTCGGCGTTGCACTCGCGCACCACAGGACGACCATCCATGATTCCCTGCTCTTGCGTGCATGCAATTTCGTATTCGGAACCAGTTGGAGCCAAACCAGCCCCGGATGCAACATGCTGCGCATCTGTGGTGCGTACTTTATAGGCATCAAATCCTGCGGCGCCACCGACCCGGCCCACCCCTCTGCCATACCCCAATGCAACACCCACGGAATTATCAGCCATGCCTGGAAGCAACCATATCGCCCCAGTTACCTCCTTACCATTAACGGTTAATTTGTATTCTTTTTGAAAAAAACGACCTGAATCGGAATGGAAGCCGAACCGACCAGGCAAGCCCATAGATTTCGGATCTAGTTTATTGAAATCTAATAAATCGTTGGCCTCATCACCTAGAAGGCTTATGGCCGTATCAAGGCTGACCAAAAGCACGTTATCCCAAGTGATTCGCGTCACTGGATTAGGTGTCTCAAGGAGCCAACCATTATTACCCCATCGGCCATCGTCAACGCTGTGGTCCCGGAAAAAAGTAACTTCATATTTCCCCTTGGAAGGTGGTTTCATCTTCTTGACACCATCCTTCCATGCCGCAGAAGCACTAGAGGCATCAAACTCCGCAAATACAGTATCCGCTGCACTATTTACCAGAAAACCATCGTGCAAAAATTGATCCCATTTCTGATCGCCCTTGCCGGCGATCATCTCGAATGTCGCACGTGTAATTTTATATGGATCTGTTTCCTCGGCACCATCGATCCGAGCCAATACTTCTAATTCAGTCACCCCCCCGAACAGCGGCGCAATCAACGGCTGCACTGGAACTAATGTCCCATCACTTGTTCGAGCATCACCCCAAGACTCTAGATAGTGAGTTGCCGGGATGAATGCCTTGGCCTTTTCAGAAGTCTTGTCAACCGAGTAAAATCCATGCCGTATGAATTTGCCTGCGCTTGAAACGATTGCGTTCCAGTCAATGTCCGCAGGGGCGTTGTAAGCAGGATCTCCCCCAAGGACCACAAGATTGTCACCTTTTTTGAAGGAAGCGGACAAGTCCTCAATAGAACCGTTCCCGGCTGGTTTGTGAGGATGCAATAATAGAGTTTCACCAATATTGCCAAGGATTGCATTGATCCCCATCGCAGCCAAGTGAACCTCTTTCGGTTGACGATAGCCCGCTACAACCAGAGTGCTTTCACCGCGCTTGGCCAAGCGCAATAAATCAGCCACACACTCGCGAACCCACTTGGTCGCATCCGGATTATCTTTACCATCAACTGCGTGACTTTTCGGAAAATCTTTATTCAGATCGCCTACGAAGTCATTGAGTTCATCCTCGATCTCACCAGCATCGACCTCTGCCTGCTCAATAGCCTCCTTCAATGCCAGAGCAGCAACGCGACCAACGCTCCCAGTCGGAATCCGCAAGCGGTGATCCGCATTGGTACCAGTCAGGCTTAACAATCCCTCGACCGAGTAGAGACGGTTCATTACCTCAGATGGATTCTGTGTGTGATCATCCTTCACGCGGCGTCCCGCAGCAAATCCACTGATGTTTTCAAAAGCCGAATCCTCGGTTCCTAGAAAATCACAATCCAGCGAGAGAATAGCCTTGGCCTTTTCAAACTTGTATGCCGGCTTGACCGAAGAACCAAAAGCTATTGACGCAGCCTCGGCGTGAATCCCAAAGTCTACCGGCTCATATTCATAAAAATTAACCCCCTTGGCCTTAAGACCCGCAACCAAGCGCTCCCGCGAAGGTGAGCTACTTTGTTCCATCAGTACGTGGGTTTTGTCGTTGGCCAAGCCGTCAAGTTGCTCCAGCACCTTGGCTTTGGCAATGACCTTAAGCTGCCCTTCCTCGGCAAGCTTAAAATTCAAGCCACGATCGGGATCATACAAGCTCAATACAGAAGCCTGCGCATATTGATCCGTGCCTCCATTGCTATTCGGATGTTCCGCGTTCCCTTCGATTTTAATCGGCCTTCCATCGTAAGACTTTACCACCAATGGAACAGCAGACTCACGGGTTGGCATTGACGTAGCATAATACTGGGGAGCACCGTGTACATAGTACTCAGGCATCTTGGAAAACGGTAGAATTTTATGCTCTGGTCGACGACAACCAGTTACCCCGAGCCCGGCAAGGGCAAACGAAGCTGACATAATTTTCAAGAAATTCCGACGCGAAACCGGATCATCAATGAGATCAACACCCGACGGAAATTCCTTCTCCACAAAAGCGCGGAACTCTGGCGAATCAGCCTTGTGCTCTAGACTCCGCCAGTGACGTGGTCCGTCATTTTGATTTGTACTAGAGGGCATGAAATTGTTCATCGATGACAGGCCGAGCAGTTTTCAGAAGTCTTAATATGCCACAATTTCACAAAGTCCTTGTCCTTGTGCAACTTATCTTTAAAGCGATCATACGCTAAATCTGTAATCTTATCCAGCGGACGTAATCGCTTGTTCGGATCCCCTTTTTCAGGAGTTAATTCCCGATGGCAATCGAGGCAAAATGTCATACTGAAATGCTTTGCGTGGCTAACTTCTTCCATTAAGTCGACTCTGCCATGACATTCCACACAACTTACACCTCTATTAACATGAGCCGCATGATTGAAATACACATAGTCTGGCAGCTTGTGAATCTGTACCCACTCTACAGGCTTTTTCTTATCCTTGTAGCTGGCCCGGACAGGCTCCAGCCTAGGATCGTTGGGGCGAACAGAACTGTGGCAGTTCATGCATGTGTCCGCTGCTGGCACATTCGAGTACCACGACTTATCAACTCCATCATGGCAATAGCGACAATCAAGCCCCAATTGGTTAACGTGAATAGAATGCGAAAAAGGTACCGGCTGAGTTGGCTGATAACCAACCCGGGTATACTTAGGTGTAAAATAATAGGTCAGACCAGCCACAACTGCCCCCCCAATGAGCAATAGGCCAAATAAAATTTGACCAGGCAACCGGTTTGTCCATCTAGGAAAAATGTCGGACATCCAACAAAGGCACCACAGCTTAATTGGAGCCGGTATCCCCGGCAAGCGAATTAGTGAATAATTTCACAAGCGGTAGATCGCTCCCTCTTTTTGAGTTCAGCGCAACTGAACCAACTGTTAGGATTGAACGTTGAAAATATGGAGGCGAGGGCCGGAATCGAACCGGCGATAGAGCTTTTGCAGAGCCCTGCCTTACCACTTGGCTACCCCGCCAGCCAGCGTGGGTGCAGATAGAAGCACAAATGGGTGCGCTGACTCAATATAAATCCAAATACCACCACAATGAACAACGTCACTTGGAACACACTCATCACCAC
>CEUN01001536.1_pt1 | contig 12565 bp, 15 predicted proteins | sample 361501 | NCBI WGS metagenome assembly CEUN01 (sample SAMEA2622801, study PRJEB7988) | marine metagenome | biome: marine biome (ENVO:00000447); feature: marine epipelagic mixed layer (ENVO:xxxxxxxxx); material: "saline water (ENVO:00002010), including plankton (ENVO:xxxxxxxx)" | depth 120 m | reverse complement strand
TTTAGCTCGTCAGATGCGGCTCTGAAAACCTGTTCCATGTACTTCTCGGTGCTAGTGGAGAGTCGTTAGAAATTAGATGCGCAGATCGGCGTGTTCGATGCGCACCTAGACGGTGTGAAAAGTAGCGTTCATTCTTGCTCTCAGATTACCACAACGGGAGTTGTGAACTGGCATCCGCTCTGTGACAACGTCTGCTCGAAACGGGCGACAGAGAACACGTTTCAGGTTGATTCGTTGGAAATAAATGCTTTTAGTAAACGGTGAATCCACCACCAGAAAAGCTCGCAGCGTAGTTGTATTGGTACGTAACTGGTCCGATTCCGGGTCGGAAATGCTCAGTTTGCGTGTAGTCAAACTGTTCGTCGCTTGGGCAAAGAATTCGACCGTCGAATAAGGAACGACCCTTCAATGCCCGGAACTTGTTACGTCTTGCTTAGCCGCTCTGCTGCGTCCTGAACTGATCGGACAATCTTGTCGTAGCCTGTGCAGCGACAAAGATTCCCCGCCAGCTTTAGCCGGATTTCGTTCTCTGTCGGATGCGGATTCTCGTTCAGTAAAGCTGTAGCGGCAATCATAAATCCTGGTGTGCAGAAACCGCACTGGAGCCCCGAATTTTCCACGAACGCATCCTGCACTGGTGAGAGATGGCCGTGATCAGCGAGTCCTTCGACAGTGGTCACTTCTCGACCGTCAACTTCAGGTGCTAGAACAAGGCACGAGCAGGAAGACTTTCCGTCTACCATCACCGTGCAGGCACCGCAGTTACCGTTCGAGCAGCCCTCCTTAGTGCCGGTGAGTTGAAGCTGATCTCGAAGAGTTTCGAGTAGCGTCCATGTTGAGTCGACGAGGATCTCGTGCTGCACGCCGTTGACGGTTGTTTCGATCTGTTTCTTTGTCATTAGGCGAGCCTCTCCATGCAAATGTTCAACGTTCGTTTGGTAAGAACTTTTACCAGCTCTTTTCGATACTCCGCAGAACCTCTGACATCGGTGATTGGAACGGCAGACTGTACAGCGATGTTGGCCGCTTCATTGATCGTTTCGGAAGTGATCTCTTTACCTTCGAGATACTCTTCAGCTGTGTAGGCACGTACCGGAGTTGGTGCCACTGAAGCGAGAGCAATACGAGCCTTCTTCACAACGTTTGTTGAAGGATCAACTTCCACCAATGAACCGACACCCGCTACAGCAATGTCCATTTCGTTGCGAGGAATGAATCGTAGGTAGGCAGATGCTGTATTTTCCGAAGGCGTGGGGAGTACCACTTCTTTGAGGATTTCTCCCTTTTCGAGGACGGTCTGACCCGGACCTGCAAAGAAGTCGATGAGCGGGATTTCGCGCTCGCCGCTCGCACTGGCTGTGTGTGCGATAGCTTCGTGAATCAGCAGAGATGGAATAGTGTCGGCGGATGGTGCAGCGTTGCAGACGTTCCCTCCAACGCTTGCTCGATTCTGAATGTGTACCGATCCAACAAGTTCGGTCGACTCAGTTAGGGCAGGGTACCCACCGCTCTCTGACGTGAACTTGTGAACTTCCGTACACGAAACCGCAGCTCCGATTCGAAGCCCAGCCCCGTTTGTCTCGATCAGCGAGAGTTGTGGGATACGCTTCATGTCGACCACCAGGTCGGCGTTTCGCCTGTTGTTCTTCAACTGGTCGATGATGTCGGTTCCGCCACTCAAAGCGCGAACCTCACCGGGTCGAGCCATAAGTTCAAGCGCCTCGGCTAACGAGGTTGGGGCTTCGTAATCAAAGTTCGGCATTCGTTCGTGCTACTCCAAATTCCTGAGCCTGGTTCGATATCGAACACAGACACAAATATCCGGTGGGGCGAGATTTTACGCCTCTAACCCACACTGTACTCGGCGAGGGTGTCCCATTTTGGCGTGAGTCCGAGTCCCGGCAGATCAGGAGCGTAGACGTAGCCGTCCTTAATCGTTAGTTCGTGCTCCCAAACTTTTCCGTGCATCGGATTTACCGAGTCACGGTAGTACTCCAGAATCAATCCATTCGGAACCGCTGCCACCAGGTGAATGTGCACTTCTTGTGCCCCGTGAGGAGCAACATCCAGATCGTTCGCTTGGGCGAGTGCGGCGACCTTCATGTACTCGGTAATTCCGCCGAGAATTAGTGCGTCGGGCTGGAGAATATCGACCGCCCGAGCGTTGATCATGTCGCGGAATCCGTAACGGGTGTACTCGTTTTCTCCTGCAGCAACAGGCACTGAAGTCGCACGAGTTATCTCTGCCTGACCGATGTAGTCGTCTGGTTCCACCGGCTCTTCAAACCAGAAAAGATCGTACTGTTCCGCCTTTCGAGCAAACTCGATCGCCTGGTAGTGCCGGTAAGCGTTGTTGGCGTCGACCATGAGTCGCACGTCAGGACCAATAGCTTCACGGCAAACTCGCACGCGCTCGACATCCTCGTTGATCGAAACAGCACCAACTTTGATCTTCACGGCGCGGGCACCGAGTTTGACGTTTTCTTCCATCTCCTGGGCAAGCTCTTTGAGACCTTTTCCTTCCTCGTAATAGCCACCCGCAATGTAAGTGTCGACCTTGTTCGTGAAGCCACCAAGCATCTTGTACACGGGCATGTTCGCAACCTTGCCCTTGATGTCCCAAAGCGCAATATCAATACCAGCAATGATGCGAGTCGAAATACCGCGTCGACCAACCAGCTTGGGTCGCCACATTGCATGCCAGAGAGCCTCGTTGTCGAGAGGATCGTTGCCTATAAGACCCTTCTTGAAATGTTCGATGAACGAAGCACCAACTTCAGGGGTTGATTCGATTCCACCGGCAAGACCAATTCCCTGGATGTCCGGGTCGTCAGTGTCGATAACGACAATATTCAACAGGTTGTGCGTATACGTGTAAAGCCCGTTTGTGATCGGCACTGCACGCGGCCACTTGAACATTTCGAGTCGTACATCTGTGATTTTCATCGAGTGACTACCTTGGTTGAGATTTCTTCTAGCGCTGAAACGTTGGTAGCTAGCGCCCATGGATTTGGAAGTGGAAATTTGGACGGAGTTTAGCAGCGGATTTTGCGACGCACACCCGTCATCGGATCCGATGGGAACCATTCGGTTATTTGCCCGCGCGAATTCGACATCTTTTTGTTACACCTCATAACGCCGAATAAGCGTGCACATGTTAACGTCGAAAACATGGAGACTCCGTCGCAAACATCATCGCTCCGGCAAAGCTATAAGGAACGAGATCAGGTTGAACTAGATCGTTTCGAATAAGATCGCCGTCGTCGTATTGGTATGGCAATAGCGCTCATTTCTCTTGGAATAGCGATGGCGCTGATAGTCCAGTACATAAACATTGTCGTTGCGATTGACGATGCCGACTGGCAGTACGTTCTCCACCGACCCAACTTCGGCCACATTCTCAAACTGTCGCTAGCCCCGTTTATCGGAGGTGGTCTGGCAATGCTGTTTGCAGGTTGGATTGCGACTTCTGTAGCCGGACGAGAAGGCTGGTTCCTGCCTTATTTCATGACAGCGATTCTTTACTCGCTTTTTATGCCGTTGATCATCAGCTTGCTGCTGCCTGCGAATTTGTTCTTGCTGGAAATCACGGGACTCACATTCACTACGCGATCAGCGGATGAGGCATTCTCCGACTAGATATGGAGTACGCCGTTCTTCGTCCTGACCTACACGATGACGGGAATCAAGCAGGCGTTCTGGGCCGGGATAGGCGCGATGATCGTGGCTGTCGGTGTGTTCCGCATCATGGGATCCAACTCGATGACGTTTAGCCTTGCTCGCACCACTGCACTCACTGCAGGTTTTGGAGCCCTGATTGTCGTGATCGTAATGTTCGGACCACTCGGGATCTTCGAGATCCTGTTCAACTCGTTCCGAATTACGACGACCGGTTAGTCGGGGCTTTGCTCGGTCTTTCAGTGGGTCGGGTTCTAGCTAACCGCCCAGAGCATCTACAAGCGCTGTGCACGAATCGATCGACTGCTCGCACAGAAGAACGGTGTTGCCGACAACAGCAAATGCCTTGAACTTGGTCACCGCACTCGATCCGGCTCCACGGTTGCTCGCACCGAACTGGCCGCCCTCACGGAAGCTGTCTGATCAATGTCTTCCGATGCCTCGGCGATACCGGCGTTCTTCGCAGAATCGTGTGAAGCGTAAATCCGAACCTCAATGTCCTTAGCGGCAAAGAATCCGAATTAAACCTCTGTCGCTTCCGGAACGGTGCTAATGTCGTCGTACTGCTTCGACTTCTTCCACCCCGCCGCAATGTAGTCATCGACCGAGTAAGTAGATTCGACGTTGAGGATCGCCGAAACGCCTTCTAGTTTTTCGTCGATTTGCGACGCTGGAGCCGAATCTGCCGAGTCTGAATCGGAATCCGAACCACACGCTGCTGCGAGGGTTATCACCATTGAGACCAACAAAAGGATAAGAAGGCTAGCACCGAATTTTGATTCGATGAAACGGGCGTTGTTAATAGACACGATTGGGAACCTCAGATGATTACGAATAGTAGATCCGTTTGAGTAATAACGCAGAGCCTAGCAACAGATTTGAAAGTGTACAACGTTGCGTGTTTGTTGTGACCGGATCGCCAGGGAATGTGAGTTGACCGGGAGTGACAGGCGATTCACAACGGTCTGACCCAAAAAGTCTTCGTTTGGGGTTTCGTCTGCGGGTTGCCGATGCCAAATCTCATGAGAGAATCGATATTGCTCCAGCGCGTACCGACGAGTGCTTCGCATCTCTACGCTGCTTCCGTGGGCCCGTAGCTCAGTTGGTTAGAGCAGTCGACTCATAATCGATTGGTCGCAGGTTCAAGTCCTGCCGGGCCCACCAACTAACCGTTTTCACGTTGAACTTGCGACCAATCGATTATGACTAGTGTGCTGTAAACAGCCCACTAGTTGGTAGTGCTCCAGTTGCAGAGGATCAACTTCGTACTCATATTGCCGACTAACCGAGCGCTGTAACTGCGACTCTGTATTCGCCCATCCTAACAGCAGTGTCTTGCAATTAACAGACTCCAGAAGTGTTACCGAACCCACGAGGTGGATCGATCCAACACTAACCGGCTATTGCAACACATGTATCGATGAGAGAAATATCTAGTGCCGAGCAGTATCCAGCGCCTCTTCTTGTAGACGATCCAGTTCGGTCATCATGGCGGACTGTACTTCGGCGTACTGCTCGTTGCCGTAGACGTTGTTAATCTCTTCAGGATCTTCTTGCAGATCGTAGAGTTCCCACTCTGCAGGAAAGTCCATCGCACCAATATTGGTATCCTCGGAGAGAATCCCGTAGTAGTAGATCAGTTTGTAACGTTCATTGCGTACCTCGTAGTTGGGAACCACCTTATGCCCGTGCATGCCCATCCAGCATCTGGAAATGTAACTGGATTAGCGGATACTCATGCGTTTTTCAACGCGGTTAATAGAAATTTTTTCTGGACCCTTCAAACTGATTGGTGAGATGGTATTGTGCGTCCTGTTTCTGAAGAATTTTGCCAGACCAAAGGTGAGTATGAAGAATGATCCATGAGTTTCGAACCTACGACTTAAAACCCGGCTCATTGCCGCAGTATTACGAGAACACGGCTCCGATGATGGAGAAACGCCTGGAATACTCGGATTTGGTCGGCTATTTCCATACAGAGGTCGGACCCCTCAACCGGGTGCTTCATATATGGGAGTACAAGGACCTCAATGAACGAGCCATCATTCGTTCGCAGGTCATTAACGACGGAATATGGCCTCCACCGAACAAGGGCATCGTTGAGAATCAGCAGGTCGACATCTTCATGCCGGCACCGTTCATGCCCTCATTTGATAGAGAGCGTGCGATAGGCCCGCTGTTTGAACTTCGTCTTTATCGCTATCCCGTAGGAGCGATTCCCAGGGTTTACGAAGCGTGGGCCCCGAAAATTGAAGAGCGTATGAAGCTTGCTCAACCGGTGGGAATCTGGTCGTCCGATATTGGCGGAGTGAACCAGCTGGCGCACATGTGGGCGTATGAGAGTTTTGAACATCGCATGGAGGCACGGAAGCAGTTTGCATCCATCGGTTGGCCACCGGACTCAGGCGTTGCGCCAATCAGGATGCAGAACATGATAATGTTCGCCGCTGATTTCTCTCCCATTCAGTAATTTGAAGCAGGAAAAGAGTCATGAGTCATCATTTGTTTGACTTGTCCGATCGAATAGCGATGGTTTCGGGCGCAGCAAGCGGCATGGGACGCCAAATGGCGATTGGGTTTGCCGAAGCGGGTGCGAATGTGGTTCTTGCTGATTTGAATCTTGAAGGCGTCGAAGTTACTGCACATGAGATCGAAGCGATGGGACGCCGCGCACTACCGATCAAGTGCGATGTTTCTGATGTTGCCCATGTGAGGGCGCTGTATGAGTCGATAGATAACGAATTCAGGCGGGTCGATGTTGTTGGGAATGTTGCAGGTGAAGGTCACATGGGGCGGCCTGAAGAGTTACCAGTTGAAACGCTTCAGGAGGTTCTGAACAACCTAGTGGTCGGAAGATTTATTTCATGCCAAGAAGCTGGACGCCGAATGATTGAGCAGGGTAAAGGTTCGATCATAAATTTCGGCTCCATAGGCGGCTGGAATTCGCTTGGGAGAGGCCACACGCCATATGGGATGGCGATGGCTGCCGGGATTCAGATGTCACGAGAGTTATCCACAGAGTGGGCGTCACGCGGTGTCAGAGTGAACGCAATTCTCCCGGCACAGGTTTGGAATCAAGGTCTAAAAGATCGAGTTGCTGCGGTTCCAGAGCTCGAAGACACGTTTTTGGGTGGAATTCCTATGGGACGACTCGGAGAGCCTGAGGAGATTAAGGGACCGGCGATATTTCTGGCTTCCGATGCCTCAAGCTTTGTGACAGGGGCAATACTTCCGATGGACGGAGGCAATCTAGCGTTGAACGCGGGAGGAACCTACCCCGGAAGTCCGAGGATGTACGCTTAGAATCGACCTTGCACTGTGTTGTGTTTCCGGATGTGGATGTAGTCCTTTAGGGTCCGAATCTTTCCGTACGTATGTCATGTAAACCCATCCCAATGTCGAGCAAATGGTTGCCCATCGCTTCAACAAATCCTGATCCACCACACACGTAAGCACGGGCAGGTAGCGATTGCGGATATCCGCTAGCTGGTGATCCGGCATTTCCAGTAAGACTCACTATCGCTGAAAGGATCGAATCGCGGTTAATACGACCAAAGGAAAGAATGCCGCTTGAATTTTCTCTGGCAGCGGTCCGGGTGACAACCGGTAGTAAATGAAATCCAACGTTAGTTTTAACCTGATCCACCAGCTCACTGCGAAACAGGAAATCGGCCTCTGTACGGAAGCTGAACAAAAGGGCAGTAGGAGACGCGTTCGCCGCGTCGCGTTTCGACCGGATCATCGACATGATTGGAGCAATTCCTGAGCCACCTGCAATGAGCAGAACTGGCTTCGAGTAGTTAGGGCTCAACGTAAAGTGTCCGCCAATCGGACCCCTCACTTCGATCTGATCCCCGGAAGAGACCACGTCATGAAAGTAGGACGACACTTCTCCATCGTTGATTAATTCGATAGCGAGCTCTATCGAGTCGGAATGTACGACAGAAGAGCTTACCGAATAGCTTCGCTGCGTTTGATAGCCGTCGGGCGCGGTCAGCCGGATGTCGTAATACTGACCTGCCCGGTGCGGTGTGGTTTCAGCAAGGTTGAGCGCGAAAAGTTTTACTCTCGGCGATTCCTTTCGAACCGACGTGACTGTAGCAATTTGCCACTTTTTGCCCGGTTCGATCTCGCTCATCAGTCGTTCGTGTAGCGCTGCTCACGCCAAGGATCGCCGTACATGTGGTATCCATATCGTTCCCAGAATCCCGGTGCGTCTTGATCCATGAACGTTAGGCTGCGAATCCACTTCGCCGACTTCCAGAGATATAGATGAGGAATCAGCAGTCGAACCGGCCCACCATGTTCAGGAGCCAGGGGTTCGTTGTCGTACGTGTGAACTAAAAGACCTTTTCCCTCTAGAACGTCCGGCACAGGCACATTAGTCGTGTAGCCCCCTTCGCATCCAGCCATTACGAACCCGGTAGGTGTTTCAACGCCCGCATCAGCAAGCAACGTGTCGATCGTTACCCCTCGCCAGTCAGTGTCCTGCTTAGACCATTTTGTGACGCAGTGGATATCGGTATGAATATCAGTCTGGGGAAGCGCGTTTAGTGACTCCCAATTCCATGTCCCAACCGTAGAACCGCCAATTGAGATTGACAAATCCCATGTGGCGAGGTCGACCCGAGGGGTAGGTCCAGCCGATAGAACAGGAAAACCATCTTCAAGATACTGGCCAGGTGGCACAGGTCTTGTCGGTTCAGATCGCCGTCGACCAAAGAATTTGTTGTTAATCAATGTTCATCCCTAGAGTGAATAGCGGTGATTGTGAGCACTATGGTTATTTTCTCGATGGAATTCTAAACGCTTAGTCCATTATTTATCCCGTTCGGTTCATCTGCGCAGTATATTGTCCAGCAATACGAACTGACCGACAAAAAAAGATCGCAACCTCCAGGAGAATCGATATGGGATTCGGCACGTCAATCAACGGTAAAACGGCAATTGTTACCGGAAGTGGAAATGGCATCGGACGCGCAATAGCGGTTCGTTTCGCAGCTGAAGGAGCGAAAATAACGGTTGCGGAAATTGAAGAAGATGCCGGTCAGGCAACCGTCGAGATGATTCAACAAGCAGGTGGACAGGCGATTTTCTCCCACACTGATACGACCGATTCCGACGCTATCAAAGCCACCATAGCTGCAACGAAACATGCTCATGGTGAAGTCGACATTCTTGTTAACAACGCCGCCGCATTTGTATTCGGAAAAATCGAAGATGTGACACACGACGATTGGTCAAAAGTGTTCGGAGTAAACGTAGTGGGATACGCAAACTGCGTCAGGGAAGTCCTGCCATCAATGCGCTCTCAAAACTGTGGAGCGATCGTAAACATTGCTTCCGTTTCGTCATATATCGCTCAACCTGAATTCATCCCATACAACGCGTCAAAGGGAGCAGTAGCGCAACTGACGAGGTGTCTCGCTCTGGACTTAGCACCTGACAACATCCGAGTGAACGCTATTTGCCCAGGATCAATCCGTACTCGCGCGACTGACCGACATATTGCATCTCTGGGACTTGACCCAGAAGAGTCATACGAGGATTTCGGAGCAGATTCACCAATGAACCGCATGGGCAAGCCTTCAGAAATCGCCTCTGGCGCGCTTTTTCTTGCGTCAGACGAAGCGTCATTTATGACCGGAGCACACATCGTTATCGATGGCGGAGCTACTATCGACTAATTCCGACAGAATTACTGATTTTCAGGTGCGGTGTGCAATAACCGTGACAGATTAAAGTTGCGATTTCTGCCTGCTCATATGCACTTATGGAGTTCCCAAAACCTCGCAAATAAATCCTCATCTGCAATCGAACCGAATAGCGTTTCTGAGCAACGCTCAAGGTCGATACGGAAGACGAAGATAACTTTGCCGCAAGCGTAAAGACTAAGTGCATCAATGAAGCTGATGTTTAAGATCTAAATATTACGTCAATCTATGTTGGCTACCATGAAATTGGTCAGAACTCTGTAAAAGTTTGCCAAGGTCTTGGGTCGACCTCGCTCATCTAAACACTGATTTTCGGCAGGTGCTTAATCAAAAATAGCACCATACCGACTGCGAGCATCGCGAGAGCAATAAGGTTCAGCATGCGGAGCACTATGAACTTGGGCAGGTGCTTCAAAAGAAAAGCCACGCCAAGAACCGCCCACATTGCCGTCTCGCGCATACTTCCATCGTTGTTAAACGAGCTCGATGCAAGGATCAAGAAGATCAGAGCTCCAGCGAAACCGTACACGGACGGTGTGTATAAGAAAGGCATGTTCTATTTCACCTCTTGGACTATGTTTCTGACGGCAGTTTACCCAGTTCTTACCAATTCGTGATCGCCCCATCGTTTCTACGGAGTCGAGGCGGCCACCCTTGTGGATCAACGTGTGCACTTTCTGCTGCTTCAAGGTCGAATTCAACTCCGAGTCCGGGCTTATCGGAGCACCAAGAATAGCCATCTTCCCACTTGATCTGCTCTGGAAATAAATTAGTTGCGTACGATCCCGGACGGCGTGGCATTTCGAGAACACCAACGTTGGTTGATGCCATGCACAATGCAGCACACGCCGCAGCCGAGACGGGTCCCAGCGGGTTGTGAGGCACAATATCGATGTAGTGGGTTTCCGCCCAGTGGGTGATCTTGAGAGCCTCGGTGAGTCCACCGACGATGCATAGATCGATACGTGCGTAGTCGATCAAGTCTTCCTCGATCACTTCCCGGAAAGGCCACTTGGAAGACCACTGTTCGCCGGCAGCTAGAGGCAGGTTTACCTGTCGACGCAAGTTTCGGTAAGCGCCGCGGTTTTCAGATCGTATTGGGTCTTCTATGAAGAACGGTTTGAATTGCTCCAACTCCTTCCCCATTTGAACCATGTGGGCGGTATCAAGGCGAGTGTGGACGTCTAATGTCATTTGGATGTCGGGACCGACAGCTTCACGAACCCTCGACATTTGCTCGACGGCGATCTTCATCGACTCGACAGGTTCGAGAACTGAAATACCAGGCGTTTCGAACGCACCACCGGTTTCAGGCTGCCCCCATCTGACGAATTTCCAGCCAGCTTCTACAGCTTCAACGCAATTCTCAACTAACTGGTCAATGGTCGTACCTTGCGTGTGCGGGTAGCTGACTACCTTGTTACGCACCGGACCACCCATCAGCTTGTATGTCGGCATATTTACCGACTTTCCCTTGATGTCCCATAAGGCAATATCAATTGCAGAAATGGCGCATGAGTACACCTTGTCGGCAGGGAAGAATCCTGAGCGGAACATTTCTTGCCAGAGTCGCTCTGTCTCCCAGGGATCTGCTCCAACAACCAACTCAGCTAGATGTTCGATTGCAGCACCAATGGCACGACCCCAGTTGCTAATACCTACTTCACCCAATCCATGGTGACCAGCGTCCGTGTCAACCCGGACGATCATGAAGACCCGTCCGCCTTCGTCTTGTACCGAGAAACTGCGTAATTGTGTGACTTTCATTTGTTCTATATCTCCAAATACCTAAAGATTGTTTTTCGATCTACCAGTTAGTTTTTGAGCCATCAGGGCGTCGAAGCTGCAAGCCCATTTCCTGTGGGTTCACGTATGCGTGTTCGGCTTCATCAATGTCGAAATCGACACCGAGACCGGGCACGTCAGGACACCATGAATAACCGTTTTCCCATTCGATCTGGCGTGGGAACAACTTGTGGTCAAACGAGCCGGGTCGAGTTGGCATTTCCTGTGCTCCGACGTTTGAGGAAGCCATGCACAGCGATACACAAGCAGCAGCGGAAACAGGGCCGAGCGGGTTGTGAGGAACGATGTCGATGTAGTGAGTTTCTGCCCAGTGAGTGATTTTCAGGGCCTCGGTTATACCTCCGACAATGCACAGGTCGATTCTGGCGTAGTCGATCAGATCCTCTTCGATAACTTCACGGAACGGCCACTTGGAGCCCCACTGTTCGCCAGCGGCGATTGGCAAGCTCACTTGTTGTCGCAAATTTCGGTACGCACCAGGGTTCTCGGAGCGGATCGGGTCTTCAATGAAGAATGGCTTGTACGGTTCGAGATCACGGCAAAGCTGGACACTCAGGGCAGGGTTCAGTCGGGTATGAATGTCGAGACATAGCTGTGTATCCCAACCCACCGCGTGTCGCACTGCTGAAAACGACTCAACCGTTTTAGCCATCGATACCAGAGGATCAAAAATGCCAACACCATTATCGTCGTAGTCAGAGGTTTCGAGTTGGTGCCAACGAAGGAACTTCCATCCGTCTTCTGCAAGTCCTTTGGCACTATCGACAATGTCGTCAATGTCGATCCCCTGAACGTGGGCGTAGGACACCACCTTGTTCCTTACCGGACCGCCAAGGAGTTTGTAGACCGGCTTGTCAATGGATTTACCCTTGATGTCCCAGAAAGCAATGTCAATCGCAGAAATGGCACAGCAATAAACAGTGTCGACAGGGAAGAATCCAGAACGGAACATCTCCTGCCAAAGGCGCTCTGACTCCCAAGGGTCAGCACCAACAACTAGTTCAGCAAGGTGGTCAATAGCGTGAGTGATCGCAACACCCCAACCGCGAATTCCGATTTCACCAAGACCATAGTGACCTGCATCTGTGTCGACTCGAACAACGAAGTACCCGCGCCCTGATTCACCGGCGACCGAGTAGCTCTTAATCCCTGTAACTTTCATCTAGTTTCGTGACTTTCGGGTTCCCGTTTGGATTCAAATTCGGCGGAAGTGTATTCGAAAACTACTGGGTTACGCGTTTCGTTGCGCCAGATTTACTCCTTGTAGCCGTAAGATCTGTCCTAACGTTGCGCTGCACCGGATTAGAAGAAAGGTCTTATAAGCATTCAATTTTCTCGTCAGGGCATGGACTAGATCCTCGTCACAT
>CEUN01180951.1_pt1 | contig 12574 bp, 12 predicted proteins | sample 361501 | NCBI WGS metagenome assembly CEUN01 (sample SAMEA2622801, study PRJEB7988) | marine metagenome | biome: marine biome (ENVO:00000447); feature: marine epipelagic mixed layer (ENVO:xxxxxxxxx); material: "saline water (ENVO:00002010), including plankton (ENVO:xxxxxxxx)" | depth 120 m | reverse complement strand
CGTTATAGACAAGGCAATGTCCTACCTGCATTTGTATCGGGATATTTAGTTCGCAGCATTTCGCATAGAATGGATAATATTTGGCGGCATCCGGTGCTTCATCAAACCAGTGCGGATAAAGGTGTGCCCCCACGAAGCCTAGGTCATCCACCGCGTGTTTAATTTCCGCTAGGCTATCCATGATTTTCGATGGGTCTACCCCAATAAGCCCAGAAAATCGGTTGGGATGCTCCTGAATGAGGTCCGCAATGTAGTCGGTCGGCATGTGAGCTGAACCTTGAATTCGCAGATCCCCGGAGCGAGACGCAACTAGAAATGAACGTTCAATCCCGCAGCGGTCCATCATTGCGATGTATTCTTCGGCTGTAACTCCGTCTATGTATTCGGGTTTAACTCGCACCTTTTCACGAAACTTAGGATCTACTGACATCCAGCCGTTTTCGACGGCGACTGGCGTAAAGGCATTGCAAACAATATCGATTGCGCCGTAATTTTCCCCAGCAACTTGGGTCATGTTTTATTCTTCCTTATATAGGCAGAGATACCTGAAATTACTTGATTTGCATGGTCAAAGGCTAGAATTGCGGTTCGCGCGTATGCTGACGGTGAGGGGTTATCCTATATTAAAGAAAATGCTCACTCATCTTAAAACAAATAGACAGAAGGTAACCCCCTTTCCTAAGGGACTCGTCTGCAGGCATGTGGGGGAATTAACAATTGAACGAATCCTATGACATACCGTTAACTGGTCGGTACCCAGTTAGTCATGAATCTAGTATGGGAATGACGTGCCGATTATTTCCGCTCAATTGAAGTTCTGTGACATCGATGACCTCTATGCTCTTAAGCGTACGGTATAAGTGGGGAAAGGTTTTGCCGTCTCGAGATTTTTCCCATTTCAAGGAATCTGTTACAAGACTTATCGGTACTTTTAGGAGTACTAGGCCTTCGACGCCTTTCAAATGCGATTCAGCGGTCTGGGCTACTTGATCCGCAGTGGAGAAATGAATGAACCCATCTTTCAAGTCGAGTTCCGAGCCGGAAAACTCTCCCGTTTTTAACGCTTCCTTCCAAGTTTCTTTCTGACATAGGTGATAAATGAAATCGCAAACCATAGCGTAAAAATAATAATAATGTCCTGGCCGACTTTCTAGCCCCGCCGTGTTCATTTGCGGCTTAGGTTTCGTTTGGAGGGAGTCAGGAATTATCTTGAACTATCATTCAGAAAGTTCGTTTTACCTTGATTTTCTCAATTTGGAATTTTTAGCAGATGAACGGAAAATGTTGCTGACATCGTACGTATGGTCTTAAAAATTACCATAACTTTCCAATCGAGTTTTTCATGAAATATCCTCCGCCGCCACATCCTTCGCCTAGTAAACCGACGTTCATCCCACCACCCGATGCCTGCGATGCGCATGTCCACGTATTTGGCCCTTCTGTTACCTTTCCTTACGACCCGAACACCACTTACACGCCGGCAGATGCACCGAAAGACAAACTCGAGGAGCTTCATCGGCTGTTGGGATTTGACCGCTCTGTCATCGTGCAAGCGACTTGCCATGGAACCGATAACTCGGCAACCTTGGATGCCATCGCGTCATCCAATGGTCGCTGGAGGGGTGTGGCGATTGTTGATGAAGATTTCACGGAAAATGATTTCCAAGCTCTGCACGACGGCGGCATCCGGGGTATAAGATTCAGTTTCGCGCGTCATCTTAGTGGCCCACCGAATTTTGATCGGGTGCACCGCATCGCGGAAAAGATCGAGGGACTGGGCTGGCACCTCGTGATTTATATCGAGGCGGAGGACATCGTCGAGTTCAATTCCGATCTCCGCAAATTTAGGTTGCCAGTCGTATTTGACCACATGGTTAGGGTCAAAGTTGAGCACGGTTTGGAGTCGGAACCGTTTAAACTTCTGATTGATTTCATGCGTACGGAAGACGTTTGGGTTAAGATATCCTGTGCCGAAAGACTGTCGCAAAGTGGAGTGCCCTTTGATGATGTGGTTCCATTTGCTCAGTCTCTAATCGAGACGAACCCCCGGCGAGTGTTATGGGGAACAGATTGGCCGCATCCCAATCTTTGGAAAGGCATGCCGGATGACGGCCGCCTTGTGGACCTAATACCGCGCTATGCCCCCGACCCAGCCGTACAGCGGATGCTCCTTGTCGATAATCCTGCATCACTATATGGATTTAACGATTGAGAACGATGGGTCTTAACCAGTTCCTTTTCTTGATGTTTCAGACAGGCGTTGATTGTTGATCACCGACGCGGGTTGGGATTCCATCATTGAATTTCATATAGCGCCAACGCCAGGCATCACCCTCACTATCGATATAGCCAGCAGTCTGTCCCGGAAAATGCGCGGGTACGACTATGGTGTTACTGTCAGCGACGCTGCTGAGAATCCGTTTGCGGCTTTCCGCGGCTTCTTCGGGAGCGGGACAGAAGCAGGTGCTCCAATCCGGCTCCGCGCATTGGAGAGCGTGGTGCATCATATCCCCGGTGAAAATTGCGTGGTTATCTTGGGACTTAAAGTTGACGCAGACTTGTCCGGGAGAATGGCCAAAGGCCGGGCTCAGCCAGATACCATCCTCCAGCTCAAAATCGGCATCTACCAGTTTTGCCTGTCCAGCCTCAACTATGGGCCGGCAGCTGTCTTCCCAAATTGCGGAACGGGGTTCGTTACGTTCGGCTTCGTTTGCGGCTGCTTCCCAAGCTTCGTATTCAATTCTCCCAAAAATGTATGTGGCATTGGGAAAGGTCGGTACCCACTTTCCATTGATTAGCCGTGTATTCCAGCCGCAGTGGTCGACGTGTAGGTGGGTGCAGAAAACATAGTTTATATCCTCGAAACGCAAGCCATGCGCGGCGAACCCGTCGAGCCAAGGCTGTTTTGGAAAATCGAGAGCGGGGCCGCGCAGCGGCTTATGTTCGCCAACACATGTGTCGATGAGAATGTTGTGTTTCGGTGTGCGCACGACAAAAGTCTGGTAGGTGATGACCAGCAGGTCTTGTGCGGCGTCATAGACCTCGGGTGCCATTGTTTTGAGGTGTAACAAAGCAGTCGCCTTATCAGCGGTCGGAAACATGACAGTCGGTGCGCGCCAGGGACCATCCCGTTCGATAAAGCTGGATACGAGAATATTACCGACATGAAATGGCCGCATTGGGCGTCTCCCTTTTAACTTACAACAGAATACCCGCGCAGATTCAGTCTGGCGATATCCATAGTATGAGACCGGCATAATAGCCAACTTAGAGGGATATATCATAGACACAGGTATTGAGGTTAGATGCGAGATCCTGATCAAGGAAATCATCACCCAGACCAATCATCGCGAGATAGTTTGAGTTAGGTTGAGGTTTACAAATGCCAAGTAATGTCCGCTCTATATTACCGACTGGCCACATAGGGACTGCGATGCTCCCAACGCCATCTGGGATCTGAAAATGTTGGATGATGCGAGTGAGAAAAATATTTCGGGCGAGAATACTCTGAATTTATCGGCCTGGAATGGCCGGGCGGGAGGCCATCAGTGTCTATCAGATATTTGATCGGAGAGAATCAACAATTGAAAACTGACGGTTTTGTCTCATGAGGATGGGGTTCGAACCGGCATTTATTCTATTTAAAGCTATTTTTCTTGCTTGCGCTTTAGATTCTCTGCGTGAGCAATCCAGAGGCCTGAAGCGAAGATCATCGCGCCGCCGATCCAGATAAAAATGTCGGGTATTTCGCCGAACAAAAAATAACCGAAGATCGCGACCCAGATCAGCCTGACGAAATCAATCGGCATCACGACATTGGTCGGGGCTTCCTTCAAGGCAAGGTTCAATAATAGATGTCCTGCGGAGCCGCAGATGCCGACAATCAAGAGCCAGCCAAGCTGTTCCCAACTCGGCCATTCCCAAACAAACAGCGCAGGGACTAGGGATATAGGAATCAGGAGTAGCACCATGTAGGTTGTGATCGTTAGTGCCGAATCCGTGCGGCCGAGGTCCTTGATGATCATTACTGCGCTACCCCATAGCAAAGCTGCGCCGATGGCTAGTAGGGAGCCTACATTCACGGCTTCGAACCCGGGACGCAGGATGACCACCGTGCCAGCAAAGCCAATAAAGATCGCGAGCCATCGCCCTAATCCGACGGTTTCCTTAAAGATGAAGATCGCGAGTACGGTCGCGAAGATTGGTGCTGAGAAGGTCAGCGCCGCGACCTCAGCTAGCGGTGTGATTGATAGCGCGTAAAAGAACATTACCATGGAGACAAAATTGATTATGACCCGCATCGTGTGCGTACCAATCCTATTGGTTTTTAATGGTGCCAAACCGTGTCTCAGAAATAGCGGCATCAGTGCGACAAATCCGAACAGATTGCGGAAGAATACGATGATAAAGGTATCAACGTCCCCGCTAACATGCTTAATTGTTGTGTGCATGCCGGAAAAGGCCAGTGTCGATGCTACCATTAGTACAATTCCGCGCAGGCGGCCGTAATGTGGATCGTTGATAAACGCCTGAAAGTCCAAGCGCGTCAGCCGTATTCATTCAAAACGTGGCGTTGCAACGAATGTTTCAGGATTTCCTCTGGGCCTTCGGTAATGATGAAAGATCTAGAGTCTCGCCATAGTTTTTCTATCGGGAAGTCTGTTGTCAGTCCAAGGCCGCCATACATCTGCATGCATCGGTCAGTTGCTTCAAAACCTTTTCGGTCCCCGAGATATTTACACATGTAGGACTCCCAGCGGATATCATCGCCGGCGTCGTACCTTGACGCAGCAGAGTAACACATTAGCCGGGTTTGATGCAGATCAGCATAGGTATCGACCAGCATCCACTGGATGGCCTGGCGGTCGGCTAGAGGCTTACCGAAGGTGACCCGGTCTTTGGCATAAGAGGCGCCTAATTCGAGGCATCTCTCCATGCAACCCATCGCAAGTGCCCCGTGGCGAAGGCGTCCTGCTGTAATCCAAGTCTGTGCCATTCGAAACCCATCTCCCTCATTACCCATAAGGTTCTTCACGGATACTCTAACATCATCGAAAGCCATTTCGCACGGTTGGTCATCCATCATGGTCTGCTGTTTGCGGAGGACGTTGACGCCGGGCGTGTCTGCGTCAACTAAGATACACGAGATTCCGCCTCTACTGCCTTTTTCAGGGTCTGTAACGCAGATGACCTGAAAAAAATCGGCAGTGTCCGCGCCGGTAATCCACCGTTTGTTTCCGTTGATAATGTATTCGTCACCGTCACGTACCGCTGTTGTTTTCATACTAGCTGGGTCCCCGCCGGCATCGGGTTCCGATTGAGCAAATGCGGGCTTTAGTTTCCCTTCGATGCAGGGTTTCAAATACTTCTCTGTCTGTTCTTCGTTGGCGAATTCGGCAAGTAGGGGGCTGACATCAGGGCCAAATATCCATTTTTTGCGTCGTGGAAAAGCGATCGTGCGGCCCATTTCTTCCCATATGACGACCCGGGCGAGAAGCCCCATATCGAGCCCGCCGAGATGTTTTGGCACATCAACGCCCCAAATACCGAGCTCTCGGGCCCTCGTTTCCAGATTTTCACGAATTTCCGGCACCATTTCTGGTCCTTCATATGCATCGCGCTCGATCGGAATAACTTCGTTATCGATAAATCGCCGAAGTGTTTCCTTCAGCATTCTTAATTCTTCGGGTAGTTGGTAGTCCATTGCCTCTCTCAATCCCCATTGCATCAGGGGATGATGGCGGATCGTCGGAACGCTGTCCAATCGCTTTAGTATAGTTTCACGTTTCTCCGCAAGGGCTTAAGATCAGATTGCATAAACATATTGTGGGGAGTGGCTCAGTGGGCATGGTAATTGATGGCAAGTGGATTGATGATGATGAAAAATACCGGAACCCGACGGGCGGCACATTTGTACGTGCAGAATCCGTTTGGCGTGACACGATCACGGCGGACGGCTCTTCCGGTTTTAAGTCGGAACCTGATCGGTATCATTTATTCCTTGCACCGTCTTGCCCATGGGCCCATCGAACGCAAATAATCCGCCGTCTAAAGGGACTCGAAAATACGATTTCGGCGACTTTGGCTGATAAGCCGAGGGTGCGTAGTTGGGCATATACACAGGGCATTGACGATATTCAGCCAGCCGACAGTGGCATTCTAGAACTTCATGATGTCTATATTAAGGCCGACCCGAGTTATACAGGCCGCGTCACCGTACCAACCTTGTGGGATAGGGAGCGACAGACAATCGTGAATAACGAGTCCTCGGAAATTATTCGGATGCTTAATACTGAATTCGACGAGTGGGCGGAAAATGATCTTCCTGATCTTTATCCCGAGGTGTACAGGACCCGTATCGACGAGCTGAATGACCGCATTTACGAGACCATTAATAATGGGGTTTATCGTTGTGGTTTCGCAAAAACCCAACAAGCTTATGAAGAATATATAGGCCCGATGTTTGAGACTTTGGATTACCTTGAAAAGATTCTTTCTAAACACCGTTACCTCGTGGCCGACTACCCAACCGAGGCTGACTGGAGATTATTTACAACGTTGATCAGATTTGATTTCGTTTACTTCAGCCATTTTAAATGCAACATCCGCCGAATTCAGGATTATCCGTCTCTGTGGAATTACACACTTGAACTTTATCAGACACCTGGGCTTTCGGATGTCATAGACATTTCAGGTATCAAGAGGGGGTATTATGGCGGCCAGTCCGATATAAATCCGACTGGGATCGTTCCTGTTGGTCCGGAAATAAACCTGACCGTACCGCATAATCGGGGGGAGGTTAGTTAGGCGGCCTAACGCGAGATAAATATGGAACTGAGGGATAAGAATCACTTAGGCTTCCTGAAAATCTCTATAGCCGCGCGGGAACTCAAGCTGCAGTAAGTCTTATTTTGGAGAAAGTTTGGTTTCTTTCTTGCCTCAAATTTTCATTCGTTTGGCATTGAGAGAAACAGAAGCGACAGTAATGGGAACTACGTTCGCATAATGTGGTTGGCTAACTAAAAGTAACTTAAGATGTATAGTTTACAGAAGGTCCGAATTGAATTCGAGCTAAATCAAAAGATTTCTAGGCAAATAAGTTTGCGAATTGTGTGGGGGCAAGAGGTTTGATTTTCTGTGTTATTTTATGGTTCTTGATGGATGCGCTAACGGGGCGTCAATGGCGACGGCTTTGACCATCGCAAACACCCGAATACCCGGGGTGATCCCAAGCTCTGAGACGGATTTACGGGTGATCTGCGACCAGATGGTTGCTCCCCCAACATCTATGCAAATGTAGCTCTGTGAATCATCTGTATCGGAGACGGAGATAACCCTTCCTTGAAAGATATTTAGTACGGATACGTCTTCCGGCCTCTTGAGGGCTAGGCTGACGTCACGGGCGCGAACACGTAGACGCACCAATTCGCCGGTTTTCATTGCTTTAGCGGGTAAGCGAAAATTTCCGCCTTGAAAGGATAAGGTTGTTATTCCGAATCTATCGTCCCTGTTCGTTACCCGTGCCGTGATGACGGTCCCGGCATCACCGGTCCTTGTAATTCGAATAAGATCGGGGCGGTTCATAACGTCTTCCACAGGTCCGACGGCGGCTACATGACCATCAGCTAGCAATACCATTGTGTTGGCAAGCTGAAGAACTTCATCTACCGAATGGCTGACATAGACCATTGGTAATCGGAACTGTTCCTGAACGTGTGCAATAAAGGGAATGATTTCGGCTTTAAGTTCCGCGTCTAGAGAAGCAAGCGGCTCGTCCATCAGCAAGACACTTGGGCCTGACAAAAGTGCCCGGCCAATTGCAACACGTTGGCGTTCCCCGCCAGACAGTAAATTTGTGCGCCGGTCAAGCAGGCGAGCAATATCGAGTGCCTCGATTACGTCATCGAAACTCGGCGAGGAACCCCTGACGCCCCGCCACCTGCGTCCGTATTCTAGGTTACGCCGGACGTTCATATGAGGGAACAAGCGTGCATCCTGAAAAACGTACCCGACACGCCGTTGATGTGCGGCTATATCGATGTTTAGCATACCGTCGTAGACCGTTACGTCATCGATCTTGATGTGTCCGGATTCTGGGCGGATTAAACCTGCCATCATCTGGACGATGCTGGTCTTGCCAGCGCCCGATCTCCCGAATAGAGCGGTTATACCGTCACCACAATCAAACCGAGCGTCGATGGATAAATCGCCAAGGGTTTTGCAGACTTCCACGGAAAGACTCATGCGTCAGAAATCCGTTTACGAACTCGGCGAGCGAGCAGTTCAGCTGCAAACATTGCGCCGACAGCTATGATCAACGACAGGACTACCAGTCTAATAGCACCCGATTCTTCTCCCGGTACCTGCGACAGAGTGTAAAGAGAAATAGGAAGCGTCGTGGTTTCTCCCGGAACGGCGGAAACGAAGGTAATGGTGGCGCCAAACTCTCCGAGCGCGCGGGCGAATGCTAAGATTATTCCGACGACGATACCGGTTCCAGAGAGCGGCAGAGTGATCGTTAAAAAGACTTGTAGCGGCCCGGCACCAAGTGTCCTTGCAGCCTGTTCGATACGCCTATCAATTGTCTCAATTGAAAGGCGTATCGCTCGCACCATAAGCGGAAAGGCCATCACCGCGGCTGCGACGGCCGCACCCTGCCAAGAAAATACGACCGTTAAGCCGAAGGTCTCGTATAGCCAGCCACCAAAATATCCGTTTCGGCCAAGCAATAAAAGAAGTAGGTAACCGACAACCACCGGAGGTACCACCAGCGGCACATGAATAAGTGAATCGAGAAGTATTTTTCCTGGAAATTCCAGCCTTGCCAGGATCAAGGCAGTTGCAATTCCCAGCGGTAGGCTGATACCCACAGCCCAGATAGACACCTTTAGACTAAGGAGAACTGCATTAATTTCGACGGGGCTCAGGTCTAGCATCTAGGACTGGTCTCGAACGATGAAGCCAGCTGTGCGATAAAGCGTCCTAGCCTCCGCTGATTTGAGTATAGCGATAAAATCGCCGGTAGACCGATGACCAGAACGAGTACCGACCACTTCGTATTTAATTGATGAATGCAATTCTTTTGGGAATTTCGCAATTATTTGTACCAATGGCACATTCCTCGCATCTGTCTGGTAAACTATACCAAGAGACGCTTCCCCTCTTTGGACCAAGGCGAGTGCAAAACGGACATTATGGGTATAGGCGGTCTGTTTATTTATGCTGTTCCAGATTCCGAGACTTCGAAGTGCTTCACGAGCGTATTGGCCGGCAGGCACGTGTCGGGGATCGCCAAGAGCGAGCCGTCCGCCAGTTGCTAGAATTGCGGGTATCGCTGAAGAGAGATCTTTAATTCTAATTCGTTTCGCATGGGTTGAAGAGATCAATGCGAGCCTATTTTCGAGGACCGAATGTCGAGTCTCGCCGTGCGCGGATTTTTTTTCAATCAGGTAGTCAATCCATTTTGGATTAGCAGAGATGTAAACATCTGCCGGTGCGCCCGCCGAAATTTGGCGGGCTAGGGCACCACTAGAACCGTAAACCACACGGAGCTTTCTGCTGTGTTTTAGGATCCAAAGCTTCTCAATAGAATGGATAACAGGCAGAGTGCTAGCGGCAGCGTAGACGGTGAGCGGTGCCGCTTCAGGTTGTGAAGGCTGGGTTAGTGCTATAAAAGCAAGCGGGACGAATATAAAACGCATACCGTTATTTACCATTGGATATAACGGTTGGACAGGGGGCTAGTTATCGAGCTTCGCAGCCTGTTCGGTCAAGCTGTCTAGTTTTTCCTCTAATACATTTTGATCGAGGCCGCGGGTAATGAAAACTATCCGAGACCGTCTGTCTTCATCCGGCCATTCGGCTAGTTCTGCCGGATCGTGAAACATGTGCTGCACGCCGTGTATTGCGATAGGTTTGTCGCGTCCCGAAATATTGAGAATTCCCTTGATGCGAAGAAGGTTTTCTCCATGTTGTCCGATCAAGATGCGAATCCATGCGACGAAAGCCTCCCAATCGATGGGATCATCTCGAGTCATACAAAAGGCAGAGATCAAGTCATCATGACGGTTTACATCATTGTGATGATGGTTGTGCCCGTGATCGGGATGTTGGTGGTCTGACCCGTTTTCCTTCAAATAGGCTTCGTCTCGAAGCCAACGCTGGACATCTACTGATTTGGTCTTTGGATCATAAAGGCCGGTATCGAGCACCTTATAAGGTGCGATTTCACCCATAATAGCCACCTCTTGGGGTGCCCCGGTATTGAGTGCACTTAGCCGGTCCTTAAGTCCCTTTAGATCGTCGGAAGTGACTAAGTCAGATTTTGTAATTACGAGGCGGTCCGCGACCGCTGCTTGTTTGACAGACTCCTCGTGGCTATCCAATTCGTTCTCGGCGTTGACTGCGTCAATGGTTGTGATGATGCCATCCAAGGCAAATCTTTGGCACACCTGCGGTGCCGTCATTAATGTATGAATAATTGGCGCGGGGTCGGCGAGGCCGGTAGTTTCTATAAGTACGCGGCGGAAATAAGGAACTTCTCCTCTCGAACGTTTAAAAAACAGATCCGATAGTGCGTTTACAAGGTCTCCCTGAACCGTACAGCAGAGACAACCAGCGTTTAACAACACAGTGTTTTCGTCAATGCGTTCTACTAACTGGTGATCTAGACCAATTTCACCAAACTCATTGATCAAGACTGCGGTTTCTACCATCTCAGGGTGTTTAACCAGCTTATTCAGAAGCGTTGTCTTGCCGCTCCCGAGAAATCCAGTTAGCAGAGAAACTTGAACTGGTTCTTGTTTTGGATCGGTTTCAGCCATTTCCGTTTAAGCGGTTGAAGCCCTGCTGAAGATCCTCAATCAAGTCTTCTGGATCTTCTAGGCCGGCATGAATACGGATAAGTTGGCCCTCGTATTCCCATTTGGTGGCCGTACGGTTGCCTCCGGGATTAGAAGGCATGATCAGGCTCTCGAAGCCACCCCAACTCGCACCCATTGCGTAAAGTTCCATTTCGTCGAGCATGGAGTGGATGCTCGGCCTATCGAATTCGTTTTTCAGGACAAACGAAAAAAGACCGCTCGCACCAGTGAAGTCTCGCTGCCAGATATCGTGACCTGGATGATCGGGCAGAGCCGGGTGAAATACCCGCTCAACTTCCGGTCTCGCCTTCAGCCACTTAGCTAATGTGATGCCAGTTTCCATATGTCGTTTGAGGCGTACTGGGAGGGTACGAAGTCCACGAAGTGCGAGATAGACGTCGTCAGGCCCTGAATTTGCGCCTAATACGGATGCAGAGGGACGCACCATTTCCCAATGTTCTTCCGTCGTTGTGATAAGTCCCATCATCACGTCCGAATGGCCTACAATATATTTGGTAGCGGCCATAGCGCAGACGTCAACGCCGTGCTCGAAAGGTTTGAAGTAAATACCTGCCGACCAGGTATCGTCCATGATGACCACACATCCACGCCTGTGGGCTTCTTGAGCTATCGCAGGGATATCTTGCATTTCGAAGGTCTGCGAGCCAGGTGCCTCGACATAAACTATTTTGGTATTATCGCGGATCAGGTCCTTTATGCCCGCGCCGATCGCTGGATCATAATAAGTTGTCTCGACACCGAACCGGCCGACAACATTATCGCAAAAATTCCGTGCAGGACCGTAAACGCAATCTACCATCAAAACATGATCACCTTGCTTTAAATAAGCGAGCATGGCGGCGTTGATCGCGGCGAGACCTGAAGCAACTGCAACTGAGCGATAACCACCTGAGATTGCCGCAAAGGCTTCTTCCAGTGCGTCGTGGGTTGGCGTGCCATGTCGACCGTAGGTGTAAACGCCGGGCTCCCACCGATTCTCGCGTCGACGTTCCATCTCGGCGACGGAGCCCCATGCTATTGTTGAGGCGTGGTACACCGGGGGATTTATTATGCCGTGATTGGCGTCGGGGTCGCGTCCCTTATGAACAATTTTGGTATCTTCTTTCATGGCTCTCGAAAACTTGTGGAAATTAGAATGAGTAACATATAGAGGGTGGCATCAGGATGCTACTGGCGTATCCTCATGGCCTCCCCATTCAGTCCAGGAACCATCGTAGACCGCTACATCATATCGTCCGGTCAAGTAAAGACCCAGTGCCAAAACGCAGGCGGTTATCCCCGAACCGCACGTGGTAACGATCGTGCTAGCCTCGTCGATGCCGGCGGCGTCAAATATAGATTTGAGGTCTTCCGCCGATTTGAACAAGCCAGATTCCTCATCGATTAATTGATTAAACGGTAAATTAAGGCTTTTGGGGATATGCCCTGACCGACATCCCGGGCGGGGTTCTGGGTCGATGCCATTGAAACGGCGGGAGGTTCGGGCATCGAGTAATTGTTCTTGATTATTAATCAAATTCTCCCGGACCTCGTCGATTGAACGTATCATAAGAGTATCTAAGCGCGCGATAAAATTTGTCGCGTGAGTACAGGAACTGGTTTTAGTCAGTGACCGGTTCTCGGCGACCCACTTTTTCTGACCACCATTCAGGATGGAAACCTTATCGTGTCCAAACGCTCGAAGCGTCCAC
>CEUN01133498.1_pt1 | contig 12580 bp, 10 predicted proteins | sample 361501 | NCBI WGS metagenome assembly CEUN01 (sample SAMEA2622801, study PRJEB7988) | marine metagenome | biome: marine biome (ENVO:00000447); feature: marine epipelagic mixed layer (ENVO:xxxxxxxxx); material: "saline water (ENVO:00002010), including plankton (ENVO:xxxxxxxx)" | depth 120 m | reverse complement strand
CATTCACGTGCACACATTGTTCGTTCATGTACTATCGCCCATAATTCTGGTAATTCCACGCGCCTTATCCATTGTTTCCAAATATTCACTATAAGGGTCGGAATCGTAGACTATACCTCCTCCGCTTTGGAAGGTTACATCGCCGTTTTTTACAGTTATTGTTCTTATCGCAATATTTGTCATCATGTCACCATTAAAAGATATATAACCGATACTGCCGCAATATATTCCTCTTCGACTCGGCTCAATTTCCTCTATTATCTCCATCGCTCTAATCTTTGGAGCACCTGTTATAGAACCACCTGGAAAGCAATCTTTCAACAAGTCTATTGCATCTTTATCTTCTTCAAGTACGCCGTTGATAATGGACACTAGGTGCCATACGGTCGGATGACGCTCCAGCTTCATTAATTCACTAACTTCAACAGAGCCAACCTTACAAACTTTCCCCAAGTCATTCCTCATCAAGTCAACTATCATTATGTTCTCTGCTTGATCCTTCTCACTTTCGGATAATTCTGCCGCTAGTTCTAAATCTAAAACAGGGTCTTCACTTGACGGGCGGGTACCCTTTATAGGACGAGTTTGAACTTTTCCACATTCCAAAGACAAAAACAACTCAGGCGAAACACTCAAAATATTTATTTCTGGAAACTGTATGAAGGCGGAAAATGGGGCAGGGTTCGATTCTCGTAACTGACGATATAGATTCCAAATATTTCCCTGAAAGGGCAAACTAAATCTCTGCGATATATTAGCTTGATATATTTCGCCTGACACCAGATATTCTTTGACTTTGTTAACAGCTTCTGTATATTTTTCAATGGTGTAATTCTGAGAAACTGTCCCAACCTGAGCTGAAAAACATTCAGTGTGATCATCTTTTCTATATGATTCAGATAATTTCCGATAAACCCAATCTTCTCTGTCCTTACTAGACATTATCGGGTGCTTGTCAGTTGTAGATAAACTCACTATTCCCAGCTCATGATCGTAGATCAAAACCCAATCATAAAACGCAACAATCATGTCAGGGTATGGATTATCATCTGCAGTCAATTCCGGTATAACTTGAATGCTACGAGCTAGGTCATAAGCCCAGTAACCTATACCTCCTCCAAGAAATGGTCCACTTCTGACTGTCGATTGATCCATTAAATCCCTGGAAACATCTTTGAGAACGGTCCAAGGGTCATCTGTTAAACGCTCAAGTTTGCCCAAACGATTTATATCAACTGTATTTCCTTTTGCACTTACTACCAGAAACGGATCACAAGTCAGATAGCTAAACCTTGAATAATCGTCATTTGATTGAGCGCTATCTAGAAAAACTACGTGTTTTTCTCCCAGAAATTTATAAACTACCGATACCAAATCTTTTAATTGTTTGACAGTACGAACTTTAGTGTCCACGTAGACCTCAAACTTGAATCGCAGTTAGAAATTTATTAAATCAAATATGTTCATTTTTCAGGATTTACAATCCATTTATGAAACGAGTTACCGATTACTCGGAAAGTATTGTAATGAATTTCATCACACAAAAATCAGGATCCAATCATACGTCTCTAAAAAATACTACATCATCAGCGAAGGGTTTATCACTATCATATACACGTCCTAACTGCCCTCTCCCTTTAACATTGAATTTCCTCCCATCCATAATTGGGTCTGTGTATTCTTGGTACCAGGTTTCCAGATCAGCAAATAACTTTTGAATCGTATCCTTGTGATTTAAATCTTCACATAAATTGTTCAGTTCATCAGGGTCGTTTCGAAGATCGTATAGCTCGTTCGATTCTCCACTATAGCGATGGACATATTTCCAATCCATTGTTCGTATCATACGAGTCGGCCCATATTCATCCATCACAAATACCGGTTCGTCTTCCCCGAATGGCTTGCCATTCAATAAATTAGCAAAACTTTTGCCAGGTAACTTTCCTTCACGCTCATTTTCAATCCCAACATAATCCAAAATGGTGGGGCTGAAATCATATTGGCTTAATAGATCTTCATTTACAACATTTTGAGGAACATGCCCAGGCCTTGATATTAATGTAGGGATTTTTACAGCAGTGTCATACATATTAGGCGGGTATGTCCCGTTCCCTTTACCCCAAATACCATGGTGGCCCATATTCATTCCATTGTCTGCAGTAAATATTACAAGGGTGTTTTCTTGAAATTCATTATCAATTAACCAGTCCAGAAGACGACCTATATTTCGATCCATCTCAGTTATGGCGGTAAAATATCCACTTAAGGCCGATTTTCTATTTTCAGAGTCATATCCAATAGTGGCGGAACTAGAATCCTTATTAAGCTGATCTACGTGAATGTTCTCCACTGGTACAGAATCAAATAATGAATTTTCATAATAATCATCAAATATATTTTGCGGATGATTTTCTCTGGTCCAAGGAGCGTGCGGGGCTGTGTAATGCACATTAAGAGAAAACGGATACTCAGAATATTTTTGTTCTTGTAAAAATTCTAAAGCGTGATCTGTTATTACGTCTGTCACGTAGTTTTCAGGCTGATAGAATTTTTCGTTTACTACCATTGGCGCTTTGTAATAATCTCCACTACCGGAAGCATGTACATTCCAATAGTCAAAACCTAACTGCGGTAACCTGGCGTTACCTAAATGCCATTTACCGCTTAACCCGCACACATACCCGTTACGAGAAAGCTCCTCTATGTAGGAAGTCCGGCCCTCCATATAATTTATTTCCTCTCCATCTTTGTCAAGAAATAGCGAGTTACCTTTCCTTAGAAAATCTTGAACTCCATGTTGAGAAGGAATTTGCCCTGTCAAAATAGTTGCGCGTGCTGGCGAACACACAGGTGATGCGCAGAAAAAATTCTCAAACCTTACGCCAGTACTTGCCAGACGATCCAAATTTGGCGTTGAAATATCCTTATTGCCTGCACACCCCATTGCCCAAGCTCCTTGATCATCACTGAGAATAAATAAAATGTTAGGTTTGTCCGGATTCAAACTTGCCATTATTCGCCCCTTGTTACTTTTTTAGGATATATGTTACATAACAACGCTAAGCTCATTTAGAAAATAGAAATCCCCATTATGCCCATGTGGCCTGTTGGCATCTAAAGGAAATTGGTTTATATTCGCCACAAACTACTACTAACATTAAATAATATGGGAAAGTTTACGATTCAAGGAACAAAATATGAAAATTTCAGATCTTAAATGCTATCTTGTAGAAATAGACTGGGACGACAGACCAGGAGCGGATCATGCTAGAAATTTAATTAAGCGAGAATTTATTTTTGTTCAAATTGATACAGATGAAGGGATAACTGGGTGGGGAGAAATAACTAACTATCCTGGAAACATCGGTAACAGAGCAATACAGAAATACGTAACTGAAATCAAGGATTTCTTGATAGGCTGGGATCCAACAAAAATAGAAGAGATATGGAATAGGACCTTTAGGTTATTCACATACACAGGAACCAGAGGGGCTACGACATCTGCGATCAGTGGGATCGATATAGCGTTATGGGATATTTTAGGTAAATCCGTAAACCTTCCGGTTTATAAACTCCTTGGTGGGGCAGTGCGTAACGAGATACCTTTGTATACACATCCTCCTGAACCAGATCAAGACGTCCAATTGGCAGTGGAAAATGCTCGAGAAATTGTGTCGTCAGGACACACCGCATTCAAAATGGATCCAATGATGCACTCTTCTTGGTCTGGAAATAATGGAGGAAACGTCGGCTACCTTGATGGGGAAATTAGTCCAGAAGGCGCTGCAATGGCTGAGGAAATCACAGCTGAGGTTAGGAGCGCGGTCGGACCTGATATAGAAATACTTATCGACGCCCATGGGAAATTCAATGTTCCCACAGCCATAAACTTAGCAAATCGTCTGGAGCCATATGGCATTCACTGGTTTGAAGAACCAGTACCTGTTGAAAGTTATCATGCGTTGAAACAAGTTAGAGAAAACACAAATGTGCGTATAAGTGTAGGTGAGAGGTTACACACAAGATTCGAATTCATACCAGTATTTGAAAATAACTTAGCAGATTATGTAATGCCTGATGTGACATGGACCGGTGGGATTAGTGAATTAAAAAAAATATCTACCATGGCTGAGGCATACTATGTGCCGGTTTCTCCGCATGACGCCAGCGGACCTATCAACATTATGGCTGGAGCTCAAGTTTCAATGACCATACCTAACTTCTATAAGCTTGAAACAATGCGATACGATCTCAGTGGATACGACTGTCTTCTGGATAAACCACTAGATATTCGTAACGGTAATTTATACTTACCAGATAGCCCTGGTATAGGTATAAATATGGATGAAGATTTTCTCAAAGCACACAGCGTCCAAGGCTATGGAAATTAAGATGTATCTGACTATAGTCAGTAATCAGCGATGACACTGTTTACTAGTGAGCCAATACTTTCAATTTTAACCTCAATCACGTCACCCACGTTAATCTCTGCTACCCCCGGACAGCCAGTAGGTATTATGTCTCCTGGGTATAAAGTCATTACTTCAGACACCCAACTAATTAGTTTAGGCACAGAAAATATCATCCCTGAGGTATTCCCTGATACCGATAATTCCCCGTTCACGAAGCACTCGATGTCAAGATCCATTGGAGATTCAACGTTCGTTTCAATAAAAGGCCCCATCGGACAAAAAGTGTCGAAATGCTTCCATCTCATTGAAAGACCTTTACCTTGATCACTTTCCTTCATTTCCCTTCCACTGACATCATTCACACATGTATAACCTAAAACATATTGTAAGGCGTTCACCTCTTCCACATGTCTCGCTTTTTTGCCGATCACTATTCCAAGCTCAGCTTCATGTATTACCGTTTTGCAACCACGAGGATAAATAATCTGGCCACCATGCTCTAGGTAAGTTCCAGGTTGTTTCATGAAAATACCAGGACCGTCCCTTTCATCTTTCTCTCCATAATTTGCAGCGATTGCAGGGACTTTATTGATATTCTGCAAAGGTGGCAAAAACACAGCTTCATCCAAAGAGCAAATTTTTTCGCCAACCCCTGGGGAATCATATAAATCCCCTATTAGTCGGTGAATGTTTCCTTCTAGTAAGATGCCCCAATATTCTTGGGATAAATGACTAATTCGGCAGATTTTCATAAAATGCTCCTAGCTCAATGCATGAACTTGACTGAATAATGGATCTGTTAGTTTTCAAATATTTATTTTTCTTCCCTCAACAGAGGACAGATAGGCAGCGTCAATAACCTTAGACACCTCCACTCCATCTTCACCTGTAATGGATATTGGCTCGGAATCTATAACGCTTTTATAGAAATCATTAAGCATCTGTTCGTGAGTGCTCTGTTCAAAATGAAATTCAGATTTCTGATTACCTTTAAGAATATTAAGAGACCCTCGTGAAAATTTATCATTTGTTGGACTGGAAATAATGGTTCCTTTTGTCCCATAAATTGAAAGTTCGGATGAATTCTGTATATCCGGAATCAATGCACTCCAGTGAGTACTCACCACCGCATGAATCGGCCCTGACAATTCGAGTAACATCGTGGCTGTGTCATCAACTGCGTAATTGAAGGCCAGTGTATCCACAAGAGCACTAACGGAAACAACCTCTCCGAACAAATACCGAAGTAAATCAACGCAATGGCTGCCCACATCCATCAGGCCGCCACCACCACTAATTTCTGGCCGTTGGCGCCATTCATTAGCGTTACCTGGCTTATAATTGCAATAAGTTATTCTTGTAGCAGTAATCTGACCAATTTCGTCGCCCATTATCAACTGTCTTATTTTCTGGTGACGTCGATTAAATCGCTGATAATAACAAAGCATGAGCTTAACTCCGTTTTCATCACACGCTTTGACCATATCCTTAGCCTCGGAAGCATTCATAGCCATAGGTTTCTCACATAAAACATGTTTACCATATGAAGCGGCCATAATTGTTTGTTCTTTGTGAAGGTGTACAGGGGTCGCTATGTAAACTGCATCTATATCACTATCATTCAATATCTGTTCTAAATCAGTGTAGATCTTTTTTGCGCCATGTTTGTACCCCAATTCCTTGGCCAATAAAGGATCTCTTCGCATTACTGCATCAAGTTGGTGATGATCCGATCGAGTCATTGCTGGTGCCATGACTTTATCAGCAATGTCCCCCATACCAATTATTCCCCATTTCATAACCATAAAAAGTTCCTTTTTAATATAACCATGTTAATAAATCTGGGCTTAAATTATTACTAGGTAATCACCAGTTGGTATGCGAACCATCTCTACGTATAAGATGAGGGGCCTCCCAGAATTCAAATGTTTGAGCTAACGCAATCTCCTCATTGAACTCTATTCCCAGGCCAGGTTCATCTTTAACTCTATGCCAGACGCCTTCTAATACAGGCTGGTTGATAAACAAGTCCGGGTTAAACCGAAACCCAGGCTCAGGAGACCGCTCTTCCAACCATGCAAAGTTGGGCGTAGCTGCTCCGAGTTGAATACAGGCGGCAGTGCTGACAGGGCCCAAAGGATTGTGAGGCATTAAGTCAATATAGTGTGTCTCACACCAGCCCGCCACCTTCATCGCTTCCGTAAATCCTCCTATATTACATATGTCGAGTCGTGCGAACTGAGTTAACCCCCTCTCAATGTAAGGAAGATATTGCCACTTACTCGACATCTCTTCACCGATAGCAAAAGGAACGTCGGTCATTGACCTCAAGCTTTCATACGCTTCAGGGCTTTCATCCCGAATGGGCTCCTCCAGAAAGTCCAATGTTCCACGTGGCATAGAATTACAAAAACTTGCAGCCTCTGCTACGGATAACCGGTGATGGTAGTCAATACCAAGTGTTGGCTCTCTACCTATTGCTGACCTCAGCTTATCAAGCCACTCCGAAGTCACAGCTATAGATTCACGGGGCTCAAAAACTAAAGGATCTGAACCTTCAGGATGCCCTATCCCTGTTCTTATCGTCTTCCAACCATCATCTAACAACTTTTGCACATCCTCAATTATTCCTTCACCAGGAGGTATAGTTGACGTGACGAAGCATGGAATAAAATCTCGATGTTTTCCACCAAGTATCTGATAAACCGGTACTCCTAGCCTACGCGCATTCAAATCATGAAGCGCGATATCAATCGCCGATATTGCAGCGGTTATAACTCTTCCACCTTCAAAATATTGTCCCCTATACATCTCCTGCCAAATCGCACCTATATTTCTGGAATCCTTGCCAATTAACCACTCTCTAAAATGCTTAACTATTCCATGCACAGCAAGTTCTCTACCAGATAACCCAGACTCACCCCACCCGTATGATCCATCCTCAGACTCTACTTTTAGGACAAATAGATTCCTATGCCCTTCCCATACGATAAACGATTTAATTTCACTTATTTTCGTCATGTTATTTGTTTAAGCTCCGCCACTCATCAATCGTCTCTTGTGACGGAGGATAATATTTTCCTGGAACCGCTCCTTCTGCTTTAATTTTATCCTTCACAAGGTTTTCAGCTCCTTCATGCTCTTCCGCCCATTCTAATGCGTCAAGCGCCATCCATGAAGGCACAACTAGAACACCATCATTGTCACCCACCATTACGTCACCCGGTCTTACTAATGCTCCCCCGCATTGTATTTGCACGTTCTCCTCTGCAGGCACAGCACTAGGGCTACCATGAAAGCTGCGTGCCTTCGCATAAACAGCGAGCCCGTACTCTTCATCCAGTAAAACATCAAGATCCCTAATAGCACCATCAACTACCACCCCATCCGCCTTGTTCATAGCCATTTGTAACAGCTTTACGTCACCTCCCACAACATCCTGTATTCTCCCGCCTATGTCAGCCACCAGAACATCACCGGGCCCACACCGTCCCATAGCATGATACTCCGGGGTATTAATTCCACCCGGACTTTCAGATAATAAGTCAGATCGCTTAGGCATAAATCTCAAGGTTCTGGCCCTTGCAGCGAAACGGTCTTCGCCTGGGACGAATGGGGTCAAATTATTTATACCTTCACATACGCAATATTCAGAGCCAAAGGCTCTAACGGCGTTATAAACAGTCGCTGTGGGAATAGCTTTAAAACGGTCAAGAACTTCCTGGGTAACTTCAACTGGTTTCATATTAGATTGGCTCACTATATGTCTCCTTTAAATAATTCATTATCTGGAAATGTATATCCGAGTGGGATCTCTTAGATTTCGAGCATATGGTACTACCATCAGAAACTAAAAACACAATACTGATCAATACAATCTCATAATCCCTTCGGATGATGATCAGGCAATATTGACCCTGAGGACCCAAGTTCGTAAAATCGACCTGTAAAGTTTGTTTAACGAAACTGCATAATATAGATTTGAATAGTTTGGAGAGGTGCACGAATGTCGAGCAACGAAATGCAACAATTAGCACACCTAATGCGTAGGGCCGGTTTTGGTGCCACTCGCCGCGAATTGGAGCAATACGCCGCCATTGGATATGAAGCGAGTGTCGAAAAATTAATAGATACAACAAACCCAACCGCTATCTCAGAATATCTGATCAGGAGATACCACCCGGACGAATCTAGCTTACTAGGAGGACTTAGCGGTGCTGATGCATGGCTTTATAGGATGGTAACTACTGACACCCCACTTCTTGAGAAAATGGCTTTATTTTGGCACGGTATATTCGCCACTGGATATCCCAAGGTACTCAATGCCAAACCACTCTCAGACCAAATACGTATGTTCAAAAGATATGCCATGGGAGATTTAAAGACCCTTCTCGTGCAAATGGCAAAAGATCCTGCAATGATTATTTGGCTGGACAACCAACAAAACCATAAAGGTGCTATAAACGAAAATTTTGGTAGAGAACTGTTGGAACTATTTTCAATGGGAACAGGCAATTACACCGAAGACGACGTAAAAGAATGTGCTAGAGCTTTCACAGGTTGGACGATTGGTAATTGTGAATACATGGAAGTCAGATCTGCGAGAGATTCAGATTGGCCATATGGAAGAATATCCTGGCACTATGAGTTCGATGATACCGACCATGATGATGGGGAAAAAGAATTCTTAGGGCAGAAAGGTAATTTTAATGGCGAGGATATAATCGATATCATATGCGAACAAGAAGCAACTGCTAGGTTCATATCCCGACATATGTACCATTTTTTTGTGGCTGATGAGCCTCCCGTACCACAGTGGCCTTACCAGGCACCCCGTGATCCGGAAGCAATAGACCAGTTGGTCAAAGTTTATTTTGATAGCAAGTATGACATCAGAGAAATGATGAGATTTTTATTCAATTCCAGCTTTTTCAAATCTGAGAAATGCTGGTACGAAAAAATTAAGAGCCCAGCGGAGCTAGTCACCGGTGTAATGAGGCTCACTGAAGCAGTAAACATGCCACGATACGACACTTTTAGTAAGCAATTGCGAATGCAATATATGGGTCAAACTTTGAGTAATCCGCCATCGGTTGAAGGATGGGATGGTGGGACGGCCTGGATAGACACTGGTGCCCTGGTGGAAAGAATGAATTTCGCTGCGGAAGAACTAGGAAATGTGACTACTCCAGGGTCTCAGGATCTATTGGAGAGGGTTTTGGCCGAAAATTCTACTGAAGTAACTCCGGAGAGAGTGATTGATATCTGTCTCGATCACGTTGGAGCCCTTTCAATACACAAAGACACTAGGTCAAAACTTATTGAGTATGCAAATGAAAATGGTGGCGTCAAAGTCAATGGAAATGAGCTAAGTGAATCTGCTCAACAAATCATTTCTGGAATAGTAAAACTTATTGCTTCAACACCTGAGTTCCAAAAGGCTTAAGTACAATCAAAAAACTTTGCGGACAACGAGGTATTCATAAAGATTAGTATGGTTACAAAAGAAGAATTTAATTCACAATCTCTGCATTACGTGCGCACCGTAGGCATGACAACTATGCGAGGCCGCGGATTTTATTTTCCCGTCGATTCAGCTATGTCAAAAAATGGGCGTATTTATGTTCTAAGTAGATCAATTGAGAGAGTTGCTCCAGATTCCCTTAGGATCACCATGCTAAACGAGGAAGGAGAATATTTTGGCGTGTTTGGCAGGGCAGGGGAAAATGATGGGGAGTTTAGATGGCCGTGCGGGATTGCTCTGGACGATAAAGATCGAGTCTATGTAACAGATGAACACCTACACAGAGTTTCGATATTTTCATCGGAGGGTGAATTTATAAATAAATGGGGTACCTTTGGAACTGAAAATGGTCTCCTCAATGCACCTTCTGGAATTACAGTAGCCCCAGACGGGAATCTCTTGATATCGGATTCTCAAAATCATCGGGTACAAAAATTCACGCAAAATGGAGAATTCATATATTCAATTGGCGCTGAGGGCGATGGCGAAGGTGAATTTAATTTGCCTTGGGGAATAGCAACGAACTCCTCTTCGGAAATATATGTCGCTGACTGGGGGAATGACAGAATTCAAAAATTCTCGCCTGACGGCAAATTCATCGAGCAATACGGTTCCACAGGCCGAGGAGACGGTCAATTTGTTCGACCCTCTGGAATAACAATTAACAGTGAGGGTTACATGTATGTTGCTGACTGGGGTAACGAAAGAATACAAATCCTTAACCCACATGGGGAATTTATACAAAAACTTAGAGGGGAAGCCACTGACTCTGAATGGGCCAAGGATTTTCTCAATGTAAATGTGGAAGAGGCAGACGCAAGATCAAGGGCCAATATGGAACCGGAATTTGATTTTTTTAACGACGATCCACACGAAGAATCCTCACACATAGAAAAACTGTTTTGGGGACCAGTATCCCTACTGTTGGACAAAGAAGAGCGCCTATTCATCACTGAAACCAACAGACATAGAATCCAAGTCTACAAAAGGAATTAAAAGTAACAAGGAGGAGTTTAGAGATGGTCACAGAGCAAAAACCTCGTTCATTAGTGGTAGTTCAGCTCGCTGGCGGTAATGATGCTTTAAACACGGTTATCCCTTACGGGGACGGACTGTACTACGACTGGCGAAAGGACGTACGTATTGAACAAGACAAAGTCCTTCACATAGACAATTATTTGGGTCTAAACCCTGCCTTATCGTCGATAAAAGAACTATATGACGAAAACAAAGTAGCAATCATTAATGGAGTGGGATACCCAAATCCTAACAGGTCACACTTTAGGTCTATAGACATCTGGCACACAGGCGAATCTGAAGGGATAGGAGAATCTGGATGGTTAGGCCGAGCAATGAGAGAGCTAGATCCAAAAGCAGAGAACCCAGTAATCGGAGTAAATTTTGGTAAGGGATTGCCCCGCGCATTATCACTTAGAGGAGTTCCAGTGGCCTCGGTGAGTGATTTAGATAATTACGGCGTGCTCCCAGATGTTCAAGGAGAGCAATCCAGAGAACTCGTTCTAAGTGCATTTTCGCAGATTTATGGAAGTGCAATGGCACACGACACAGTTTCGCAGTTTATTGGACAAACGGGCCTTGACGCCCTTAAGGGAGCCGACATACTTAGAACGGCCCCAGCGCAATATTCATCGAGTGTTGAATATGCTCACAACTCCATATCACAATCAATGAAAAGCATAGCCCAAGTTCTCACCGCCGACGTCGGAACTAGGGTTTTCTATACGGGCCATGGAAGCTTTGACACTCATGCAGCTGAGCTTGAGACCCATACAAAATTATGGACTGAGACTTCAAATGCAATATCAGACTTCATGGCTGACATGAAAGAGCACGGAAGGGAAGATGATGTTCTAGTTCTTGTATGGTCAGAGTTCGGTAGAAGGATTAAAGACAATTCAGCAGGTACAGACCATGGTTCAGGCGGGTCTGCATTCTTAATTGGTGGCGGTGTTAACGGAGGTCTATATGGAGATTATCCGTCTCTTGAAGAAAGTGAACATCTTGAAGGTGACCTACATTTCAACAACGACTTCAGAAGTATTTATTCTACAATAGCTGAGCAATGGCTAGGTGTTGATCCAGACATAGTCTCCAACGGACAATACGAGCAACATAACTTTTTATTATCCTAGTCACAAAAAAAAGACCCTCACCACAATAACTCATCCGGTGAGGGTCTTCTAACTTATTTATGTTTTCCTGCTACTTCCACTGCCACAATTCCCATGAGGCTCCGCCTTCGCCATCAACATCCCAATTGTACACAACGGCTGCCCCGTTAAGACTACTGAGAGAAGGGGCCGATGTTTCAAAATATACTATCCCTTTAAAAGTGGCTCCTCCATCTTCCGTGAACGAACCTGTACCACTTGCTCTAAATGTGGCAACACCATCACCAGCCATAATCACACCAGAATTAGGGCATTCTCCGTACAAAAATCCATTAGGTCGAAGTTCCGCACCATATGTAGCCATAAACTGAACATCTACTCCCGCCAAAGTACCCGTGCCAGCGCCGGTAGTTTCAAACCTAGGCGAGGTTTCGTTGGCAGGTAAAACCTTGACAGTAGTCTGACCTGACATGGAACCAATTTTTTCTGCACCCATTGTTCTATTCTCCTTA
>CEUN01038072.1_pt1 | contig 12586 bp, 5 predicted proteins | sample 361501 | NCBI WGS metagenome assembly CEUN01 (sample SAMEA2622801, study PRJEB7988) | marine metagenome | biome: marine biome (ENVO:00000447); feature: marine epipelagic mixed layer (ENVO:xxxxxxxxx); material: "saline water (ENVO:00002010), including plankton (ENVO:xxxxxxxx)" | depth 120 m | reverse complement strand
TCCGCAGCGGCAAGTTTTTGCTTGGCGGGATTGAGCTTCGAATTGATCAAGTTGTCGTGGGCTGTCTTGGCGGCGTTAGCCAACTTACGATTATTTACGGCATCTTGATTGGCCTTCTTTTTCTCGGGTTCAGGCTTGTTGGCATCGCCTTGAATTTTTTTTGCGAGAGTCTCCGCAGCGGTGGCTTTTTTATCGGCGGCGGCGAGAGCTTGTTTGGCTTTCTCAACCTCCACGGTGATAGCTTTCAAAACATCGTCCGCCTGCTTGCGATTACTCTCGGTCTGGACAAGCCCCTTTTGGGTTTGCTCCACCTTTTGCTTGGCAGGATTTAGCTTGGAATTGATCACGCCGTCCCGGGTCTTCGTCTTGGCATCAAGATCACGTTTCTTGTTAGCGAGATCTTGATTGGCCTTTCGCTCGACTCCTTCTGGTCCGGCCACTTTTGAGACAGCTTCCTTGGACTTGGCCTCACTTTCCTTGTAGGCACTTTCGGAAGTTTCGAAGGCAGACTGGAATTCTTCCGCCTTCTTGACCGTTTCCTCAACTTTCTTTTCGGCGGCGTCCCGTTCGGTCCGAGCCTTGTCAGCAGCAGCCTTCTTTTCGGCAATGGGTTTTGCAGCCGCGGTCGCGAGATCCTTTTCTGCCTTGGTCTTGCGTTCGATGATCTTCTTTTTTTCGTCACTGCGCTTCTTCAGTTCATCAGTGAAATACTTGAGTTCGGCCTTGGCGAAGGCCAGTTCGCCATCTTCCCGCAGAGACTCGCGTTTCAAGATCGGGTTGCCTTGCAAATCAGCGATCTTCTGACCATTGGCAGCATTCCAAAGACGACCGTAATTGGCACCTGAGGCAGTGGCAATGCGCTGACCATCCGGTGATACGGCCATGGAGAGCACCGGGCCACCAACACTGATTGAACGTATCACGCTTCCGCCATCGGCATTCCAAATGCGCGCAGTGTTGTCCTTAGCCCCGGAAAGCAGTTGCTTGGGATCATGGGGCATGGAAAGCAAATTCAGGATATCTTGGGAATGCCCCTTCAACTCCTTCCGCATCTTGACTTCAACACCGCCCTCGGCAGGCAGTTCCCAAACGCGAATAATCTTGTCGGCGTGGGCAGAGGCAAACCATTTGCCATCCTCACCAAGGCTCGCAACGGGACCGGCAGGTTGCTCATGCTTGGCTTCCGCAACCAATTTGCCGTCGGCCACGCTCCAAAGGCGAACGGATCCATCGGCAGCGCCTGTGATCAGGCGCTTAGAGTCAGTCGAGAAAGCAAGGCCTTTAACGGGTGGTTGCATTTTTTCCAAACCGCGAAGACGTTTGCCTTCGGCAAGCTCCCATATCCCTGTTTGGTTGTTTTCCTCGGCCAATGCAAGCCATCGGCCATCGGGACTGACAGCTCGAAGACCATCCGCTGCCTTGGCGTTGAATTCTTTCTTCTTTGCAGGAGCAGCCCGACGCCAAAGCTTGATCACTCGATATCCTCCGGAGGCAAGCAAGTTGCCATTGGGATGAAAGGCCAAGGCATTGACCACGTCAAGATGGGCAGCATCTTTTTTCCCATAAAAACCATGCTTGGCCAATGAAGGATCGGCGAGGTTAGCCAACAATTGACCAGTCGATACGTCATAGAGGTGGATGCGATTCCCCCGTCCGGCAGCGGCAAATCGTCCCTGGGGGCCTGCGGCCACTGCATAGATGGGGGGTGTCTCACGTTGGTAAGACTGCCAGGCAAGAGGGTCGGCGGCCCGCATTTCTCCTTTAGCTCCCTGGGCGATCCAGAGCTTGAGCAAGCCAAGTTCATCGGGCTTGAGGTTCTTGGCGCCCACCTTGTTATTAGCCGGCGGCATCTGTGGCTCATCGAGATGAGCGGAAATTTGAAAGAGGAAACTGTCCAAGGGCTTCCCAATTTCAACGAAAGGGCCATCATCGTTTCCGTCGCGAATATCGGCTGGCGTCTCGAGGACTACGTCTCCCTTGGTGCGAGTGCGATTATGGCAAGCCAAGCAATTGCTTCTCAAGATAGGCAGAATCTCTGACTGAAAATCAACCGGTTTGTCCCGTTTGAGATCCTTGACCTCGAGACCTTCGCCAAAAGAGGTACTCAAGAACAATAGAAAAGCGAAGTGTAACAAAGGTTTCATTTGATTACAGGTTCTGTATCAAGTTAGCCCTTCTTGGTTGTTGGAGCAGGTTCGACCTTGAGCAGAAAGGTTTCGATGAACTTTAAGTTCTGGTTGTTGAACCTCAGCGTTCCCTCGAGTTTGCACTCGTATTCACCAGGTGGAGTGGCTGTAGCGCTGGTGACCACCTCGAAGGTAGTGGCGTAACCGTCCTTTGCGATGGACGCAGCCTTGGCCGAAACACCCTTGGCTTCTCTCGGCGCGACGACCTTGAAGCTCACTGCATCGGCAAACCCGAAGAGCCGATCGATGGCTAGGTCAACCGTAGCCCTTTCACCGGCCTGTAGCGTTTTCTTTTCGACCGCTTTCACTTCCAGTGGAACCTCTCGCACCTTGAGTGTAAAAGGGTTGGTGAAGAGAGTAACTGTGACGTCCTTGGGTTTCTTTGATGCATCCATCATTTTCTTGGCGAGGGCATCAGCCGACTTCTTTTTGCTTTCGAGACGCTGAACCTTGCCCTCGGCATCCTTGGATTTTTTCTCCAATTCCAGATATTCCTTTTCCACTTGAGCCAACTGGCCTTCTTCCTTCGCCTTCTTCGCTTGGTCTAGTTTCTTCTTGCCCTCGGCCAATGCTTTCTTGGCTTCCGCTGCCGCGGTCTTGGCTACTTTGAGCGACTCGTCTATCTTCTTGGCTTCCTCGGAGGCTTTCTTGGCTTCTTCCTCTGAGAAAACCTTATACTTCCCTTTCACTTGGGCGGAGCAAAAGAGAGGATATTCGCCAGCCGGCAACTTGGCTTGGGCAAGATTGAGATCGATCGTGCCCTCGTTCTTCTTCTTGGGGTCGACCGTGATTTCCTTGACCTTGGCAAAACCTGCATGTCCGAAAATCTTCACCTTGGTGGACGCCTTGAAAGCATCCGTGCAATCCAACTTGAAAGGAATCTTGATCTGTCCTGAAACGGCAGTCTCGAAAACATGAACCTCTCCGTTCGGACTGTCCTTCCGCTTGGTGACTTCAGCCAATTTGGCCTTCTTCGCCTCGAGCTCCTTCCTCTTTCCTGCTTCGGCAGCTTCGGCTTGCATGACCTCGGTTCGCGCCTTGTTGGCCGCAGTCTTGGCGGTGGCCACTTTCTGTTCCGCTTGGCGGATTTGGTTGGGCAGGGCCTTGAGGGCTTGGTCCATTTTCTTCGCCTTCGCCTCCAAAGCGGCGACCTGCTTGGTCGATTCAGCATCACCCTGCTTCGCCTTTTCCTTGGCTGCCTTGAGGCGAACGTTGACCAAGTCATCTAGCTCCTTCGACTTGTCGGCCAATTCCTTTTTCTTGGTTGCCGCATCCGCCTCGGCCTTCTTTTCGGCCTCCACCGGGACCTTTAGTTTTTCGCGGACCCGGCCAAGCTTGGTCTGAGCATCGTTAAACGACTTCTCGGCCGTTTCAGCTGCCTTCTTGGCGGACTCGACTAATTTGGCATCATCGAAAACAACCTTTACCGGTGTCGCTTCCCTTCCCAGAACGGCAAAAGGGACCGAAGGCACGACGTGGACGTGCGAAAGGGCCACTTTGGACTGGTTGTCATAGGAACTCCAGGCAACGTCGGCGAATCGACACTCCCGTTGAACTTCCTTACCCGCAACCTTGGCTTTACCGGAAATGGAAAAGAGCCCATCCCAGTCCGTGGCCTTGTCATTAGGCTGGAAAAGCATGGTAACAGAATCAACCCCGGCCGGAACTCGTTTGGGTGAATAGGAAACAAAAGCAGGCAGCCCCTTGACCTCCAAATCGATGGGATCCTTGAATCCATCGCGGCGCAGAACCATCACCTTGACCGGAAAAGCCTCACCCTTTCGGATAGTGGGTGACTTGACGTACACGGGGCTGGCATTGTTGCTGGCTGGCGGGGGAAGCAAACCGTAGGCAGCCAAGCGAAAATCGGGAGTCTCCTTGCGGATGGACAAACGATAGACATTCAGCGGATCGGGAGCAGTGTTGAAAAGGTCATACACAAGAATGCGGTAATCACCGTCGGCAGGAGCCTCGAACCGCAAGGAGGGATCACGGGTCGAAACGTCGAACACATTGCCACCCAAGGTGGAGACGGTTTCGAGGGATTTGCCAATTTCCTTGGCGGTTTCCTCGCCATCGTCCTTCTTCGTCAATTGCTCGAGCAGCAGGAATACGTGAGTGGGTCGCCCCAAACGCTCGGAAAAGATCTCGATCTGGTAGACGTCGCCCTTCTTGGCGGTGAAGCGCAGGCGATCCTTGTCGGAGCCGGGAAAGAACTTGCCCACGAATTCGCAGGGAGCGGTGATTTTCTGTTCTTTGCCGGGCAAGCCGTTTTCGCCTTCACTCTCATGAATGACGTCATGCTCTCCGTATCCCACGTAAGTGGCGGCGGAAATACCTGCAGGCGACTTGAGGCGATATTCAAGATGGTCAAGGGAAGCCCGGCGGGGATCGAGATAGTCCGTGAGGTTCAACTGGGCCCGGACATCACCCGATGGCAGTTGGATGCTCACTTCCTTTTTTTCCAAGGCGCGTCCATTCTTGGTTTTCCATTCGGAAGGTTGGCCCCCCGGCAGGTTACGACCATAGATGGTAAACTTTGCATTGCTCCCAGCTTTGCCCACGGGTGGATAGACGAGGTCTATGAGGGGGCGCGTGGAGATGGTCATGCGGTATTGGTAGTCATCCCCTCCCTTGTACAGAAAATCGTTGAGACGAACGAACCAGTCGCCGTCAACAGGAACCGTGAAGTCCAACAAACCGTTTTGCGGATCGCTCTGCAACTGAAGCCCGGCGGCATTATACAGAGCAACCGAGGGAGTCAGCTTGGAATCAATGTCCTTGGTCGAGACCTCCACCAAAACGCGTTGCCCCTTCTTGGCGGAAAACTTAAACCAGGCGAACTTGTTGGCCGGCGACTTGCCGAGAGCCACTTTTCCAAGTTCCAACTCAAAGGCCTTTTCCTGGGAAACTCCTCCTTCGCCAGTATCCACCTGGGGAAGATCGCCAACAACGAAGGAACGATAATTTGATGCCCCGAACTTGCCCCCGCCAATCCAGCCCTTGTGAATGCCCAAGGGAGCGTTGGAAGCCACCTTGAGCACAAATTCATTGGGCACTATCTCCCCATCAGCGTCCTTCTTCGGTTCCGCCTTGATGGCGTCATGTGAGAATTTCAACCAATTCACGCCTTCAAGGTCTTGCCCTGAAATCTTGACCTCCAGTTTCTCACCTTGCTGAGCCGAAGGCGGGTAAACACTGTCGAATCGAGCCGAGGGCAATTGCCCTAAAGCGGAAAGCAAAAGCAAATGAAAAACAAAAAGAGAAGCGAGGAGATGAAAGGCTTTCATTAACTGCATGCAAAACTTTCCTTCGCAAGCGCGCGCGAGTCAACTGAAAGGGCGGTCAATCGAATCTTTTTTCTCTAAGGGCGAAGTTTTTTCGGCTGTTCGTCAATTGCTTCGGCGAAAGGCAGAACGGGATGGGGCGATACTAGTGATCCAAGCACTGCTTGCCGGCTGAATCCGGGGCAACCGTGGACGTTTGCTTGGCTTATTGCCAGATGCAAGCGTAGTGATCAGTCAGTTGATCACAAATTGAACAAAAACTCCTTGGTATTGAAAAGGGCCCAAACGACGTCCTCGTAAGCTTGCTTCTTGTCAACGGCCTTCTTGTTACCCTTGTCGTCCTCAACCTCTCGAGTGACATAATTCACAGCCATCTTCAATTCGTCAGGCTTGGGTGCGCGGGCAAAGGCAACGAAATAGAGCTCGGTTATTTTCGCCTCGTCGGTCAACTCCTTGTTGGCGGCCAGCTTGGATGCGCGACTGGATCCATTGGTGAGCTTCCCTTGGATGTCCTTGGAGTTGATCAGGTGGAGGCTTTGAGCAAGGGAGGCATCGCCGGAACGCTCGCATTCGCAGGCGCTGGCATTGTCGGGTCTGCCAAAGACAGACAGGAAGTAGCTGTTCTGGTTGTAGCTGTTGTCGGGCAGCATGGTGGCCCGCGTGCCGGTCGGCAATCCACTGAACCCAGTGCGTACGTTGGTCAGGTCGTCGATCGAATCAAGAAGCACCTCGGCCCCTAGTCGTTGCGGATAATGCCGAGAGAAGTTGTGCTTGTCCTTGGCATTGTAGCGATTGGGGATGGAACTGAACTGGTAGGTCTTGGAACGGCAGATGTCACGGATCAGCCCCTTCATGTCGAAGCCGCTCTCGATGAATTTTTCGGCGAGAGCCTGCAATAGCTCGGGGTTCACGGCGGGATTCGTCTCCCGCATATCGTCCTCGGGATCGACCAAACCACGTCCGAAGAAATGCTTCCAGTAACGATTCACGAGGGTGTGGGCGAAAAATGGATTGTCCTTGGCCGACATCCAATCGACGAGGGCTTGTCGGGGATCATCGTCGGCGGCGATCTCCAGAGGAGTGGAACCAAACCCAGCGGGCTGCACCGCTTGGTTGTCCTTCTTGTTCGTGGCCTTCGCAACGCCACGCTTGTGGTAAATGATGTCCTCGTCAGGCAGGCGCCCCTTGGCCCGACCAACCTGAGAGAAGAAGGCGCTGAACTGGTAGTAATCCTTTTGGCTCCATTTCTCGAAGGGATGGTGGTGGCACTGGGCGCACTGGATGCGCGTGCCGAGAAAGAGCTGGGCGGTGTCCTCGAGTTGGTTCTGGACGGTCTTCACTTCACGGTACCATGCGACAGCGGGGTTGTGGAGCATTTCCCCGGAGGCCCCGACCACCTCGCGCACGAACTGGTCATAGGGCTTGTTTTGTTGCAGACTGTCGCGAATCCAAGCGTGAAAGGCGAAGTTGCCCCGTTGGTAAGAGGTCTTGGTTCGCTTGTTGCGAAGCAGGGAGGACCACTTGTTTGCAAAGTAATTGGCATAGTCGGTACTGGCCAAAAGGCGATCGATCAACTGGTCACGTTTCTTGGGATCCTTGCTTTCCAGAAAGGTCTTGGTTTCCTCGATGGTAGGCAAGCGGCCTGCAACGTCTATGGTCACGCGGCGAATGAAAGTGGAATCGTCGGAATTTTCAGAGGGAGGCATGCCCACGGCCTTGAGTTTGGTGAAAACATGCTCGTCAACGTAATTTACCGGTGTGGGCAAGTTATCGACCGGTGCCCCCAATGGCACGATCGCGCGGTAAACAGATACCTTGTCTTGGTAGCGAACCATCACACCGAGATCTCCCGGTTGTTCGAACACGGCGACGTGACCGTTCTCATCTACCTCGCCAACCTCCTCGTCATTCACTTCGTAGACGGATGAACGGGTCACGTCTTTCATCGAACCATCCGAATACTTAGCCGTGACCAAGAGTTGCTGCTCCCCCGTCATGTCCATTATACGGACGCCGGGATGGACGGATATGCCCTCCAATGTGGGATCGTCAGGCTTTCCGTATGGCATGCCTTGGGCAATCCAGGAACGAAGGAGGCGATAATCCAAGGAATCCTTCTCTATGCGGGAACCGCCGCCATGAGGCGACTGGTTGATGGCCTTGAGCAAAAGCAGGCTGTGATCAGGAGCTGCAGGGAACACCCGACGGCCGCGGGCTTCCTTAACGATGTATTCGTAGTCCTCTTGTGGTTCGAATCCGAGGAGCGAGAGGCGAAATCCGTTTTGACCGCCCGACTTGCCATGGCATCCACCGCCATTGCAACCATACTTGGTGAACAAAGGGGTGATTTCATTGGGGAAATTGATTCGCTGAATGGCACTTGAATCCTCAACCGTAATTTCAGCTGTAGCAATTGAATCACCGTCAGCCTTTGCAGTGATTACCGCCTTGCCGTCCTCGACCGGACTCACCCAACCCGTCTTGTCTATGACCACGATGCCTGCAGGTTCGGCATTATATTGAACCTGACGGGTCAAGTCACGTTTATCACCATCCAAATAAATCCCAGTGACGACCAATTGACGACGCGCATCGATGCCTTTCAATTTGAGGGAGTCACCCTCGAATGCGGAAAACGAAAGCGTGATTTTCTCCGGGTCGCCGAAATCGGCGGCGTGAACAAGAGGCGAGAAGGCCAAGGAAGTGGTGATTGCGGCAAAGATGCCAAGTCGGGCAAAAGTCATGTTGTTTGAGCGCTGGATTGTTTCAGGTCTGTTGCTTTGTCTGAGTTTCGGGAACCGGTCAGCCAACCAGTTCGGAAAGAGGTCCGTGGCCATTTTCCACCAAATACTGCGGGCGACCGGAAAGGTCTTTCAATTGAGTCTTCGTAACGTCAATGCCCACGTTGTGGTAAAGCGTGGCGAATACTTCGCCCAAATAGACGGGACGATCGGCGGGCTCTCCGCCTTTGGGATCGGTGGTGCCTATGACTTGTCCATTCTTCATGCCTCCACCGGCAAGAAGCACCGACATGACGCGACTCCAGTGGTCGCGACCGGCGTTGCCATTTATCTTGGGCGTGCGGCCGAACTCACCCCAAACAATAACTGTGACGTCATCCAACATGGAGCGATCTCGCAAGTCTTGGATTAGATTGGATACGCCCTTGTCCAAATTGGGGAGTCGAGAGTTGCGAAGATTAATGAAGTTCTTGCTATGCGTATCCCATCCTCCCGTGGTCAATGTTACGAAACGGGCTCCAGCTTCCACTACGCGGCGGGCCAAGAGGAAATTTTTGCAGTCATTGCCATACCGCTTGACTGTCTTGGCATCCTCGTTCTTCAGGTCCAGGGCCTTGGCCAGACGTTCCGAGGTAATGATGTCAAAAGCCTGACGATTGAATACGTCGAATCCGTTCATCATGCCACTGGCATCACAATCGCGGCGAAATTGGTCGAACCCCTTGAGCAAACCCATGCGGGAAGCGTAGCGATTCTCCTTCATGCCCGACTGGCGGGCCATGTCGTAACGGCCCTTGCCGCCACTGCTGAAGCCCGCATAGGCGGAACCCAAGAACCCGCCACCTTTGAGACCGCCTCCCATGTTGACGTAGCCGGGCGTGCCCAAGTGATCCCCTTGGACCTTGGAAACGATGGAACCGATGGAAGGCCAGCCACCGACAGGTTGCGGACCATTCTTCGGGCGACCCGTCATGCAATGGTAGGAACTATGGTTGTTCACCGTGTCGGCAATCGAACGAATGATAGAGCATTGATCCATTTGAGCGGCGATGCCCGGCAGGTGTTCGCAAATACGTATGCCAGGGACCTTGGTCGGAATAGAAGCGAACTCCCCGCGAAATTCGGAAGGGGCATCCTCCTTGAGGTCGAAAGTGTCCATATGAGAAGGACCTCCGGCGAGAAAAACCATGATGACGGCTTTCTGCGAGCCCTTCCCTTGCGCCTTCTCCGCTTGGAGCAAACCCGGCAAACTCAAGCCTCCCATGCCCAATGCGCCGATCTTCAAAAAATCGCGTCTGGCGACTCCGTCACAAAATCCCCGTTGCTTGCCTCCGTTAACGTTCAACATGTCAAATACCCTCCCATGTCATTACTGTAACTTTGCGAATTATTGCATGCACAAATACAATAGAACGTAACTATTAGTTTAAGACAATAACTTCTCGCCCGCACGAGGAGGCATGAAAATGGGCGAAGCGCCAAAACACGGCGCAGACATTCTAGCCCACTAATTCGGGCAGGGGTTTCCAGTCGTCGACCAAGTAATGAGGCCGCCCGGAAAGATCTTTCACGGTCGTGGCATGGGGATTTATGCCCAAGTGCTGATAAAGAGTGGCATGTACTTCGCCGAAATGAACCGGTCTTTCAGTCGGCTCGGCCGCCTTGGCATCGGTGGCGCCGATCATTTGGCCATGGTTCATGCCGCCTCCCGCGAAAAAGGCACATCCGACCTGCGGCCAATGGTCCCGACCGCCGTCCTTGTTGATCACGGGGGTACGGCCAAATTCGCCCCAAGCAACCACCGCAACGTCATCCGCCATGCCTCGTTGGTGAAGATCCTCGATGAGGGCACTAAGGCCTTGATCGAAGATGGGAGCATGACCTTTAACGCCACCGGTGTTGTTGCTGTGAAAATCCCAACGCCCGAAATTCAGCGTGACGACACGAGCCCCGGCCTCGACCAATCGTCGAGCCAAGAGGAAATGTTCGTTGTTGCGAGGCGCTCCGTCACCTACGTTTTTCGGGTCGCCTTTGCCGTAGCGTTCCCGAACCTTCGGATCCTCATTGTCGAGATCGAGGGCTTCACCCAAAAGGGAGGAGGAGAGCACACCGAAGGCCTGTTGGGTGAAGGCGTCCATGGTTTCCAATTCATTACCTTGGTCCAACTTTCGCCGAAAGGCATCGAAGCCTGAAAGCAAGGACTGCCTTCTGTCCAGACGCGCAGAACCGACGGGTTTGGGATCCATGTCCGTCCGGGCTGGGCCCGATGGACGAAACGGTCCATGCGAGGCACCCAAAAAGCCAGCCTCGCCCGGTGACCCATAAGGAGGATGGCCCGCCATGGGAGCCAATCCCACGAAGGGCGGCATCCCGGGAAACCTTTCGCCTGCAAGCTTGGAAACCGTGGAGCCAATGCTCGGCCAATTGCCGGGAGGTTTCGGGTAAGGACGATCGAAAAAAGCGGAACCGGGACGTCCGGTATAACACATGAAGGAGTCGTGACTTCCGCTCGGAGCGCCCACGAGGGAGCGAATTCCGGTCCACTTGTCCATCACTTTGGCCATCATGGGGAGCGATTCGTTGATATGTATGCCCTTCACCTTCGTGGCAATCGGGCCAAATACACTTCGCACCTCTTTGGGCGCGTCCGGTTTCGGGTCGATCAAGTCTTGGTGCGGAGGGGCCCCTGCCATGTAGATCATAATGACAGACTTGTTGGAATGCCCCAACCCAGCAGCCTTTTCGGCCTGAAGCAATTGAGAGAGATTAAGCCCACCCATGCCCAAGGCGCCGACGGTCAAGAAATCCCGTCGGCTCAAGCCGTCGCAAAAACGTCCTGCTCCTTTACCCTCGACGTTCAACATGAGATTGATCTTGAGAGATTCATTGATTGCACGCAATGCAAACCAACCATTCAAAGCATAACCAAAAACCTGCGAAGCGCCACCGAACAATCCGAAAATCAAGTTTCAGGTGGCCCGTTACTCAACTCAATCGGGAGCCAGAGCCATCACGGCCCAGCAGGTCGCAGCAATTGATATGAACTGGTCCTTGCCGTGAGGAAATTCACTGTCGAGTGGTTTCTGGATCGGCTTGCTGCGTGTCTTGACCAACCAGGAACCGTCCTTCAGTTGGTTGTCCAGCAGCCACTTCTCACCCAAGGAAATGGCCTTGGGCACGGGTTGCGGCACACCGCTTTCCTTCAAGGCAAAGAGTGCAAGCGAAGTAGCGTAAGCATCGCTCGCCATGTCAGGCAGCTGACCCCAGCCATTATCCTCGCGTTGCAGGGCGAGCAAAGCCCGAGACGCTTCGCCTGCCTGCCCTGCCTTCGGGACGCCGCCCCAGTGAAGTCCAAGCAGCTTGAAGGCATGATCCTCTGTTGAACTGGGCGGGAACTCCTTCATCCATTGGAGTGCCTTTGCCATCGCGCCTTGCCGTTCATCGGTCCCGCCATAGGCTTGCAGTCCCCTGTAGGACAGAGCGGTGGCGGCGAAATGGCTGTCCTCGATCGGCGGTCGATGATTGATGATCTTCCACGACCCGTCCTTCTTTTGGGACTTGAGCAGGTAACGAACCAAAGACTGGGTCACTTCATCGGCAGGCTCCCCCGCCGCGGACAAGCTGGTGAGGGCATAACCTGCATTATAGGGTCCGCCCGGCACACCCTTCCCTTGAAGCAAAAGTTTGCTTCGTCCACCAAAGTAATCGAGGGAGAACTTGACCTGCGTCGCGATAGAATCCTGAGCCACCTTGAGGCCGAAGTCCCGTGATCTTCCCAACGCCATCATCGCCAGGGCTTGATGGTGACAAGAGAAGCAATCACGCTTCTCCACGTAGGCGAGGACGCTCTTCTCGATCAAGGGAATGGCCCGAGAAACCGCCTCACCTGCGGGCGAACTCGATTCCTTGGCCGACAATGCTTCCCAACCCGACGAAAAGGTTGCCAGTACGAGCAAAAAACGAAAGGGGAAGATTCTCATCTTCACTCAAGCCTTGCAGGAACCCGTCACAATTCCAAGGAATAGATTGTTTCAAACAAAGGGTCGCGAAGAGCAAGCATAGCTTAATCGCGGACCGGTTTCCTAACGGAATAAGCCTTGCTGCCCAAACCCAGTGCCTCGACCGCTTTAGCGGGGAAAGGGTCGTACTTCCCCTCGGGTTGGTAGAGGACGACGCGGCAACGCTCGGCGGCAAGAGCAACCGCTTGGGGAAGATTGAGGTGTCGCAACACATGGAGATAGGCGGGGCCTTCCATATGGCTGGCGGAGAGGTCGTGGAGATCAAGACGAGTGACTTTGGGAGTGAAGAGCGATGCGTACAGAAGATTGGCCGCCATGTGACCGTGGGCCTGCATCCAAAGAGGCGTTTTGGC
>CEUN01079829.1_pt1 | contig 12605 bp, 13 predicted proteins | sample 361501 | NCBI WGS metagenome assembly CEUN01 (sample SAMEA2622801, study PRJEB7988) | marine metagenome | biome: marine biome (ENVO:00000447); feature: marine epipelagic mixed layer (ENVO:xxxxxxxxx); material: "saline water (ENVO:00002010), including plankton (ENVO:xxxxxxxx)" | depth 120 m | reverse complement strand
CGCGATTACGGAATCCCCATTCAACCGCCTCTGCGAGCGACTCCTTTCGAGCGTTTCTTCTTCAACGACCCCAACGGTTACCTGATAGAGGTGATCGACCGAGATAATTGGAAAGTCGAAGCCTGACTGCCTAGCGGTCTAGGGTTGAGTTTGATCGCTTTCGCGATTTCTTGTTGGTTATGGAAATCGAGGAAACCGAGGCACCTGACCAAGCCTCCGCGGAAAATCCAGAGGAATTGGGCAATTTGCGAAGGAGCGAACCCTCTTCTTCCGCGGCGGGTCTGCCTGCAGTCACCCATTCATTGAAGCATGCGTTGCGCGAATCAAGCATTGGACGGGTAGCTGCCTCCTGGTTCTCATTAAACCAAAAAGATGGCTTCGATTGCCCCAGCTGCGCTTGGCCTGATCCCGATGATCACCGGGCCAAGACTGAATTTTGCGAAAACGGTGCCAAGGCAGTTGCCTCTGAGGCAAGCAACAAGAAGCGTTGCGACGCCGCTTTCTTTGCAAAGTGGCCGGTGAAGGAATTGGCTGCCCAGTCGGACCATTGGCACGAGTTGCAAGGACGCCTGACCGAACCTGTTGTTCTGCGAAAGGGAGCCTCTCATTACGAACCGATATCCTGGGAGAATGCCTTTCGCATGGTGGGCCATGAGCTCAACGAGCTCGATTCTCCGGATGAAGCGATTTTCTATACCTCCGGGCGAACCGTCAACGAAGCCGCTTTCCTCTATCAACTCTTCGCTCGTCTCTATGGCACGAATAATTTGCCCGATTGCTCTAATATGTGTCACGAGTCCAGCGGAGCTGCGCTCAAGCAAACCATTGGCATCGGAAAAGGGACAGTGTCTCTGGATGATTTCGAAAAGGCAGAAGCCATCTTCATCTTTGGCCAGAATCCGGGGACCAATCATCCGCGTATGCTCAGTTCCTTGCAGACGGCCAAGCGCAATGGGTGTCGAATCGTAGCGGTTAATCCGCTCAAGGAGGCGGGCCTCCTTGGCTTTGCTCATCCGCAGGAAGTGAAGGGATTGCTCGGTGTCTCCACTTCTCTTGCCTCCCAGTACCTGCAGGTCCGTCTCAATGGTGACATGGCACTGCTAAAGGGGATGCAAAAGGCTATTTTGGAAGAAGAGGACAATGACCCAGGCCAAGTCCTCGATCATGCGTTTATCGATGAAAGAACCACAGGTTTCGAGGAATGGAAAGCAGCACTCGCTACACTCAGTTGGGAGCAGGTGGAGGAACAGAGCGGGCTTGCTCAAAAGGAAATTTTGAAAGCAGCCCACACCTACATTAAAGCTGATTCCGTGATTTCTTGCTGGGCCATGGGGCTTACGCAACACAAGACTGCCGTTGCTACCATCCAGGAAATTGTCAATTTGCATCTTCTGGGAGGCAACATTGGAAAGCCCGGTGCCGGATTGTGTCCTGTTCGGGGACACAGCAACGTTCAGGGTGACCGTACCATGGGCATTGCAACCAATATGCCACCTGCTTTTTTGGACGCCTTGGGACAGGAATTCAACTTCCATCCTCCCCGTGAAACCGGATTAGACACGGTTGCCTCCATCGCAGCGATGCGCGATGGCTTGGCAAAGGTGTTTATCGCCTTGGGCGGCAATTTCCTTTCGGCCACTCCTGACGTGGATACAGTGGCTGCCGGCATTCGTCGTTGCCGCCTGAGTGTTCAAGTATCAACCAAACTAAACCGAAGTCATCTGGTGACTGCTGAGCAAGCCCTCATTTTGCCCTGCTTGGGTCGCAGCGAAGTCGATCGTGATCAATTTGTGACGGTTGAAAATTCCATGGGCATCGTGCATGCCTCGCGTGGTAAGTTATCTCCCGTTTCAGATAGCTTGCTCAGTGAGCCTGCCATTGTCAGCGGTGTCGCAAAGGCCACCTTGGGCAACGATTCGGAAATACCCTGGGATGATTTTGCGAAGGATTATTCTCTTGTCCGCAAACGCATAGAGAAGGTTGTTCCTGGTTTCGATGATTTCGAGCGCAAAGTACTTCAGCCAGGCGGCTTCTACTTGCCTAATCCGGCCAAGCAGCGGGTCTTTGCCGACGCCGAAGGGAAAGCGCCTTTCAGTGTTCACCCATTGGAGCCCATAGATTTGACCGAGGGTCAACTACTCCTGATGACCATTCGTAGTCACGATCAGTTCAATACAACTATTTATGGCATGGATGACCGTTATCGTGGAATTCGTAACGAGCGCCGCGTTATATTCCTTAACCGCGAGGACATGAAGGAAAGGAATCTTTCGGCCGAGCAACCGGTAAACATTACCAGCCATTGGCAAGGAGAGATGCGCCATGCCCGGCTTTTTCTTGCCATACCCTATGATATCCCTCGCAGATGCGCCGCCGCCTATTTCCCCGAAACCAATGTGTTGGTGCCTTTAGATAGCACGGCTCGGGTCAGTAAAACACCCACCTCAAAGTCCATCGTGGTGACGGTGGAAGCGGCTTGAAATTCAAAAGGAATTGATCGGCGTGGGGAAAACAGACTCAATACTGCTTTGGTTGCGATGCATCTGCATCGGCGTTGCGATCATTATGGTGGTTGGTGGAATCACGCGTTTGACCGATTCGGGTTTGTCGATGGTGGATTGGCGACCAGTTATGGGCATTTTGCCTCCTCTAACCGATGCCGATTGGGAAGAAGTTTTCGCCAGTTACCAGCAGATTCCTCAAGGCAAGTACACAGGCGTTGCCACGACTATGGAGGAGTTCAAGAGTATCTTCTTCTGGGAGTATTTGCACCGTATTCTAGGCCGTGTGGTTGGCTTGATATGCTTGCTTCCCTACCTTTGGTTGCTGTGGAAGAATAAATTAAGCAAGGCATTGAAGATCAAGGGACTATGCTTGGTTTTACTGGTTGTTCTGCAAGGCCTGATTGGTTGGTACATGGTAAAGAGTGGCGTGGACCCGGGGACTACCTTGGTCAAGGTGAGTCACTATCGTTTGGCCCTTCACCTTGGGTTGGCGTTCGCTTTGTTTGGTTTGGCCTGGTGGATGATCCTCGACCTGCGCCACGGAAAGGAGCGTGGCGGTGGCCTTCGCAAACTGCGCTTCTGGGCCATGATTTTGTTAGGCGTGTTTTGCCTGCAGGTGATCTACGGAGCCTTCGTCTCCGGGTTGAAGGCAGGCTACGTCTTTAACACTTTCCCCCGAATGGGCGTTGAATGGGTTCCCGCATTTCTCTTTCAGCAGGAACCATTTTGGAGGAATCTCGTCGAGGATCCGCTTACCATGCAGTTCATTCATCGCTGGATAGGCACTTGCCTCACCATAGCCACGGTTGGGTTGGGGGCGTTTGCCCTTCGCTCCGGTCTTCTTGATGCAACCCAGCATCGCAATGCAATCTGCTTGTTGGTCTTGGTGTTGTTTCAGTTTGCCCTTGGTGTATCGACTCTTCTTTTTCTGTCCGAAGTAAGGATTGTCTTACCCGCCATTCACCAACTGGTCGCCTTGTTTCTCTTCTCGGCTTTTCTTTCGTTCATTCATTCCTTGGGGAAATCGACCCTCGAGCAGTGATTGGAATGCAAATTATTGCAATGTTGCATCTTTCCGACTTGGATTTTCCGCTAGAATTCTTTTGATGACCGCTTTCCCTTATCAAGGAACATATATTGGGTTATCGAATCGCCATATTCCTTCTACTATTCGTGACTTGGGCGGTATTCTCGGCTAAGTTTGATGCTTTTCACTTGGGCTTGGGTGCTTTGTCGTCTCTGATCGTCACTTGGTTGTCGCAAGACTTGCTCTTTCGGGACCGGGATAAGGGATTGTCTGCTCGTTTGTCAGAGGCGATGCGTTTCATCGGTTACGCTTTCTGGTTGTTGTGGGAAATCGTCCTGTCCAACGTACATGTTTTTAAATTGGCCATGACGAAGCAGGGAGAAGAAGAAATGTCCCCGCGGGTAGTGAAGCTCAAGACCAAGCTGAAGTCTGATTTCGCCAAGTTTGTCTATGCCAATTCCATTACCCTGACACCAGGCACGATCACCATACAGATCAATGGAAACGAATATTTGGTTCATGCCATCAGCGAGATGGTGGAGAAGGATTTGAAGTCAGGTGAAGTGGAACGCCGCGTGGCCGCGGTGTTCGAACCGGAGGCGATCTCGTGACGATCGAAATCTTCGCCTTGGCTGTCGGCGTTGGCTTGTTCGTCTTGATGTTGCCTGCCTTGTATCGCGTGGCGGTGGGCCCTACCAGTTACGATCGTTTGGTAGCAGTCAATGTCATAGGCACCAAGACGGCTGTATTGTTGGTGGTCATAGGCACCTTGTTCGATCGACTGGACATGTTCGTCGACTTTGCCCTCGCCTATGCCTTGCTCAATTTCGTGGGTTCCCTTGCGGTGGCCCGTTACTTGAATCGCACTCGACCACAGGCTGCAAAAAGGCCTCGGCGGCGGGGACCACGAAAGAAAGCAGCCAAGGCATGATGGATTTTCTTTTCTTGGCTGAATCCTCTGGCGCCCTTACACAAGCGGAGCTTTCTCCCCTAGACCTTTGTGGGATGATCTTGGCGTGCGTCGGGCTCCTCTTTTTTCTTGGTGCGGCGGTGGGACTTTATCGTTTCCCAGATTTTTATACCCGCATGCATGCAGCCGGTAAAGGTGACACCTTGTCCAGTCTCCTGATCCTCGTGGGGTTCGCCCTCATCACATTCGATGATTTTTCTGTGGTGGGTTACCTTCTTGTAGTCAAGGTGGTAGCCATCGCGCTATTCATAATGCTGACTAGCCCGACTAGCACACATGCCCTCATGCGCGCCGGATTCGAGGATGGCGTCGAGCCCGTGACCAAGGGCAAAAAACCAAAGAAAAAGGGAGGCGGGAAAAAGAAATGACCGGGCTTGAGATATTTAATGTGTTCATCCTCGTTTTCCTTGTCGTGGCGGCGTTGATTTCCTTGCGTGTTAAGGATCTTCTGTCCGCTTCCATGGTTTTTGGCATTTACAGCTTTTTGATCTGTTTGTTGTGGGCCGAAATGGGGGCCGTCGACGTGGCTTTCACCGAGGCGGCCGTTGGGGCCGGCGTTAGCGCCGTCTTTCTCGTAGCAACGGTCTTTAACGTCAAAAGGAGGTCATCCGACTGATGTCGAGGATTGCTGCAGTGGTGACTGTGCTGACGGGGATTCTTCTCCTGTACGCAGCGACTGATTTCCCGAAGTGGGGTGACCCTCTTTCTCCGGCAAGCGATTCAAACGTCTCCAAGCATTTCGTGGCCGAAACGGGCGTCGATACGGAGGTTCCCAACATGGTCACCGCTGTGTTGGCGGATTATCGGGGTTTCGACACGATGTTCGAAACGGTGGTGGTCTTCATCGCCGGCATTGCAATTATCGGCATCCTTAAGATAACTGGAGAGGCTGCTGGCAATTCGCCTCGCAAAAGGGTAGATGAAGTGGCAGCCGAACCCGACCTCATCGTGACCAACACGGTGCGCTTGTTGGTCCCGGTCATCCAATTGTTTGCCTTTTACGTCTTGGCTCATGGTCACGTTAGTCCTGGCGGAGGGTTCCAAGGTGGCGTAATTATGGGAGCAAGCTTCATCTTGGTGGCATTGGCCTGGGACTTGCCCAAGGCAATGGATCGATTATCCGTCGACCGTGCCATGACCTTGGCCGGAGTGGGCATTTTGATCTATGCGGGCATTGGCTTGCTGTCGATGTTTCTTGGCGGTGAATTCCTTGATTACGCCGAATTGGCCAGCATTTTGCCGGTTTCCCGTGAAATGGCGCGGTACCACGCCATGTTGGGTATCGAGATCGGGGTAGCTTTCACTGTGACCACCGTGATGTTTGCAATCTACGCTAACCTTTCCACCAGGGGGTGCCTCGAGAAAGGTCTCTAGGGATCAGGCGAAATTAATCTTATGTTTGGAGAAGACGGCTTGTTGCGCGAACTGTTGGTCGAGCGGTTCAATTATTGCATTTACGTTGTTCTTTTGCTCATCGGACTTTACGCGATGATCGCCAAGAAAAACCTGATCAAGAAGCTAATCGGCATGTCTATTTTTCAGACTGCCATTATCTTGTTCTATGTTTCGGTGGGCGTGAAGGACGGAGCCACTATACCGATTTACAAAGCGGAGCACGATCCCCATGGCCATCATGCTGTTGTGGATGCGCATCATCAGCAAACTGAGCAAAATGCGACCTCGGCGGAGGATGCAAATGCCACGCTAGACCCGTCCGCGGACACCGACCAGAAAGAGCATCACCATGGACCAGTGGCGCTGACGGACGAGCAAACGCGGCAATATGCCAATCCTTTGCCACATGTTCTCATGCTGACCGCCATCGTAGTTGGGGTAGCCACCTTGGGAGTTGCCCTTGCCCTTGTTCAACGCATTTACCGAGCCTATGGCACCATCGAGGAAGACGAGGTCATGCAATGCCTCCTTGCAGAAGGCGACGAAGCCAAGGCATCAAGTAAAAAGGCCAAGCCAAGAAAGGCCAAGTCATAGCCCGATGAGCGAGAACTCCATCGCCTTCATTTTCGCTTGCCCCTTGTTCGGGGCTGTCATCTGTACCTTTTTGGGGCGAAGCAAGAGGCATCTTTGTCATCCTGTCGCGGTGGCTTCTTTGGCTGGTGCCTTGTGGGGCGGCATAGAGACTTTGTTTCGTGCCGTAGCAAGCGAGACCAACGAAGTATCCTATTTGTTGGGAGGTTGGACTCTCGATGCTTTTCCACGGGGCGTTGGAATCGAATTCCGGGCTGATTTGCTTGGCACCCTCATTATGTTAGTGGTGGTGGGTGTTGCCTTCTTGGTAGCCCTCTATTCGAAATTGCCCGTTTCCGAGGAAACACCGGAAAAGGAAGGTCCATTTTTTACCCTCTTCCTGTTGCAGGTAACCGGTCTTTCAGGAATCTGTCTAACCGGTGATGCATTCAATCTTTACGTATTGATCGAGGTGACTGCTCTCACTGGCTACGGACTCATTGCAATGGGTTCTGCGAGAGCCGCCACGGCCACCTTCAATTACGTCATTCTTGGAACTATCGGGGCTTCTTTCTATCTGCTTGGGGTCGGTTATGTCTACATCAAGACAGGCACTCTCAACATGGTTGGCATTCAGGAGGTGATTGAGGCCCGGAATTTGGCTGATTCCGCTACCATGCAAGTAGCTTTCGTGTTCATCGGTTTGGGTATCCTGATCAAGATGGCCTTCTTTCCCTTTCACGCTTGGTTGCCCAACGCATATGCCTATGCCCCCACTGCGACTTCCTGTCTTTTGGCACCTCTTGTCACCAAGGTCATGATTTACGCCATGATTCGCATGACATTGACCGTGTTCGGGGTCGAGTTTTCCTTCGACAATACTGTTTGGACGCAACTTTTGCCATGGCTTGTCGTGATCGCCATCGTCTGCGCCGCGACTATGGCTTTGGCCCAGCGAGACCTGAAGAAGATGCTTACTTACCTCATCGTGGCGGAGGTCGGCTACATGGTGGGCGGTGTCTGGTTGCATAATTACTATGGCTTGATCGGCTCCATCTTCCATGTCATCAGCGATGCCTGCATGACCCTCTGCCTGTTCCTTGGAGCCGGCATTATACTTCGAAAGGTCGGAACCACCCATTTCGATGGAATGAAAGGACTTTTCCGACGCATGCCACTCACCATGACGGGTTTCTTCGTGGGTGGTTTCTCGATCATCGGTTTGCCTCCGACCTGCGGGTTCTTCAGCAAATGGTACCTGATCACCGGAGGCATGGTGGCGAACCGCTGGGAATATATGGTGGCTCTCATGTTCTCCACCATGGTGATGGTGGTGCTTTTCTTTCGTCTCATTGAGCGAATTCATTTGGCTGTGACTGAGAGCGGCGAGGAATTTGGCCATGGCCACGGTGACCTCGACTTACCTGAAAACGAAACCTGTTTTGACGAAGCCCCGCTCTCCATGCTCGTTCCACTTTTGCTTTCTGCAGCAGTGGTCATCGTGGTGGGCGTTTACAACCAGGATGTCGTGAACCTCATAGAGGACTTCCTCGAGCCCTTCAATTTGCCAAAGGGAACTGATCACTGACATGGAACTTGCACCTACAATTGTCCATGACGCCCGCCCGCTTATAGCGTTGCTGGCTCCTGCCATCGCGGTCGTGGGCATAGTTTGGTCGGGAGAGAAGAGGCCCAACCTGCGCGAGGCATTCACTTTCCTCGCGGGTATCGTCCAAGCCGGCGTGGTCCTTTCCATGATCCCGCTAGTGCTCGCTGGAAGCGTCATTGAGTGCCATCTCTGGCAGATGTTCACCAATGTGCCCTTTCTTCTACGGGTGGACGGCTTCGGTCTCACTTTCGCTGCGGTTGCGTCAGTTCTTTGGATTGCTACCTCTCTTTATGCGATCGGCTATATGCGTGGGCTTCACGAGCATGCCCAGACAAGATTTTACTCTTTTTTCGCGATTTCTCTCACAGCCACCATTGGAGTGGCCTTTTCGGCAAACTTGCTGACCATATATTTCTTTTACGAAATGCTCTCGGTATCGACCTTTCCCTTGGTCACCCATATGCAGAACAAGGAGGCTCGCACCGGTGGACGGACCTATCTGTCCTATCTGCTCTTCACCTCGCTTTGCCTCCTCTTGCCCGCTTTGAGTTGGTGTTACGTTTGGTTGGATGGTGGCCAAGGGGCAATGGATTTCCTCTCGGGCAATTCCATGGCCGAGCAATTTTCCGACACCACCCAACTTGTCTTGCTCCTGCTTTTCACCTTTGGCTTCGCCAAGGCCGGTCTTATGCCCGTGCACTCTTGGTTGCCTAACGCCATGGTGGCCCCCACTCCGGTCTCTGCCTTGTTGCACGCGGTGGCTGTGGTGAAGGTGGGCGTTTTTTGCGTTATCCGTGTGTACTCCGACATTTTCGGCATCAACCTGTTGCAGGGACTCAATGGCGAGGAAGTCATGATCTGGCTTGCCTGCGCCACCATTTTGATCGCGTCCTTCATTGCTCTTTCACAGGACAACCTAAAACGCCGCCTCGCCTTTTCCACCATCGGTCAACTCGGTTACGTCGTGCTTGGGGCTACCTTGGCGACTAAGCAAGGCATGAGTGGGGCGGTCTTGCATATTGCAATGCATGCTTGTGGGAAGATAACGCTCTTCTTTTGCGCCGGTGCCATCTTCGTGGCTTCCGGAAAGAAATATGTCAGCCAGTTGCGCGGTCTTGGTCGCAAGATGCCTTTCACCATGGGGGCTTTTCTCATCGGTTCGCTGAGCGTGATCGGTTTGCCACCACTTGGTGGCTTCATTAGCAAATGGTACTTGGCTCTCGGTGCCCTTGATCGCGATTGTTTTTGGGTTGTGGTTGTCCTGCTTGTCAGTTCCCTGCTAAACGTATTTTACCTTTTGCCCGTTGCGGTGACGGCTTTCTTCCGGGCCGAAGACGAGGACGGGGAAGAAGGCGATGGCATGAAGGAAGCCCCTTGGCAATGCGTCGTTCCACTCACCTGCACCGCCCTCGGCTGTTTTGGCCTCTTCTTTTTCTCAGACTTCCTGTTGCAACTAGCGGGACTGGGTCATTAATGACATGAACAAGAAAACTGATACTAGGGATAACGAGCCCGAAACCGAGGAAACCAAACGTTGGTTGGATGATTCTGCCAATGTCAGTAAGTTGATCCGTTGGTTTTACTGGTCCTGCGCCCTCATGATTTTGATTGATTTGATCTTCTCCCTTGGTTGGCACAAACACGCAGTCTTTGCCGACGGGAGTTCGTTGGAAGTTCTGGAGGTTTGGCCAGGCTTCTATGGCTTCTACGGTTTCGTTGCCTGTTCGATCCTTGTCTTTATCGCCAAGGCGCTTCGAAGTTTTCAAGGGAAACCTTTTTTAATGAGAGACGAGGATTATTGGGACAAGTCATGATCTTAGCGGCCTCCAGCGATCCAGTGACTCATCCAGCCTTCGCCCTACTTTTTTTTGGCTTGGCTGCAGCCGTTTTGCGTGGGCGATTCGCAGCCGTCGCGATGGTTATAGGTCCAGTCTTTGGCTTTTGGTTGGTCAGTGACTTGGAAATTGGATCCAGCTCCGCCTTGTCCTTGTTCGGATATGAGATGGTCTTCGCCCACGTGGATAAGCAATCCGTTCTATTCGGGTATCTTTTTCACCTGGCTGCCCTGATCGTTGGAATCTACTCCTTTCATCTTCGGGACCCTTGGCAACTGTCTATGGGCATGTTCTATGCCGCCTGTGCCGTGGGCGTTGCATTTGCGGGTGACCTGCTGTCGCTTTTCCTCTGGTGGGAAGGCTTGGCCTTGACCTCGGTTTTTCAAATTTGGGCCAGAAAAACGGAGCGGTCCGAACAAGCCGGCTTTCGCTATCTTTTCTTTCATATTCTGTCAGGCCTCCTGCTTTTGGCTGGTATCATTCTGCGATATCACGAGATAGGCGGCGATGATGCCTTTGCCATGGTATCGTTGACCATGGCTTTCGAGTCCGGTGACCTTTATGCCCAATTAATTCTCTTTGCGATTGGCATTAAATGTGCCTTCCCCTTCTTTCACGTTTGGCTGACCGATGGCTATCCCGAGGCAACCCCTACCGGAGCAGTTTTTCTTTCCGCCTTCACTTCCAAGGCGGCGATTTGCGTCTTGGCTCGCCTGTTCGCAGGCACTGATTTCCTCATCACCGTTGGAGCCGTCATGGCCATGTTCCCCATTTTCTATGCAGTCATAGAGAATGATCTTCGGCGGGTTTTGGGATATAGCATGATCAACCAGATTGGTTTCATGGTGGTTGGAATCGGAATAGGCACCCCATTGGCTGTTGATGGGGCCCTTGCGCATGCTTTCAATGACGTTCTGTTCAAGGGCTTGCTTTTCATGGCTATGGGAGCCGTTCTCTACCGTACCGGTGAGATGCGCGGTTCAGAACTAGGAGGACTTTATCGCACCATGCCTTGGACCACGGGCTTGTGCATCGTTGGAGCGGCTTCCATTTCCGCGTTTCCTTTGTTCAGTGGCTTTGTCAGCAAGTCTATTATCATGGCGGAGGCTGCACGAGGAAGTCACCACGTGGTCTGGTTGTGCCTTTTATTTGCCTCGGCCGGAGTTTTTCACCACGCGGGAATCAAGATTCCCTTCTTCGCTTTTTTTGCTCATGATTCTGGTCTTCGTCCCAAGGAGGCTCCTCTCAACATGCTCATCGCAATGGGGATCGCTGCCTTCATGTGCCTGTTCATTGGTTGCAACCCCGAATGGCTCTACGCCATGCTTCCCGGTCAAGCAGCAGGCTATCACCCCTACGATGCCACCCATGTCATCACGCAAACCGAAATTCTTCTTTTTTCTGCCTTGGCCTTTACCTTGCTTAATCTCTGGAAGCTATATCCTCCCGAACTTAAGTCGGTCAACCTCGACGTTGACTGGCTCTATCGCAAGGGAGGCAAAGCCTTCTGTGGCGTGATGGCTCTTTTCTGGAATACCCTCAATGATTTGGCTCACTTGTTCTTCGTGAAACGCATTGCAGCTCAAATCGGAGATTTCACGGCTCGCGGTCCAACTGTTGTTCTCCGCAAGGCAGCTCGCCCTCTCCGCTCCCTTGGTTTTTTCCCAGACAAGACTTTGGACGAAGCCAAGGATGCACTTGAGAATCGCGCCCAGCTCGGCGTCCATCCGGTAGGCCTTACCGCTGTCTTTGGCATCATCTTCCTCTTTGCGTTGGTGGCCTTGGTTTTTTGAATATTTCTCCTCTTGTTGCAGTTCATATATTTGCAACTAGATTTCGACTTATTCTGTCTCACTCCACTCTACATTGGGTCGCGTTAGGCATTTGTTCTGTTTCAAAGGCTTTGCCAGTCCGACTGATGAGCCAAGGTTGACTTTGCGTGAGATTCGGCGTTTTGTGAGAGGAATGAGGGGAGTTTACAGGATACGTTGGGTGGCTTTTGCGATGGCTTCTGCCTTGCTTGTCTCCTGTGGGAGTGTTGATCGCGGTCACCGCTATATTCCTGCCAAGAAGGTTTGGACAAAAGTGAAGAAGGAGTCGGCCAAGCATGGACTGGATGCCCACTTCGTCTATGCGATTTGTCATGCCGAGAGCAGCCTGGACGCCAATGCGGAAACATCTGTTGCTCGTGGCATTATGCAATTGACGGAGGCAGCTTGGAAGGATGTATCCAAGCGGCATTATCGCTTGGCTTTCAATTGGGAGATCAACGTGGAGACCGGGACTAGTTATCTTGGCAAACTCAAGGGTATGCTGGAACGGGCCAATCACTTCAGTTACCCGCGTCTGGCGGCAAGCTATCGCTGGGGCTATTCCCGCTTGCGCAAGAATGGATTTCTCGTCAGCAAGTTGCCCACCCCGAGAAACAAAATCTACCAAAAGATCTTTGCAGGTAACATTCGGCCGGTGAAACCACCTGACAATTGATTGGTAACGAATAGTCATGGGCGGAGCCACCACCGTAAAACGGCCCGAGGGGACTGATTCCCCGTCGCCGCCACCTTCCTTCGAGAAGGAGATCAATGCTTTCCTTGCCTGGACGCAACTGGAGAGAGGTTTGGCTGACAATACGACTTCATCCTACGAGCATGACCTGGCACAGTGCGCCTGCTTTTTATCCAAGGAGGGCGCGAAG
>CEUN01003856.1_pt1 | contig 12606 bp, 7 predicted proteins | sample 361501 | NCBI WGS metagenome assembly CEUN01 (sample SAMEA2622801, study PRJEB7988) | marine metagenome | biome: marine biome (ENVO:00000447); feature: marine epipelagic mixed layer (ENVO:xxxxxxxxx); material: "saline water (ENVO:00002010), including plankton (ENVO:xxxxxxxx)" | depth 120 m | reverse complement strand
TCTGGACCAGTACCGATTTGGGCGGCCCGCATCCGAGCGCCCGAGGTTTGCACAAGCATTATTTTGACCTCTCGGTCAAACTGGCCGAATGCCTCAGTTTTCACCTGCGTTCTTGCTCGCCGGTCTCACCCACCAGAGGGTAGTGGCAGGCCACGTCGCGATCTAGACCATTAACACGAATCTGGCTTAATGGGGGACGCGTGTTGCGACAGTCAGCCGTCGCATACTTGCACCGGGTATGAAACTCGCAACCCGCCGGCCGGTTCGCGAGACTCGGCACTTCACCTTCAATTGAAACCAGCGACCGCCTTCTGTTCGGATCAGGCTGAGGGACTCCATTGACCAGGGCCTGCGTATAAGGATGTGCCGGCTGGGAAAAGATCTCGTCGGAGTCGCCGAATTCCACCAACCGTCCAAGATACATGATCGCTAAACGATCGCTGACATGCCGAATGACAGGAAGATTGTGACTGATGATGAAATAGGACAACCCGTGCGTTTCCTGTAGTTCATTCATCAGATTCAGTATCTCCCCCTGAACCGACACATCAAGCCCTGCGGTGGGCTCATCGGCGATGATGATTTGAGGATTGAGCGCCAGCGCTCTCGCGACGCCCACCCGGCGCGCCTGTCCTCCCGACAACTCATGCGGGTATCGAGACAAGAAGTCTTGCGGCAAACGGACCATCTCACAAAGGCGCGCCGCTTCTTCATCGAGGTCAGCGTTGATTCGATGAATCTGGAAAGGTTCCGTGATGAGTGAGCGCACCGTCTGGCGAGGGCTTAACGATCCCACCGGATCCTGAAACATCATGGCCATATTCCGTCTTAGCTGAGAAAACCCTGCCCGGGAAAGGACTCGCAGCTCCTGTCCATCGAAAATGACAGACCCTGACTCCGCCTGGACCAGGCCGAGAATTGCCCGGCCTAGCGTCGTCTTGCCTGAACCGCTTTCTCCCACCAAACCCAGGGTCTCCCCCTGACGCAACGAAAGCGAAGCATCGATCACGGCATCCACGAATCTTGGCCGCTTTTGAATCTTCGACCGAATCCAGCTGTTGGTCTGGAATCTCACACAGAGGTCTTCCACCTTGAGTAACTCCCCGCTCTCGACAGAAGGCTTGGGTCGCACTTGCCCAGACACATCGCCCTGCGGTGAGAGATTCTTTAGGACATCACCCGATGCCTGCAGACCCGGATCAAGCAGATGGCAGGATGCGACGTGTTGCGAATCATCCAACTGCACTTTTGCTGGCGACGTCGTCTTGCACTGCTCCATCACTTGTAAGCAGCGTGCGGCGAAAATGCATCCCGTCGGCAGAACATGCAGATCGGGCACGTCACCGGGAATTACCGGGAGATAACGCGTCTTGGTATGCGTGCGGGCGGGGTCACAATTCAGCAGCGCCTGTGTATAAGGATGGGCAGGCTCATAAAAAAGATTGCCGACACTCCCATATTCCACCACCTCGCCCGCATACATCACCACAACTTGGTCGCAAAGTTCAGCGATGAGGCCAAGATTGTGGGACACCACCATAATCGTCGCCTCAAATTCAGCTCTCAGTTCTTGAATGAGATGAATGATCTGGGCCTCAAGGGTGACATCCAGAGCCGTGGTCGGCTCATCTGCGATCAACAGCAACGGATCCATAAGCAGCGCCATGGCAATGCCTGCGCGTTGTCTCATCCCCCCGCTGAAATGATGGGGGTACTGAAGAATACGGTCTTCCGGATCCGGTATCCCCACCTTGTGCATGATCCTGATCGCTCTTTCGCGCTTGTCCTTCATGCTGAGCTCTTTTCGACGATACTGGATATCAGACATCTGCCGGTCATAGGTCAGAACCGGGATCTGTGACGTCATCGGATCCTGAAACACCATCGAGATCTGCTCGCCCCGCACTGACAACATCTGACGGTCATTCAGAGCAAGAAGATCCTGCCCGTCAAACGTTGCGGTCCCGCCATTGATGGCGCCGTTGCTTGCCAGTAAACGGTTAATGGCCCATATCACTGTGCTCTTGCCTGAGCCGCTTTCACCCACGATGCCGAGGATCTTTCCCCTCGGCACATCAATATTGATATCCCGCAACACGTGCAAAGGGCCGCTGGGAGTCTGGAACTCTACGTTGAGTCCTCGAATGGAAAGCAGGGATTCCACGGATCAGCGTCCTTTCCGCAGCCGTGGGTCAAAAATATCCCGCAACGCTTCGCCAAGAAAGGTGAAGCCGAGCGTCGTCAGTACCAACGGTATGCCGCCGGCCACGATAGGCCATGGGGTCAGCCGAATGATCAGGTAGCCTTCGTTCAGTACCGTACCCCAACTCGCCATCGGGGGCTGTACACCCAGACCAAGAAAGCTGAGTCCTGCTTCGATGGTCACCACCACGGGAACATCCATTGCGGCGAGGATCAGCAGCGGCCCAATCACGTTAGGCATGATGTGCCGAATAAGAGTCCGTACTGTACCCGCACCCAATGACTTCTCCGCAAGCACAAAATCAGTATTCTTCAGCGCCATCGTACTGGTTCGTGCAAGCCGGGCGTAACTCGGGATAGACGTCACAATCACGATCGCCAGCACAAGGTGCAGGCTTGGGCCCAGAAGCGCAACCGCAGCCAGGGCCAAGACGATTGTGGGGAAAGAGCGAATGGAGTCGAACAGCAACAGCAGGATATTGTCCAGCCATCTTGGCCCATACCCCGCAAGCATGCCCAGACCCAACCCGAGGATCAGGGAAATTGATACTCCGATGGCTGCCACCTGAAGCGCGACCCTCCCACCATAGAGCACTCGGGAGAAAGTATCGCGGCCCAATTGATCAGTCCCCGCCCAGTGCTCCAGCGTGGGGCCTGAGAGTCGATTGGGGATGTCCAGCGCAAGCGGATCATGGGTAGCCAGCATTGGAGCAAAAATGGCTGCGATAAAGAAAAGCGACACCAGAATAAACCCGAACATCCCCATTGGGTTTCGGAGAAAAAGCCTCAAGCGTTCGCGACCCACACTGTGCCGAGGAGTCGTCACGCTCGCAGAAGGTCTTCCTGTTTTGGTTTCTGGCATGGCTTTAAAGGGACTCGCGCACCCGAGGATCAAACCATGCAACCAGAAGATCAGCGATTAGCGTTACAAATACATACATGGCGATGGTCACCAGCACCGCTCCTTGCACCACGGGGAAATTGCGGGCGAGTACCATGTCGTAAATGATTTTTCCTACCCCGGGGCGCGAAAAAATGATTTCCGCGAACACCGTCCCGGAAAGAAGGCCGCCAAAACCCACGCCGATGAGTGTGATTGTCGGCAGAATGGCGACTTTCAATGCATATCGAAAGACGACTGTCTTCGGTGATAAACCAAACGCCCGGGCCGAGCGAATGAAATTCTCACCCATGACCTCAAGCATCGTGGCCCGAACCATGCGGGCGAGATACCCGACCCAGCCCAACCCCACGGCAAAAGCGGGGAGCACAAGGTGATACAAGCGATCAGAAATATCGTCCTCATCTCCGGCGCCCAGAACCGGAAACCAGCCCAACGCGATTGAAAAAATCAAAATCGCCCATATCGAGACCAGGAAAGACGGCACAGCAATCGTGCCAACCGAGAAGATACCCGTCACACGGTCTGCAAGACTGTTGGGGCGGATAGCCGACAGGCACCCCAACGGAATACCCAGCAGCGCCGACCAGCCGATAGCAGCCAGGGCGAGAGAAATTGTATGGGGCAGTTGCTCCGAAAGCGTCAAGGCTACGCTTCGGTTGGAAAAGACATCACTGCCAAGATCTCCCTGAAACACCGAGCCGACAAAGATCGCAAACTGGTAGTACAGCGGCTCATCCAGATGCATCTTCGCCCGGTAGGCCGCCTGAACTTCTGGAGTCGCCCGCGGTCCCAGGGCAATGCTTGCCGGATCGCCCGGAATCGAATGCAGCATCAGAAAAAGTGCCAACACCGCCAAAAACACGATGACGACGGATAAGGCCAATCTCCTGATGATGTAGAGCAGCATCGTTACATTGAGCTTTTATTGTTGAGACAACGGGCTGTTGATTGCCGCGACGTGCCGACCAAATCGGTCAACATCAAGCACAGCCGTGGGCAGCAAGCAAGAGCCCGGCTATCCACACACGGCGTTTCGGATACGACCTGCCCCGCGCCCCATCATGCCCGTTATAGAAGCGCTTGGGGCGTGATATTGCTAGAAATAAATCAACCGGCTGACCCAGCCGCCGTTTCTCCTCCGAGAATCAGAACGACAACTGGGCGCCAGACTATTGATATCAGCCGAAGTAAGGCAGAAGCATCTCACCCGATGGTGCAAATCGAGTAGAGATATCCGCACGGTGAATGAATACCTCAGGCTCATGGGTCAACCAGACGTAACCTCCTGACTCCTCCATGATTTCCTGCATCCGGATAGCGATCGCGGCCCGTTTGTCGGGCACCGTCTCCGCAACGAGTTTGGCAAACAGATCCTCAAACTCATCTGAAGACCAACGCTCCCAGTTCCAGACACCAACCTGGTCCCGAACGAACCATTGGAACGGTTCATAGGGATCTGGCCCGGATCCATAGCGCATGATCCACAGTTCGAGGTCTTTCCAGGTATCACCTTTACTTTCCTGGCCCATTTCCCAAAACGGCCCTGAGTCCAGCGGGATAATCTCAGTCTTGATACCGATCGCTGCGAGGTTGGCCTGAATAATCTGTGCCGATAAGACGCGCTCCTGATTATTCAGCGTTCGCAAAGTAAGTTCCAGACCAGACACCCCAGCTTCTGCGAGCAGTGCTTTGGCTTTGGCTGGATCGTACGAGTAGCCAGCCGAAGTTCGTCGGCCTACGAGGCCCGGACAAACGACACCGAAAGATGGCTCGGCCGTTCCCGAATAGGCACCCTGGATGATCGAGTCCTGGTCCACAGCGTACTGAATCGCTCTTCGCACCCTGGAATCTTGCAACTTCGGATGATCAGTATTCATTCCCATCCACATGTACTGCAAGGCCCCGGCCACGGTCAGTGCTGAATTCGGCGGGGTTTCCTTGAGATACCGGGAATAAGAGTTAGAGGTGATCTTGGCGCAGTCCAACTCTCCCGCCTCAAACGCCAAGGCGCCCGCCTGATCTTCGGTAACGAAAATGCAGTCAATGTTCGCAAAAGCTGGCTTTGGGCCATTCCAGTCGGGATTGGGTCGCAACTTAAGATGCTGACCCTGCTTATGCTCTGAAATGACATAAGGACCACAGGTGGCCGGCACTTCAAGCGTGTACTTGCCACCAGCACCCTCCAGAGCCTTCTTGCAGTTGATAATCCCTGTCCCCGAGGCCAAGGTCGCGGACATGAACGGTGCGAACGGCTGATTGAGAACGATCGTCCCGCTGTATCGGTCTTTTACGTCTGTATGATCGTATGCGACGTAGTCTCCTTTCCACTCGCTCTCGAGCATGCGGTCGTAAGAGTAAGCGACGTCTTCTGCTGTTACTTCACCGAAACCCCCGCTCCACTGCAGCCCCTGCTTGAGCGTGAAATCGATATGGGTCGCGTCCCTAACTTCGATACTTTCGACATGCATCGAAGGTACCCAGCCAGACTCGGCGCCATAATTTGCCAGCGACGGCATGATGCACCAGTTGACGTCATTAGGCGGATGCCCTCCAACGTAATAACCGGGGTCGAGGCTCTCCATCTCCCGATCAAACCTGACGGTCAGCGTCTTACCGCTAGCAGAGTAGACCATCCCAGGGAAGGCCCCTGTCAATCCTGCTACGCCGGTGTACGCCAGCGTTTGCAGAAAACTTCTGCGTGTTTGTTTAAATGACTCCATAAAGACTCCTCCTCTTGTTGAAAATCACTTTTTTACGTCCGCTTGATCATACGGCAATCAAAGCTTTCCCAAAAGGTGCTGACGATAACCATACTCAACAAACGGGTATCTGTGACAAAACTCCGACTCTTAGCGCATTTGTGAACCCATAGGATGATTTTCGCTGGTTAAAGCAATTGCCGTGGAAAGGCGAGCCGCCAGGCACGCTCGTGTACAACCTCGGCATTCATTCTGACCTCGAGATCCGCCTCTACCTTAATCTCGGTTTCGGTTGACGTCACCAGAGTGTGGGTGACCGAAGAAACCGCCCAATCGGCTCTTTCAAAATGCTCGGTCCAGGTGATGTCGAGTTTTGCACTTAGGGGATCATCCGGATGGATCGAACGATACTCATCATGTGTGGACTCCACAGTCCATCCATCATGATCGTCATAGGTCACGCGACCCTCATCAAACCACTGGTGCTCCGTCAGCACACCGCTCTTCATATCGGTTGTCACGTCCCACTGATAATCTGAATCGCGGCTGATGGTTTTTCTCAAAGGCGCTGCACCCTCCGCCTCTTGAAACTCGTGCAACTCGGCATCTGCCGAACATTCCGATCTGACGGGCAGCATTAGCGCGCCGGTTCCCGAGGTTAGGGTGATCGTGGGCTTCTCGGGCGCGGGCCAGGCGATGGGCCAGTACGACGTTGATAGCGCTACCCTTATCTTGTTCCCAGGTGTAAACCGATGGCCCGCCTCACATAACTGAATTTCTACTTCGTACGCTTTGCCCGGTTCGAGCGGCTCGGGTGACTCATGACTGTCTCGATGAGTGAGGTTCAGCAATCCATAACTTACCCGGGTCACGCTGCCATCCTCGAGTACCTCCGAGAGAACCACCGCGATATTCGCAACGGGCTTGTTGCTCGTAACCTTCACCAATACCCGCGGTGGCCCAAGGACATCGATCGGGCTATCCAAGGGTGTCGAATCAAAGACCAGGGAGCCGCCTGCCTCTGCCCGCTGGTCTCCGGGCAGGTCCGGATCCAATCCATGCGGACACCACTGTCCCGCCATGGCTCCAACCGTCATTGGGGAGTTAATGGACAGAGACTCCTGGCGACCGGCCTTGTCACCAAGTCCATCGGCATTGAGATAGAACTTTTTGTCTTCAATGTTCGGCGAAGGCCAAGAGGGCTCAGCTACCCAACGTCCAGGGCGTTCTTTGTAGTAGGTCCTTGGAGGAACAGGGTCCTCGATCCAGCAACGTAACTGGGGTTCATCCATCACGCCTGTATCTATATCTTTCAGCCAGTAATCCCACCAGCGCAGACACTCCTGCAAAAACCCGATTGCCGGACCCGGCTCGGCGAAATGGGGATACTTATGGGCCCACGGACCCACAAGCCCCTTCGCAGGCGCTTTCAGGTTCTCTAGCATCCTGAACACAGCATTCGAATAGCCATCTGCCCAGCCGCCCACCGCGTATACCGCGGCCTGGATCTGGTCATAGTTTTCACAAACCGAACCGTGCTTATAAAACGCATCCCGATGCTGATGCCGCATCCAGTCTTCAAGCCAGAGCCCGCTGCCCTTAACGCGATCCATCCAGACGTCATACCACCGCTCACCGAGGACGCTGGGATCAGGCGGGGTGGTATTGATGGAAAACATGTAGCCATTCCAGGCCGCGTTGTCATTTAAAAGACAACCACCCATGTAATGGATGTCATCCGCATAGCGATCATCGGTTGAACAAATTGAAACGATCGCTTTCAACGCTGGCGGGCGTCTTGCCGCAATCTGCAATCCATTGAACCCGCCCCAGGAGATACCAATCATGCCGACCTGACCGCTGCACCAGGGCTGCGCAGTGATCCAGTCGATAATCTCCAACGCATCGTCCTGTTCCTGCTTTAAATACTCGCCCAAAAGCACGCCCTCTGAGTCTCCCGAACCACGCATATCCACCCTGACTGACGCGTAACCATGACCGGCAAAATAAGGGTGTGTCGAAGCGTCACGATCAGCGGTTCCGTCTTTGCGCCGATAAGGCAGATACTCCAGAATTGCCGGCACCGGGCGCTCCTCAGCATCCACCGGCAGCCATATCCTTACCGCCAGACGCGTCCCATCAGATAACGGGATAAATTCGGGGTCCCTGATGACGATCTGATGAGGGAAGTTCGTTCTTGTTTTCATATCCTCTTCTCTTTAAGCCTTGGTCTTGATTTTTCTTGGTGTTAAGTGAGCTTTGTATTTGTTCTCATGAGACCTCTCCTGCTCGACTGTTTCCTCACAAACCATCCCGCGGAATCCGATCACGCCAAGCCCTGGTAAAAATCGGCTTGCCGTCCTCTTTGGCATCGATATCCGTGTCGATGATGAAATCCGAGGCATCTGCCCTCAAGCGCGTGGTGGTCTCTATCTCAACATGCCAGTCTGCTCGCTCCAGCTCAGAATGCCAAACCCATCTGGCTTCCGCAGTAAGGGGATCGTTTTCTACGATCTCGAAGTCGCAGTGGGTGCTGTGCGCCACATTCAGATCAATATCGTGTATATGAAAGCGCCCATGATCCTCAATCAGGTTTTCGCGCCATCTTCCGCTTTTGAGATCACGGTGTATGGTTCGTGCAGCATCAGGCGGGGCAATTGTGCTGGTTCTCCCCGGCGGCGCCATCTCCACCGGATCAAACACGGGCTCAGCCTCATTATCCAGCGACAAGGGGCGCACAGGCAGCGTCAAGCGACTGGCACCAGCAACCAGGGTCAGGTTGACGGGATGCGCAGATGGCCACACCATCGGCCAATAAGTGGTCGACACTGCCAACCGCACACGATGTCCCGGTGCAAATCGATGCGCCAGATCATTGAGTGTGATAACGATGTCAATGAGCTCGCCCGCTACCATCGGAACTGTCTTGTCAAAACCTGATCTGCGTGAAAGATTGAGCATGCCGTAACTGACCCGCCTTGAAGTGCCATCAGGGGAAACATCGGTGAGTCGGACCACCACAAATGCACTCGGCTGATCCACGCTGAGGCGCAGATGTGCTTTCGGAGCCCCCACCACAACGAGATCATCTGTCAAGGGCTCTGAATCCCATACCAGCGATCGGCCGTCGTCTTCCTGCTGATCCACGGCAAGATCAGGACTGACCCCTCCCAAACCATACGGACACCAACTGCCGCCCGTGGACCCGAGGGGTTGGGAAGACATGTGGACAAGGGAAACCGTCTTCTCAGCCTTTTCTGACAAAGCCGATGCATTCAGAAAAACTTCCTGGGATTCAATTCTGGGAGAAGGCCAGGAAGGCTCAGCGATCCATTTGCCGGGGACCGAGTCCAGACAGGCATCTGGAGCAACGTACTCCTGTAGGAACACCGTATAGGTCGGCTCTTCCATAATGCCCGTGTTGATATCCTTCAGCCAGTAATCCCACCACCGAAGTGAGTGCTGCAGAAATCCGATGGCCGGTCCGGGTATGCCCTGCTCAGGATATTTGTGTCCCCACGGCCCGATAAGGCCTTTGGTGGGACAGGAAAGATTTGCCAGCATACGCGGCACAGCATTGGAATAACCATCTTCCCACCCTCCAACGGCATAAACTGCACATTCAATATCTTCGTAGTTCTCACAGACAGAACCGTGCTGCCAGTAGGCGTCTCGACGCTGGTGTTGCATCCAGATCTGAGAAGCGGGAGGTTGCCAGTGCTCAAGGCGCTCGAGCCATGTCTTTCTCCATGACGGACCGACAATTTCAGGGTCCGGCGGCTTGGACATAAAGTGGAAAAAGCCCGAGCCCCAGAAGAACCCATCGGTCAGCAGACACCCCCCCATCCAGTGCACGTCATCCGCGTAGCGATCGTCGGTAGAGCAGTGGGTGATAACAGCCTTGAGTTCGGGCGGACGCCGCGCAGCCACCTGCAAAGCATTGAAGCCGCCCCATGAGATCCCGGTCATGCCCACACGACCCGAACACCAGTCCTGCTCGGAAATCCAGGCAATCGCTGCAACACAATCATCCTGTTCGATGAGGGCGTATTCGTCTGTGATTAGGCCCTCTGAGTCTCCGGTGCCCCGGATATCCAATCGAATCGACGCGTAGCCATGTCCGGCCCAGTAACGATGCCGACAGTCATCACGCACCCGAGTGCCGTCACGTTTGCGGTAAGGGATGTATTCCAGAATGGCAGGCACCGGCGAGGACTCAGCATCTTCCGGCAACCAGATTCGTGCGGAAAGACGAACTCCGTCCGGCATGGGAATCCAGACATGTTCCCACTCTTTAACCTGATGCAAAAATGTATCGACGATCTGGCTCACATACCCACCCCGTTCCGAGGTGACATAATCTCTCAAAACTCATTGCGAGCACAACCGCCATGTCTCAACGTCTGCTCTATAACGGCAATTTCCTTACCATGGATGAGGATTCCTCAACGGCGGACAGCGTTCTTATTGAGGGCGGCAGAATTAAAGCAGTGGGGAGGGAAGCTGAATGCCGAGCGATCGCCACCCATGCCGAAGAGGTCAACCTAGACGGCCAGACGGTAATACCCGGCTTTATTGATCCTCATGGCCACTTTCCCGACTCGGGATTCTTAAAACTGCATCGCGTCGACCTTTCTCCTCCTCCACTGGGTGCTTGTTCCAATATCGCTGAGGTGCTCGAACAACTGCGCCAAAAAGCCCGCGTCACTAAACCCGGTGACTGGGTCGTAGGGGCCATGATCAACCCGGCAGAACTTGAGGAGAAGCGCTTCCCGACACGCAATGAATTAGATGCTGTCTCGGTGGAACATCCGGTCTGGCTCTTCCATGTCTCCGGGCACGCAGGTGTCGCCAACAGTCTGGCTCTGGCGTTTCGTACAGTTGATAAAAATTCGCAGGATCCGGCGGGCGGTAAATTCGGACGAGACCCCTTGACCGGGGAACTCAATGGCCTTTGTGAAGGGATGTCGGCCATGGGCAAGATGGGCGACTCGGAATTTCAGATCAGTTACGAAAAATTCCTTTCTGCCTACGTTGACGCGGCCGATGAATATCTTGGACAGGGCGTCACCCTCGCCCAAAATGCATGGGCGACAAAGACGCTTTTGGGTTATTTCGGCCAGATCGCAAATGAATACCCACCGCCGATAGATACCATGGTTTTACCTGCGGGATTTCTTGAACCAAAGTTGACGGCGGGGGAACTGGATATTCCCCTGCCAGAACCCGGCAGCGGGATATTTCTCGGACCTCGAAAAGTCTTTGTCGATGGATCATTTCATCTGCAGACTGCCTGCCTGACACAGCCGTACTTCAAGCCACTCAACGGTGATCCCCATCATCGCTGCGAACTTCCATTCAATCGCGAGCAAATGGTTACACGTATCAGCAAACTGCATGACCTTGGGTTTCAGTGTCATATCCACGCCAATGGGGATGCAGCGGCAGACCTTGCCCTCGATGCAATTGAAGCGGCCCAGCGCGCCAACAGACGAGAGGATCATCGCCACACGCTCATCCATTCGCAAAATCTCCGGGAAGACCAGCTTGATCGCATGGCAACTGCCGGAGTCAGTGTCAGCTTCTTTCCCGCTCACCTTCACTACTTTGGCGATTTTCATAGCGCTGTGACGTTCGGTCCGGACCGGGTTCGCAATATGTGTCCTACCCGCTGGGCCGAAGAGCGCGGCATACGTTTTACCATCCATAACGACGCCCAGGTGACGCCGACCCGACCCTTGCATCTGATGTGGTGCACAGTTAATCGGCAATCGCTTTCAGGAAAAACAATCGGCCAGGACCAGGCCGTTTCACCTCTTAGTGCTTTGAGGGCACATACCATCGATGCTGCTTGGCAGGTGTTCCAGGAACGTGATCGGGGCAGCATTGAGGCAGGCAAAAGAGCAGACTTTGCCGTGCTGTCCGGCAATCCACTCTTTGACCCGGCGAATATGCACAAACTTTCGGTCTCGCAGACGCTGGTTCTCGGGGAGACCCGATACCGTTCTTAGGAGGAACTAGATGACCAGAATTCTCATTGCCGGTTTCCAGCACGAAACGAATACATTCGGCGCCACCAAGGCATCCTTTGATGAATTTCTTGAAGCGGACGGCTGGCCCGGCCTGCTGCAGGGTGCGGACGTCATTACCGGAACGCAGGGGATCAACCTGCCAATAGCCGGTTTCGTAGAAGCCACCCGCTCGGTGCCAGACATAGAACTGGTTCCTGTCGTCTGGGCCTCAGCCGAGCCTTCTGCTCACGTCACTGACGATGCATTTAAAAGAATCTCAACCATGATTCTGGACGGCATCAAACAGGCCGGTGCTCTCGACGGGATTTACCTTGACCTGCACGGTGCGATGGTGACCGAATCTCATGAGGATGGCGAGGGCGAACTGCTTGCCCGGATTCGCGAACTGACTGGCGCTTCCCTGCCGATCGTTGTCAGTTTGGATCTTCATGCCAACATAACAGAGCGTATGGTCAGCCATGCCTCGGCTTTTTGCATATTCCGAACCTACCCACATATCGACATGGCGGCAACCGGTGCGCGCTGTTTTCCCATCTTGCAAAGGTTGCTTTCCGGGGAAACGTTGTATCCGGCAATGCGGCAGGCATCTTTTCTAGTACCTATAACCGCGCAGTACACAGGAGCCTCTCCTTGCAAAGAGCTCTACCAACTGCTACCTCGGGATAGTGGCCCGGGACAGGTGCACTGCGACATTGCAATGGGGTTTCCCCCAGCCGATATCCATGACGCAGGCCCTGCTGTCGTCGCCTATGCCCTAACACAGGTCGAG
>CEUN01046437.1_pt1 | contig 12608 bp, 9 predicted proteins | sample 361501 | NCBI WGS metagenome assembly CEUN01 (sample SAMEA2622801, study PRJEB7988) | marine metagenome | biome: marine biome (ENVO:00000447); feature: marine epipelagic mixed layer (ENVO:xxxxxxxxx); material: "saline water (ENVO:00002010), including plankton (ENVO:xxxxxxxx)" | depth 120 m | reverse complement strand
GTTTCCGAGGATTTGTCGGTCATTGGCAAACCGTCTGATACGCGAGCTTGGCAAACGGTTTTCAAATCATTGAGACCCTACGGTGGCACGGCTTGCCTTGAACTTGCAGGGGATGAGTTTAAACAACTATCGGCGACCATCACGGACAAGGGCTTTCCCCGGGCAAGTCTCAAACAAAGCGATGAGTTTGTGCTGCTGTCGCGAAGCGGCGCGTTGCCAGGGTCGGCTGACTGGACGCACGAGTATGGCGACGCTTCCAACACCTTGATGTCGCGCGACGAGCTGGTCAAAGCGCCGCTGGGAGTGCTCTGGTTCGGCGGGCCGGCCGGGCACGGTGATCTGTTTTACAACCGCACCTACTGGGGACCCAGCATGGCCGTCATTGAGGGCCGCATGTTTCTGCAAGGCCTCGGCAAGTTGACGGCGGTGGACGTCTACACGGGCCGCATCATCTGGCAGATTCCCCTGAAAGAAACCCCGGAGAACAACCCGGGCCGTCTCGGCAACGACTTTGAGGATAAGATCGCCGGCCATCATTTCCTGGCGGTCAAAGACGGTGTCTATCTGGTGAACAGCAAGAAGACCTGTCTGCGAATTGATCCCGCCACCGGTAAAACACTAGCCGAGTTTACCCTGCCCAATCCGGAAGACGATTGGGGCCGCATCCGCGTTCACGGTGATCTCTTGTTGGTCTCCGCCTTCGGCATTTCGAAGAAGATGGGTGAGAAGTTTGGACGGTTGCCGTTGGAGTTGGTGGCGATGGACCGACGCAGCGGAAAAGTCGTCTGGACTCATCAGGCCGAGATGAGTTTTCCGGTCGTGGCGCTGAGCGGCGATCGCATCTACGCCTTCGACGGCGCCATGGAGAACTTTTACTCCCATTGGAAACGTCGCGGCCAAGTTCCCGAAACGCTGGACGAACGATACATCACCGCAATTGACGCCGACACGGGCAAGCAGCTTTGGAAACACCAGACTGAGTTGGTGGGCTCCTGGCTATCGTACAGCAGCAAGAACGACGTGTTGTTGGTCAGCAACCGCAAAACAATCTCGGCCTTTCGCGGCAATGACGGTTCCGAGCTGTGGAAGAAATACGCAACCGGCCGAGGCTTCCGCGGGCATCCCGAGCGACCGGACCACATGGGCCACCCGGAAAATCTCTGGGACAAGATCATCATCTCGAACGACCAGGTATTGGATCAGCGCGGACCCGGAATGGCCTACGAATTGGAAACCGGCAAACCCATCCTCCGCACCAATCCCATCACCGGAAAACCAATCTCTTGGGAATTCACCAAGCTGGGTCATCACTGCAACTACGCCATCGCCAGCCCGCACCTGATGACCTTCCGTGCCGGCTCAGCCGGTTACTGCGACATCGACAGTGCGAACACCTCGCGCCTGGAAGGTTTCCGCAGCGGCTGCCGCAACAGCCTCATACCGGCCAACGGCGTGCTCAATTCGCCCAACATGGCCCATGGTTGTGAATGTGGTTATTCGCTGTTCACCTCTTTGGGGCTCGTGCATGTCCCGGACGCAGAGTTCTGGAGTTACAGCGCATTGGAAATCGACCCCACAAAAGACCGGGTGCAAAGATTGGGAATCAACCTCGGCGCCCCGGGAGACCGACAGGCAAAAAACGGAACCCTCTGGCTCGATCATCCCAGTGTCGGCGGTTCATCGCCGGTCGTTTCAATTGCAATGGACGGAGAAGATCTGCGCTACTTCAACCAGCACTCGGCATTCGTCCAAGCGGGCGAACTGAAATGGGTGGCTGCTTCCGGCGTTGAAGGAGCCAATTCATTAACGGTCTCGCTTGCTCCAGCACCAAGCAAGCCGCGCAGCTATACCGTCCGTCTTCATTTTCTGGAGCCCAATGACAACCAGGCAAAACAGCGCGTCTTCGATGTCCATCTGCAGGGCCAACGCGTGTTGAATGAATTCGACGTCATCAAAGCAGCCAAGGGCTCCAACCGTGCCATCGTTCGTGAATTCAAAGGTATCCAGGCCTCCACCAGTTTGAAGATCGATCTGAAAGCGATCACAGGGCGCACCCTGTTGGCCGGCGTGGAGATCATCTCCGCAGAATAATAGACGACGGAGTAGAGTGACAAACGAATGGATGCCGGCAGCGCTAAGATCGGGTCAAATAGGCTTTTAAGCGCTCTTGTCCTTCAGCTTCCGTCGTCGTCTTTGTCTCTTCCGCGAAGTGATAGAAGTCCGGCTTGTGATCGATGTATTCCTGAGAATCGAAACGGGGATGAATCTGATCGCCGAACAGGCCCAGATAGAGGAAGTAGTCATTGGACTTCTTCAGCCGGTAAAAGAGATTGGTGCCGCAGGTCTTGCAAAAACCTCGCTCGGACCAGGGAGAATCCTCCAGGGTAAATCGCCCGACCTGCTCCGGATCAAACTCCAAATCCGCTCCGCGATGAAAGGACATGGCCACCCCGCCGGAGAAGCGTCGGCAGGAGTCGCAGTGGCAGATGGTAAAGGTCTCTGGTTCATGATCGAGTTCGACCTTCACCTTCCCGCAGAGACAGATGCCCTGGATGCTCATGGGATGACGCTACTGGAGTTTTGGAGTAACGGAGTGTTGGAATCCCGTCCTGCGCACCGTATCGTTACGCCTCAGGAGGTGGCGTCGAGACTGGTGCGCCAGTCGTTCCAGCCGCCGTCGACCGATGAGGGGGCGGCGTGCCATTCGGGCATCGGTTTGCCGGTTGCGGGATCCTGGCTTGGAATGGGCAGCATCATGATGCGCTTGCACGCGTGGATGTAGTCTTCATCGCTCAGAAAGGCTTCCTGGATGTCGTCCCAATCGCGTCCGTCCGCGTAGCCGCCGCACATGTGGATGTCATCCGATTGGCCGACCATCTGGTGGCTGACGCCCGCGGGCATGACGATCACATCTCCGGTGGTGATGCGGATCCGCGTCCAGCCGCCTTCGCCCACAGAACAAGTGAATTCCATCCAACCCTTGGCGCAGCCGAGGCATTCGTGCGTGGTGGAATGAAAATGAGCGTATTCGTAAACGCCGGGATAGTCCCAGTTGTTTGACCAACCATTGGTGCGAAACCGCGTCTTGACCTCCTCAGCTCCACCTCCCGGAACGGCATTGCGATGCACCAGGAGGGGAAAACGGTTGTTGGGGATTTTACCTTGCGGCTTGGAGGAATAGGATTCGGTTGACATGGTGCTTACTTCTTCTGATTGGAGTTTTCTTCGGCAGCGGTGCCATACGGCACGTCTTGGTCGCCATAGCGGCGGACGCGAATGTTGCACTGTTCGGCATGGGCTACAAATCCCTCAAGCATGCAGAGCCGGGAGCCGTATTGGCCAACCAAGGTCGCAGCTTCGTCGGTGAGGATTTTTTGATAGGTGTGGGTCTTTAGAAATTTGCCGACCCAGAGACCACCGGTGTAGCGCCCGGCCTTTCTCGTCGGCAGGGTGTGATTGGTTCCGATCACTTTGTCGCCGTTGGCAACATTGGTCCGCGGCCCGAGGAACAACGCGCCGTAACTGGTCATCTTTTCCAGGAACCAGTCGTCGCGGTCGGTCATCACCTGCACATGTTCGGATGCGATTTCGTCGGCGGTGGCAAGCATCTCCTCATAGTTGTCGCACAGGATCACGGCGCCGTAGTCCTCCCACGATGCTCGGGCGGTTTCGGCCGTGGGGAGGATGCCGAGGAGGCGGTCGATTTCAGTGAGGGTTGCTTGGGCGAGTTCGGCGGAATTGGTCAGCAGGATGGCGGGCGAGTTGTAGCCATGTTCGGCCTGGCCCAGCAGGTCCGTCGCGCAAAGTTCGGCATCCACCGTGTCATCGGCGATGACCAGCGTCTCGGTGGGCCCGGCGAGGAGATCGATTCCGACACGTCCGAAGAGCTGGCGTTTGGCTTCGGCGACAAAGGCGTTCCCAGGACCGACGATCATATCCACGGGGTCAATCGTCGACGTGCCCAATGCCATGGCGCCGATCGCCTGCATGCCACCGAGAACGTAGATTTCGTGCGCGCCGCCCAGGTGCATGGCTGCGACAATGGCCGGATGCGGCGCACCGTTTTGGGGCGGTGCGGCGGCAACAATCCGCGGCACGCCGGCGACGGATGCGGTCAACACGGACATGTGGGCCGACGCCACCATCGGAAACTTGCCGCCGGGGACATAGCAGCCGACGGATTGCACGGGGATGTTCTTGTGACCGAGAATCACGCCGGGAAGCGTCTCGACCTCGACATCCGTCATGCTGGCGCGTTGGGCCTCCGCAAAACGACGGATTTGATCCTGGGCGAATTTGATATCGGCAAGGTCGCGGGCCGAGACCTGGGACATCGCCGCTTCAATTTCGGAGGGGCTGAGCCGAAAGCTGGGCGGGTCGTAGCGGTCGAATTTGACGGACAATTCTCGCACCGCGGCATCACCACGGTCGGCGATGTCGGCCAACGTGGTTTCGACAATGCCGCGCACTTTGGCGTCATCCGCGGCGCGTTCGGTTTCGGGTTTGCCAGATTTCAGATAGGTGATGGCCATTAGTTCGTATCCGTTTGATTGAATTGACAGGAATTCGCTTTTTCAAGGGCATTCGGTCTGGGATCGGGGCCACCAGAACCGGGGCGTCGATGCGCAAGAACTTGAACCGGTTCGCTATTCCTGATGACCTGTTAGCTTGAACATGCAACGTCCGAACCGTCCTCCATTCGTCAGCTTCCTGATCATGATTCTCGCCGTGTTGGGAAGCGCCACGCCTTTGTTCGCGTGGGGACCGGGACACGATGATGTCAACCGAATCGCGCTTGCCCGGCTTCCCGGTGAAATCAAGGCTCTTCTTTCCCCGGAGGACCGCAAAGCCTTCGTCGCCGATTCGCACGCACCGGACGATTTTACTCCCTGGGCCGAATACGAACGCAAGAAAGGGCGAGCCATCGATCCTCGCGATCTGGCCACGCTCGCCGATCACAACCTGAAGACACCTTATGCTCTCCATTCGGCAAAAGGGCAGGCGGTCAATTTCATTCTGCTGCACCGCGCCTTGAAGGATCGCGACGGAAGCCGGATTGCGTTCTGGGGAGCTTGTCTGGCCCACACCCTGGCGGACGAGGCCGCGTGCAACCATGATCCGCTCATTCACTACCTGACCTATGCGTTTACCAGTGGCTATGGCATGAAGTTCGGAAAGGCCGGAATGCTCGACTTCGGGGAACTCTGCCGGTCACCGGAAGGATACGCTTTGGCCGTGAACACCTTCGCGGAACCTGACTTCCACACCCTGATCGACGGCCTTTTGGATTGCGATCGTATCGTCCGCTTGGCCGTCCCCGAGAGCGCCAAACTCGGTCACCTCGGCTGCATTGAGACCGCCAATCTGAAGCACCAATGGGAGCACGATTATCACAACGGCGCGACGCAACCAATACCCTTGCAAATCTGCCATCCGCGCATTCCACATGGAGCACCAGCCTGACGCCGCAATCCGCGCGGGGCAATTAACAGCCGGTGCCGGCGTACGAGGGACTGTCCGAGGCTGTTGCCCAAAGGTGTCGAGCGGTCGGAGGCCTTGTCCTGCTGGCTTCCAGCCTGCAGTTTGTGGGGAGATTCGTTCGGAACCGTCTGGAATGTTCCCCGTCGGCGGACTGTGGGCTGGAAGCCAGCAGGACAAGTCATCGCGCACTCGACAGATTCCATCCTACGGTTGACTGCCCTTGCAGTGCGCTGTACGCAACCGGCATGTCAGACGTACGAACGTTCGGAGCGGTTGGTGATGGTGAACACGATGACACTGTGGCCTTGCAGCATGCCATGAGTGAGGGCGATGGAGTCTTGGAATTGGGGAAGGGTAGTTTTCGCATTACCCGTCCACTGATTCTGGACACCACCACGAGAGGATATGTCGGTGTGCGGGGCGAGCAAGGCACGGCACGCTTGCTGATGGACGGAGCCGGTCCGGCCTTGCAGATCATCGGCGATCACCACGGAACCGCGACGCCGAAGACGGTCCAGCCGCATACCTGGGGTAAGGAACGTTTTCCGGTGATCAGCGGCCTGGAAATTCTTGGCCGGCATCCGGAAGCCGATGGTATTCAACTGCTCCACACCATGCAGACGACCGTACAAAACGTGTTGATCCGCAATTGTCGCCACGGAATCCACCTCGCGAAACGCAATCGGAATTTCCTGCTGAACGCTTCGCACATCTACGACTGCAGCGACACGGGGGTTTTCTTCGATCACTGCAATCTGCACCAGGTGATCATCTCAGCCAATCACATCAGCTACTGCAAACGGGCCGGCATCCGGCAACTTGACGGCGATGTGCACAACATCCAGATCACCGGCAATGATATCGAATACAACTCGGGCGCCGAAGGAACCACCGGCGAAATCGTTCTGGAGGCGCCGAACGAAACGATCAGCGAATACACGATTGCCAGCAACACCCTGCAAGCCACGCGTCCTGCTCGCGATGCGAACGTATTGATCCTGGGCAGAAAGGGTGTCAATGCCACCGCAGCACGCCTGATCGCCATCACCGGAAATGTCATCGGCTCCCGCGACAAGAGCATTCTGATCAACGACGCCTCCAAGGTGAACATAAGCGGCAATACGATCTACGACGGCATTGCGTTGAATGTCGAAATGAATGACTGCCAAAACGTGGTCATTGGCGCGAACACCATTGGGACCCGGCCAATCAACTGGAACAGCACCAGCAACGATGGCGTGTTGCTGCGACGCTGCATCGGAGCCGTCGTCGCCAACAACATGCTGAACGACATCAGAGCCGGCGATGAAAAGCAGGGCGGCGCGATCACCTTGCAGGCCTGCCGAGACTCATCCGTGTCCGGCTGTCAGATCCTGAATCCTCACATTCGCGGCATCGACGTTCAGGGTTCACAACGCTGCAAGATCTCCGACAACTCGGTCACGGAACAGAGGGATGAGTCCCAAATGTTAAATGCGATTCGAGTGGCCGAGGATTCTCGCCAGTGCCTTGTTCAAAACAACGCCGTGACTGGCGGAACCAATGCGCCGATTGATTGCCCCGGAGAAAAAGGAAAAGAATCCGGCAATACGATTTGGGAATGAGGTCGAAAACAAAATCCGATTGCATCGTCAGATCCTCCTGACCCGAGAAACGATCTGATGACCACCCGCTTGTCCATTTTGCTTTCGGTCTCGTTGTATCTGCATTTCGGCGGCGCGAATCGTATTCAATGATGACGCTCAGATGCTGATGGAGACTCCGCGTCAGCACGCGACGCAGTTCGTGAAGGGGTGGCTTGATCGCGAAATCTTGGCGTAAGAGCCTGTGGGCCGACGAAACTTGCATCTCGGGATCGTATGGCTGATAGGCAGGATCGGCGTTCGGATTCTTCATTTATCGGTCTGACACATTTCCAGCTTCTTCGGGCCATGACACTTGATGTAGTGCTGTTCCAGAATCGGCTGGATTGGTTGAACGTCGCCCCCCTTCAAACCGGAGACCAAGAGAAGACCGATGGCGAGAGACACCACTCTCAACAACGGGTCTTCGATTTGGACAGAGCTATCTTCATCAGGTCGATTCATCTGGCCCTGACAGATTCCACATCAGAAAGATCGGCAGCCTCCCGGAAACAGACGGAAGGGTGAAGCGAAGAGAATCCGGAGTGTCTCCGCCGTTGGTTCGAAAACATCATCGACACGTTCCGTTAATCGGGCGATACGAATTCTGTATGAACGCTCGTTTTTCAATCGGCTTGCTGATCGCATTGGGCATTGGCCAGGCCGGCGCCGGCGACTGGTCCGTAAAAACCCGCAAGGCGGTGAAAACGGAAGACGGCGAAAAGGTCGTGGAGTCTGTCGACACGTGGAAACCCAGGGAAACCGCCGTGATCATCTGCGACATGTGGAATAATCATCATTGCACCGCTGCGGCCAGACGGGTGGTGGAACTTGCCCCGTACCTGAACCAGGTTGTCCAAGCCGCCCGCAAACGGGGTGTCTTAATCATCCACGCTCCCAGCGGTTGCGCGAATTACTACCAGGACACGCCGGCGAGGAAGCGAATGCAGCAGGCGCCTTTCGTGAAATCGGACGTTTCCTTTGGCTACCATTTCTACGATCCAAAACTGGAGGGTCCGCTGGCCGACCATCTGGAGAAGGCGGGATGTTCCTGCGACACGCCCAAGATCTGCGGACCCGATGTGCGGGTCTGGACGCATCAAAACGAAGCGATCGAGATCAAGGACGAAGACGCCGTCGGCGACAAGGGCCAAGAAATCTTCAACCTGCTCGAACAGCGAAAGATCGAGAACGTGATCCTCATGGGTGTGCACGCCAACCGCTGTATTGTTGCCCGTCCGTTCGGCGTGCGCGCGATGGTGAAACTGAAGAAAAACGTCGTCGTCTGCCGTGACCTGACCGATTCCTACCACCGCGATCCCGGCAAACACTTCGCAGGCCACGCCAAGATCATCCGCCACATCGAGACCTGATGGTGCCCTACGATCACCAGCGAAAGCATCACGGGCAAAAAGCCGTTCAAATTTGCGAAGGAGTAACGACTCCAGCGGTGGTGCGCGATTCGCGAGGGGGAGGTCGATCCGGCGGCCTTCTGGGAGGCACGAAGCAGAGCAACTGGCCATGGACAATTCCAAGGCGATCCGAAAAACATCAACGTGGATGGAGTCTAATTTGAACGATCAGACGGACATGGGCCGGCGAATTAATTCGAACCGCGGTTATTGCCTTTCCCCGCGCATTTGCATGCCGGGAGCAACGTCGGCAATGCCTCACGCAGCGGGCATCGCGGCGAGCAGGACGTTGCGCGCCTTTTCTTCGCGCACTTTCGAATAGTGCAGGACCTCGCAGAGCGGCTGTCCCTCCTCATTGTTGATCGGAGTCGGACGTCGCAGGATGAACTCCGCGCGGTCGAGTCGATTGTAGGCAACGTAGGCCATTTCGAGACGGTTGATGGGTTCGTCGGCTTTTGACTCGTGGTCCGGTACGAGGATCGGCCCGGTATCGACCTGGAACGAATTTGTCTTGGGCATGAAGTTCATCGTCTTGATGGGATACTCCATGATCCAGGACACTTGCCCCTTTGGATCGTCGATTCTTGTCCGGCCGACGAGCGGAACCTTGGTGCCACTCACTTCCACGATTTCTTTCGCCGTCGGCAGCATCCGGGTTTGTCCGTGTGGATTCACGTCGAAGGTGAGGAAGTGGTATCGGGTCGTGGTTGTCCGGCCGCGCGCCGGTTTCGCATCCGCTATGATTCGCCGCGTCATGGGGCGATGTTCGGTCGCCGAATAAATGTTGCGGAACTCGGCGCTGGGCTTCTGAAACAGGCGATCTTCGGCATAGACCCATTCGGTGATACACGGCGCGATCAGGACGAACCGTTCGGAAACGCCGCTCTTCCGGTCCACCCGGTCGATCAACGCCTCCAGTTGAATTCTCACCATGTTCCCGTGCGGAACGTTATGCCGCGCGTGCGGTCTGGAGTCTTTGTGCGCCCGCGAATGCCACGTCATGAACGAGGTCTGGAAATCACACATCGGCGCGGCCATCGGATCCGATCGCTCAGTCGTCTGCCCGTGGCTCCGCACCAGCGGCGCCAGGATCGAACCCCCAGCCAGCAGACAACCGGCGCCCAGTTGAAATTCACGTCTCGTCAGTTCACTCATCTCTTGGTTCCCTTCGTTGGCGGTCGTTGATCAGATTAAAATCGGCTAATGCGATCGGGGTATGGCCGTGCGGAATTATTTTTGCTTTATGCCATCATCGGGTGGCTAGGCAAGGACAAGGGCTCACCGATATACGCTGCATCCGAAAAAAGGTGGGATTCATGCCTTCAGCAAAGGGCGAATTGAATTCCCAAAAGTAGCCTCGCGTATCGCCAAGATATTGCCGCTTGAATGCAAAGCACTGCGCCGATGATCCCAACGTGGAACGCAAGAAGGCGGACAATCTCCGATCATTTTCCCCTCCCACTTATTTCCAACACCTGATCCGGTATCGACGGGTATGGGGGGTGGTGTGTATCGTTCGCGGCCGATGGGTTCGCTGCATCTCAGAGGTGGTCGCGTAATCGATCCGGCTAACCGGTTCGATTCGGTGGCGGATGTTTTGATTTCAGAGGGGAGGGTCGCGGAGGTTGGGGAACAGATTTCTCAGGCGATTCCAGATGGTTGCAAGTCGATTGACTGTTCGGGGAAGGTGGTTGCTCCGGGTTTGATCGACATGCATGTGCATTTGCGGGAGCCGGGGCAGTCGGCGAAGGAGACGATTGAGACGGGGACGCGGGCGGCTGTGAGGGGTGGGTTCACTTCGGTGGTTTGCATGCCGAATACTTCGCCGGCGATTGACTCGGCGGGGACGGTTGCATTGGTGAAGGAGAAGGCGGAGAAGCAGGCCTTGGTCAATGTGTATATCACGGGGGCGATCACAAAGGATATAGCCGGGGAGGAGATGGCGCCGATTGGTTCGTTGAAGCAGGCGGGGGTGGTGGCAATCACGGATGGCCGGAACTGCGTGCAGAGTCATGAGTTGATGCGGCGCGCGATGGAGTATGCCGCGATGTTTGGTTTGCCAGTAATTGATCATTGCCAGGATGAATCACTCGTCACAGATGGGGTGGCGCATGAGGGTTATTGGAGTGCGGTGTTGGGGTTGCATCCCTGGCCGGCTGCTGGTGAGGAGATGATTGTCGCGCGCAACGTGTTGCTGGCGGAGAAGACGGGGTGCCGGGTGCATTGCCAACATGTGAGTGCTGCGGGGAGTGTGCGCCTGATTCGGGAAGCGAAGTCACGCGGCGTGCCGATTTCCGGTGAGGCTTGTCCGCATCACTTTGTACTGACGGATGCGGCGTTGGCAGGAAGCGAAAAGTTTTGGGAGGCGGATGGCAAGGGCGTCGCGGGTTACGGCGATCGCAAGGAACTGCCCTCATGGCCGAAGTACGACACCTTGTTGAAGATGAATCCGCCGATTCGTTCGGCTGCGGATCGGGAGGCCATTCTCGATGGATTGACGGATGGAACGCTGGAGGTACTGGCGAGTGATCACGCTCCGCATTGTGATTACGAGAAGGAGGTGGAGTTTGATTATGCGCCGTTTGGCGTCACGGGATTGGAGACGGCCTTGTCGCTTTCGTTGATGCAGCTGTGTCACTCGGGCCGATTGGGGATAGACAAGGTGATTGAGAAGTTTACGTCTGCGCCGGCAAAGCTCCTGAAGCTGGATCGCGGATCGCTTTCGGTTGGTGCCGTTGCAGATGTAACGGTGATCAATCCGGATGTGGAATGGACGTTCACCGCGGAGGAGACTGCGAGCAAATCCGTAAACTCACCGTTCAACAACTGGCCGCTCAAGGGTCGCGCAGTTTCGACGATTGTCGGTGGACGCGTGGTCAACGCGGAATAAGTTTGGGCCAACTTCATCTGATTTTTATGAGACTGTTTTGCATCCTCACCAGTTTGATCATCAGCCATTTCACCGCGCTGGCCGGTGAGGGTTGGATTGAAGATTTTGAGAAGGCGAAGAAAATCGCGGCCAAGGAGGAGCGACTGATTTTGATGGACTTCACCGGGTCGGACTGGTGTCAGCCATGCAAGTTGCTTCACAAGAAGTATTACGACACCGACAAGTTCAAGGCCTTCGCGAAGGAGAAGCTGGTGTTGGTGACGCTCGACTTTCCCGTAGGCGGCAATCAGAGCGCGGAGCGGAAGGCGGCCAATGAGAAGCTGTCCAAGGAGCTCAAGGTGAAGGGGTTTCCCACGACGATCATGGTGGACGCGAAGGGCAAGGAGTTGTTTCGCGAACTGGGTTTGCCGAGTGTGGACTTGGAGGGGTTCATCGGTCGGCTGGAGAATTTGGTGACGAAACACCCGGGGAAGTAAATCCGCGAGTGGAACTCTTTTCATCATGCCAACGGGGATGCGAAATCCATTGCGCTCCCGAGCTTTACGTCTGCTTGCACTCGTGCCTTGAGTTTCTGATGCGCGCATGAATTGCGCATCCACCATGGAACGATGCGCAAAATTTGCGCAGGGTTTCGTGGGGTGAAAAAGCAGGTAAATCTAAGAATTCCTTGGCTTCCGTTGAAAAAGCACAGCTCTCAGTGCCTGGCAGCCGATTTGCTGAAGTGCCTCCCACCACGGAGGCTATGCGCAGTGGGGCACATTTGCCACGTTTTTTGATCATCAGATTGCACTCGGGATCTGCTGCCGTTCGGTCGCGCAGATCCTTCGCACGGGTGCTCTTCAGTGCGCAGTCATTGCGCAAGAACTCCAATAAAACCGGGCTGTTTCCCCATTGGCATTGCGCCTGCTTAACCCCTCGTCCGGTTTTTTAACACTCAACCGAAAGCAATATGAAATCACTCAAATACATCCTAGCAGTGGCTGTCCTCTACGTGGCAGTCGGGTTCACATCCAGCGCTCAGGCCCAGGGCTTTGATCGCTCGGAATTCATGAAACGCATGGCTGATCGCATGCGCGAACGCCTCGACGTCAAGAACGACGACGAATGGTCGATCATTAGCGAACGCCTCCAGAAGGTCATCGAAGCCCGCTTTGCGGGTCGGTTTGGTGGTGGTGGTCCCGGTGGATTCAGCGGACGCGGTGG
>CEUN01434634.1_pt1 | contig 12609 bp, 9 predicted proteins | sample 361501 | NCBI WGS metagenome assembly CEUN01 (sample SAMEA2622801, study PRJEB7988) | marine metagenome | biome: marine biome (ENVO:00000447); feature: marine epipelagic mixed layer (ENVO:xxxxxxxxx); material: "saline water (ENVO:00002010), including plankton (ENVO:xxxxxxxx)" | depth 120 m | reverse complement strand
ATATAAGGGCATTGCATACTTTGAGAGTTCGGGACGAATCTCCTCCGCCAGTTGTTGATCATCTCCTGCTTCGTCAGTTACAACGATTAAAAACACTTCATACCCATGTTCCAGTCGTAAATCTTTCGCTTCAGCGACAGCTGCTTTTAAAGCTGTGAACGAGTTCTCTATACCAGTGCTATCCACTGAAATCGTGGAGAAAGCTTCTTTGGCTTCTTTTAATTCACCGCTGACGGACAGTAAACATTCGGACGTTTCACCAAAAGTCCATATGGCAGTGTGAAGGTGATGGTGTTCAATTTCAGCCGAGTCATCTTGCTCACGTTTTTCCCACTCTACGGCCAGCTCATCGTAATAGTATTGAACCTGCAGTTGAATTCCGGCCACCATATTAGCTGCGCTCTTACTACGGTCAATCACCCAACTAACTAAAGTTGGCCCTTCCCGGCGACTGGCATCTATCTGTTCAAGCAGCTTCGTCACTTCTGGTTGAATAACACCAGCAGTCTTTACCAGACGTCGAGGCGGTGCTTCCGGCTCCAGATTCAAAACATTGGTGCGATTCGGTTTCCGTGGTTTAGGTCGTATATCGCCTTGAGGATTCAATGGAATATCGACACCCGGCACTAATTCACGTGGTTGATCATTTTGCGTTTGCTGCGCCTGTTGAGTCTCGCCACACCCCAGCAGCAATACAGCCCAAAGAAAACTGCACGCTTTCAATGCCATAAATCTAAAATCTGCTCTATTCATATCCTGGCTAACAATTCCTAGCGTTTCGGTTCATCTGCATTTATTGTATCTACTACCTCATTTATGATAGAGGCCATATTACAAATAAGGAGTTCCCATGTCATTCGCTCATTTAACCTTAGCAACTCAGGATGTCGTCGCTTCCAGTCAATTCTTCCAAAAAACGATGGGGTGGACTCCTGTTTCCCGACCCGACAACATTGACCGAACGGCTGATTGGCTGGATATTGCTCCGGGACAACAACTACATCTACTGTTGGTAGAAGATTTTCAGGTTTCACCATTTGAAGCGGAGTTCGGTAGACACTTTGCAATCTTCTACCAGGGGAGTGCGTTCTCAGATCTAAAAGCCCGATTGATTGAAAACCGAGCAGAACTCATCGATCCTATTCGAGAGACGCCTTTTGAGCGTTTTTTTTTCAAAGACCCGAATGGTTATATATTCGAAGTAATAGATAAAGAAGGCTACCACCCGGAATAAGACGATAGCCTTCTCAATAGATCGTTTCATTGAATAACGAAATCTACTTTTCTTCTGAACTTTCGACTACCCAGATATTACGGTAACGTACAGGACAGCCGTGGTTCTGCAAAAAGACCGGGCCCGGCGCCGGACCAGCCTTCAACGGTGCTGCCGTCGTATTGCGTTCACCTGGCAACTGTACTTTGTCATGAATTTTCACGCCGTTGTGATAAACCGAAATAAACGGATGTTTAACCACTTTTCCATTATCGTCGTATCGTCCGGCAGTGTAGTAAATATCGTAGGTTTGCCATGTCAGTGGAGGAAATGCCATATTGATTGGCGTCTCAGTCACACTATAAATTCCGCCACATTCATTCATAGCGCCGTGAAGACCAAACGAATCCAGCATCTGTACCTCATACCGACCCTGCACGTAGATCCCTGAATTTCCTCGCCCCTGTCCGCGATCGAGTGGCTGATAAGGAATTCTGAATTCCAGATGAATGTGATGATCCTGAAACAAATTCTTACTGGTCGTACCTTCCATGAGCAAACCGTCATCTGATAACCGGCCATTTTTCCAGTTATCTACATTCGTACCATCGAACAAAACCACAGCACCTTTAGGTGCTTGTTTACCAAGCGTCGGGCTCTTGCGATTTACTTTCTCGAGAACAGGCCCGCCTTCTCCATTCGTATCGAACAGAGCGATTCCGTCTTTTGACAACACCGCGGACCCTTTCTCTCCGGTAAATTTCACTTCCCCATTGACCAGCTTGCCATTGGCGCGGACAACTTTGGACTTATCACGACCAAATCCGTCACCTGGTAACCCACCAGGATAAAACGAAATTGCAAATTCGCCATTTCCCAAAGCAATGATCTGAGCTCCAGCTTTGAAAGTTTCGCCATTATTATCAAAGGATCCTGAATATTCGCCCTGTAAAGCATAGTCGCTATCTACTTTAGCCGGGTCGGTGATCTTTGGCCCTGCAGCATAGGCTGCGATTGCACCACATGTAAGCATCGTCAGACTAGCCACTGTACTAATCAATGGTCGGTACATACTCTTTGTTCTCCTGAAATTAAACCCAAATCAAAGGGCTGGAATTTTGATTGATTGTCGAGTTACCCTTCTATGTTTAACATAAAAGGAAGCTATATTTTCGTGCCTTCCGCACCATCTTGCAAGCAACCTGGCTATCTCCTGGCATTTTTCCATGAAGATCAAAATTGAGTATTTCGGTATTCCCAGGCAACGTGTCGGTATTGCCAGTGAAATATACGAATTCGAACAGGAAGAGATGGGGATTCAGGATGTCATTCGAGCGGTGGCCCAAAAACATCCGGCTTTCGAAAAGCACTGCATGGATGGCAACACAATCAACAGGCATTTGACCGTCAACTTAAACGGTAATCAATTCTTCCAAACCGAAGATGGGACGGCTCGTGATGGTGACGCCTTACTAATCCTTTCAATGGATGCTGGTGGATAAGGTGAGCAATAAAAACGGATACCACCATCAATATCTGGAAGTCAATGTCTCCACTGGAGAGTGCATTCGACATCCATTAGAAACAACCACCCTAAAACGCACTATTGGTGGAAGTGGCCTCGGTACACAGTTATTGCTTGAACACGAATCCTGGAAGTACGACCCCCTCTCAGCGGAATCAAGCATCGTTTTTGCCTTTAGTCCACTTGTGGGAAGCCCATTAACCACAAGTGCTAAATTTGCTGTGGTGAGTCGCAGTCCTCTTACCGGCCGTATCAACGACTCGCTTGCCAGCAGTCAATTTGCTATCGCGGGAAAACGAACTGGAAACGACGCACTGCTCGTTAAGGGACGTGCTGATTCCCTTTCTATTCTTGTCGTGGATGAAGGAAACATTGAAATCCAATCAGCCACACATCTTGCCGGGTTGTCAGCCGAACAGACTGAAGCACAGTTAAAGGATCAATTTCCTAAGGATTACTCTTTTGCTGTGATTGGCCCGGCCGGTGAGAAACTCGTCCATTTTGCGACTATTTCACATAGTGGCCGACACGCAGGTCGAGGCGGTAGCGGCGCCGTGCTTGGCTCCAAAAACATCAAGGCGATTGCCGTTCGTGGGAAACAGCGAACTAACTGGCATAATACCGAACAATTGGTTGAGTCGGCTCGAGATCTATCCCAACGGTCGTTCGGCCCGGCAACTGAAAAATATCGAGAATTAGGGACGGCGGCCAATGTATTAGTCTTCAACCGTCTTAATTGTCTCCCAACACGAAATTTTCAAAAAGGCTCGTTTCATGACGCAATAGAGCTTTCACCTGAATCCATGAATTTAGCTCGAGAAAAGATTCGTGAAAGCTGTGCCGCTTGTACAATTGGATGCACACATGTCTACTCAGTCCCAGTTGACGGCAAACCTTCCCGCGCAAGAATCGAATATGAAAATCTATTTGCTCTGGGACCACTGTGTGAAATCGGTGACCAACAAATCGTACTGGAGGCGTCGCAGTTATGTGATCATTACGGGATCGATACAATAAGCACGGGGGGAACGATCGCCTTTGCGATGGAATGTGTTGAACAAAACATTCTTAATGAACCATGGCTGCGATTTGGTGATGGTCAGGCATTAATTCAAGCCATCCATTTGATTGGCCAATACAAAGGGCTCGGGAAACGACTCGCGCAAGGAAGCCGGGCATTGGCGATGGAACTTGGAAAAGGCACCCTTGCATTTGCACCTCAAGTCAAAGGACTGGAACTCCCTGGTTATGAACCTCGCGCGCTGCAAACCATGGCACTCGGATTCGCCGTTGGCACACGGGGAGCAGACCATAATCGCAGTGGTGCCTATGAAGTCGACTTTTCTGAAGCTGTCGATCGTCGTAATGCGGATGTAAGTCAGGCACGTTTAGCGGTCGAAACAGAAAATAAAGCCGCGATTATGGACTCGCTTATTCTTTGTAAATTCCTGCGAGGAGTCTTCGATGACTACTTTGCTGAGTGTGCAGTCATGTTGAACCTCATTACCGGCTGGAATCTACATGCTCAGGATTTAGTTCAAACTGCTGAAGAAATCATCAATGCAAAAAAGCGGTTCAACATTCTAAGCGGTTGGACTCCCGAAGAAGACACGCTGCCTGAACGGATGCTGACTTCCGCATTAGAAGATGATCAAGACGCCAGGCTGAATCGTCAAACGCTTGAAACGCTGATCAAGGCTTATAATCTTGAGCGAGGCTGGGATGCACTCGGCTTCTTGCCGGATTCCTCAACCATTGTTTAGGAATTCGACAATACCGGCAACTGCAGAATCCATATTCTGTTCCAGAGTTATACCTGAAGCTTTTCTTGGCTTAAAACTATGATCACCATCGGCCAGCCAATATTTTTTGATACGACGAGGCAGCTTCATCCCTTTCACTTCCTCTTTGTTTCCAAACGTATCTCTTTCTCCCTGTATGATCATTGCTGGAATGCGGATATCAGCAAAATGATCTGTCCGCAGCTTTTCAGGTTTACCGGGTGGGTGAAACGGATAACCGAGACACACTAACGCATCCACTCGATCATGATGTGTGGACATCGAGGCGATACGTCCTCCCATTGACTTCCCGCCAATGGCAAGTCGCTGCGACGCCCTCATCTTCTGCGCGACGGTTACAGCAATATCTTCCCAGGCCGCAAGTAGCTTTTTGGCTGAATCCGGTGGTCGACGCTTCCCTTGCTCGACAGCTCGAACCATATAGGGAAAATTAAACCTTCCTACGCGGATTCCACGATGTCCCAGAGCTTCGGCCATATACGTCATAAACGGAGAATCCATACCGGCACCCGCACCGTGAGCGAGCACCAAAATCCAATCCGCCGATTTTGGCCCGGTCCATTTCAGCGACGTCATAGGAACTACTTAATACCGGGCGCCGCGACGAAAGTCAGAACTTCTACGCCATCTTCTGTATTCCAGATTTTAACTGCACCATCAAATGCTCCGCCAGCAATGCGTTTTGTTCCTTCATGAAACGCGGAGGATAATGTCCAATCAGCATGACCTCCATAATTGCGCACCTCTTTTTGAGTCGCGGCATCAATCTGACGAATCGTCTTATCTGCAGATGACGTTGTAATCACTCCACCTATCTTTTCGAGCTTATAAACTTCGCCGCCCTGAGCAAGTTCACCAACTTTCTTGGCATCAGCCGCCGTCCACCAATGGACTTTGTTGTCGCCTCCGGCGGTATAGATATGGTTATTGTCAGGATGGAAAGTTACCCCTTTAACTGGGTTGCTATGACCGCTATAAGTCACGAGCAATTCACCTGTTTCCACGTCAAATAGTTTTGCTGTCTTATCACGCGAAGCAGAAGCGAGTCGTTTGCCTTCGTTATCCCAGGCGACTGCCATAATCCAGTCAGAGTGACTAGAGATGGTACGGACCAAATTTCCGGCTGGAAATTCATAGATGCGTATGGCGCTGTCGGCACCGGCAACCGCTAATCGATCTCCGGCAGAATTAAACTGCACGTCCAGTACGACATCTGAAGTCGTTCCGAGAACGGAAACTAATTCTCCAGAGGCCGCATTAAAGATTCGAGCTTCACCAAGGCGTCCGGGGGCGCCGCCCCCTGCCACTAAATGCTGGCCATCCTGGCTAAACCGGACTGCGAATGTACGTTGACCCACATTTTGAATCCGTTTAATCAGTGAACCATCTGCTGAATTCCAAAGCACAACTTCATGATATCCACCAGTAACAACCTGACTTCCGTCCGGACTGAAAGCAACTGCTGTAATCGGCACACTTCGTGGATAGGCTTCCGGGGGCGCCGGGTACGTCGGAGCAGGTATGATGGTAGCCAATGCTGATTTCGGATCATCAGCGTCATACTTGGCACCTTCAGTGATCCATTTCTCAATCAACTCGACTTCGTCGGCAGAAAGTGGTTCCCCTTCTAGCGGCATTCGTTCAAATTCATCTTCCGACTTAATACGTCGAAGGGATTCACTATCATCGTGATCACCACCGGTAATAGCCGCGGCACCAGAATCCCCTTCTCGCAAAAATCGTTCAAATGTATCAACACGGTATCCACCCTCGGCTTTCTTAGGACCGTGGCAGGCAAGGCAATTATTAATGAGTATCGGAGCGATATCCGCCTTAAAGCTTACAGCTTCCTGTGCAGCCACCGAGCTTGTCAGCAGTGCTATAACACAAAGCGTTTTGAAAATCATGTTCATGCGTCTGATATTACTTTCGATTCTTACTTAGTGTTGGAAAAGGAATTCGTTCGTGTTGAGAATTGCCCAGCAAATGTCTTCCAAAGCTTCAACTCGGTTTTCCTTCGATGCGATGTGATCCAGACTGGCCTTCAATTCAGTTTCACTTGGATTTCGGCAAACAGCGAGGTTGTACAACAACGTGATAATCTGGGTATCATCTTTACCATCAGTTAGCGATTTACGGAAAGAGTTGGACTCACTCTTCAATTTGTTATAGATCAAAGGCCCGTTAAAAAACTGAATCGCCATACTCAGATTTGACTCATTCGTCCGTTCGCATGCACAAACAGTCTGACGTTCAGGTTGGCCGAAAATCTTCAGAAATTCATTGTTCACAAGGTCCGGAGCGGGCAAGTGAGTTGCCTTGGTACCGGCCGGCAATCCACCAAAAGATTCAGCAACCTGAGTTACATGGCAAATTGCATCAAGTAGTTGTTCCGCCGATAACAACCGAGGCTGATAATGCGAAAAGTACTTGGTATCTTCTTCATTGAAATCGTTTGGCTGATAGCTGGTTTGATAAGTCCGGCTTTTCAAAATGGTTGCCAGGATTGCTTTGCGATCATAACCGTTTTCCACGAAATCATTCGCTAACTGGTCCAGCAAGACAGCATTGCTTGGAGGATTCGTGTCCCGGAAATCATCAGCCGGCTCAACGATGCCCCGCCCAAATACCTGACTCCATATTCGATTCACTTCGATCCGGGCAAAAAAGGGATTATCCGGTTTCGTGAGCCAACCTGCAAAATCCAGTCGGCGATCAAATTCATTAGGATTTTCAATGTCTCCCTGCCCCGGTACCCATGGTTTCATTTGTTGTTGTGTACGCGGCTGTGTCACTTCTCCACTTTGTGATACATAGATAAACATTTCATTTGCGCGTTTGGTATTAGAACGTTGCACACGATTGAAAAAGGCGGCCATGCCGTAGTAATTATCCTGAGTCCAACGTTCAAACGGATGATTGTGGCATTTCGCACATTGGAGTCGAGCTCCTAAAAAGACCTGGGAAATCGTCTCAACACAATCATTCATATCTTTAGATGTACGGTAGAAATTGGCGGCTGGATTGCTAAACGTGCTGCCTGTTGCCGTCAACAACTCTGTCGCAAATTCGTCATACGGCTGGTTTTCGCGGAACGATCTCTCCACCCATCGATAATATTTGTAGACACCTTCACTGGTAACCTGGCCACTGGTTAAACGTAGCAGGTCGCCCCATTTCAACGCCCAGAATTTAGAATACTCGGGACGAACTAATAGGTTATCGACCACTTTATTTCGTTTTGCAGGATCTTCGTCGGCTGCAAATGCCGTTACTTCCTCGAGGGTCGGCAAAATACCAATGACATCGAGATATACGCGCCGGATGAACTCCTCATCGGTACATAGGTCTGATGGAAGATACTTCAACTGCTTCAACTTTTGATCAACCGCCTCGTCAATGTAGTTATTAACCTGAGGGTCGTTCCAGACAAAATTCTCAACATCTTCAACAAACGTAATGAAGCTGGATTCGATAAATTCAAGATACCGTACGACGACTGCCACTTCCCCTCTTTTCAGGCCCTCTACCAGTCCGTTGCGACTTACATCCGCCACTTCCACGTCAGAACTCGAGTAAACTGCCAGCGGAGTGACGTCTCGCACGCTGCCATCTGAATAATGAGCCCAGACGCTTAATTGTTGCTGCACGGCGGGTTTCTTCAGGACGCGACCCGATTTAGGGTAAACATCGATCCTGACCGGCCGAGCTGCATCCGGTGCATCCATTTTACAACCTTCTTCAATCCAGTCATGAATCACTGCATATGCCGGATCATCTGCCCGAATTTGCCGACCGCCTCCGTGAGCGACTTTCATTAGAGGTTTTAACAGTAAAAGACTGTTATTCGGGTCGAGACTGTTAGTTCGTCGACCAAAGTCCTCGCGAATCAATGTCAGCTCATCGAGCTTTGGATCAAAAGCACGCAGCGATAAACGAAAGCCGCCTTTGCCACTTGGAGAACCATGACAGGCTCCTGCATTACACGAATTCTTACTAAGAGCCGCTAAGGTATCGTATAGAAACGACACCGGTTGAGGCTTTTGTTGATTACTAACCGTTACTTTGACCGAGGCTGTTTTGCCTTCGACTTCCACATTCAGCGAACCTGCACCGTCCCCAGCCGGGTAAGCAACCGTTCCGTCTACGGTGACGATATCTGAGTTAGCCGATGAAATCGTCGCTACTCGAGTTAAATCCTGAATAGACCCATCAGCATAGTGCCCAGTCACGATTAACTGAGCGTGCTCACGAACACCGGTCAATTGCACTTCCGCAGGATACACTTCAAGGCGTTCGAGCTGAGCGTCAGCTGCCAGTAATTGACTCGAAGCTATTCCACCTAGCAGTGCCGCAGTCATCATCAACACAAATGTTTTTCGTAGTTTGCGTAATTGCATTTCTACTTTTCCTTAAATGGTTATTCAGCCGCTTTTACTTCAACCGCAATAGCAGCACTTACCGCCGATACTTCTTTACCGGCGTATTTTGATTTCGCAGTAACGGTAATGCCATCTGTTTTCACAACAGCAGCATCAGCGGCAGCCGTGATTTCAATTTCCAATTCCGATTGGTCTGCTGGTATTATCAACTCTTCCGGCACTGTGACTTTATCAGGCAAGCCGGACAACGTCAGGGTCACAGCTTCTGCTGGGGATCCCGGCGCCCTAACTATCGAGACCAGCGCTTTCTGACTTACACCGGCTGCGATAGCAGCCTCCAGTTTGATTGAAACGGCGAGTGGATCAACAACTTTAATAGGAACACTTCGCTTGACGAACTGAAGATGGCCCGCATGTTCTGCATATGCTTTCACCGTAAAGGCCTTCTCTTCGGCCAGATCAGCGGGAACCGTTACCGTGATCGTGTGAACTCCTTTATCGGCCTTATCTGCCACAGTGATTCCTTCCGGGACATCCTGAAACATTCGCGTTAAAGCACCTTTAAAGTCTTTGTGCTTACTGGCCGTTGACATTTTGATCGTAGCCGTGGTTTCGCCTCGAGCGACATAGACGGCTTCAGGTTCGAATTTTGGTTCGAAGAATTCTTCAATCGCCGGAACCGTAGCATACTGTACGACACCCTGCAGAAACGAATAGGGATACGTGACTGCGGCAAATTGAGTTCGCGTCCAGTCTCGGGAAGTCAACGGAACCTGCACGACCTGTCCATCAATTTGCGCTTCACCAACAATTTCAAGATTTACAAAATCACCCGCTTTGGTGGCTGACGAGAATTCCAGTAATACGGTTATCTCTTTCCCGTCTTTAGCAACGACATTGTTGTGCCAGGTGACTCCGGGTATTTCTGTCTTTGATTTTATCGTAATGGGTCCGGCATATCCGTCACGAGCAACTGTGATTGGGAATTGGAAACCACCCTTTCCTTCGTCCACGACAAATCGATTGCGTGTGGCCTTGTCATTTTTTAGCGTCAAAGTGAAGGTGTTTCCAGCAGCCGCTTCGATGACATATGCATAGTTTTCACCACCACGTTGTAGTAACTCACTCGTTTCCAGAATGTATTCACCATCCTCAGGCGCACTCCAAGCCAAGACGAATTCATTTTCAGGATTGATCGGAGCAATTGCCAGCTGGCTGCCATCTGCTTTGAGCACTCGGAATTTAACTACTGCCGGCGACCCTAGCTTCAGCGAGTGCCCTGCAAATCTAAGTTTCTGGCCTTTGGCAGCATTAAATTTGAAATAGTCTTTATCCCCTCTCTGCTGAAACACGCCACTGGCTCCGCCGGGAAATGTTGCTGCCGATGCCTCTGTAATTTCGTTATTGGGTTCGACTTCAACTGTCTGGATGTCAGAACTTGCACGGGCTCTGGCGAATCCTGAAATCGTGCCATCGGTAGCCCGGGCTCCAGCACGTATATCCTGACCTGCAAGTATCGCACCTAATGACACTTTAGCCGACAATCCGTTTGCACCTATACCGCTAAAACTGACCTCGCGATCTGCGCCGATTTGGATGGCGGCCGGTAACGTTGTTGTGGCGAGAGGAAATTCACCGATACGTACATAGTAAGGAAGGTTAGCGGCATATTTACTGTCGATCACTTCGACGACGTATTGTCCATCGGCCGGAATCTTGGCTTGCACTCTGGAATCAGCTCCCAGCCCCTCACTGTCATCTGAATAAGCTAACTCGGTTCCATCAGTTGCTAACAAACGGACGACCGGATCCATCACCGAATTGAGTCGCGCCGCGAGCACGTCTACAGAAACAATCTGGCCGGCCTTTGCTTCAAACTTAAAGAAATCTGCCATCGTACCGCTGGAAGCTGCTTGGACTGCGGTTGGCAATGTGATCAACGCTGCATCGGACAATGCATTATTCGGGGTGGGCTCTGTAATAACAGGTGCATCATCAATGACGACGATATAGAGCGGGCTAACACCGCTGGCCGAAGCAACTGAAATGGCACCGACACCCACCCCCACATTTTCGGCTAGTGTCACTCTCAACTTGGCTGTGGTCGCATCATCCGTACCTTCAGGTGTTGGTAATACCTCCACTTCGGCCGGAAAACTCGTCCAAACGCTTAAAGGAGATGTGAGTTCGGTTCCATTCAGGGTCACTTCGGTTGTCGCGCCTGCACTGATCCCGTAAGGGGTAACAGCCGTAATATTTGGAGCGGCATCAACCGAACTTGCTAATGAAAGCGATATTCCGAAAAAGACAGGAATCAGTCGTCTTAATTCTCTCATAACGGCGACAGGTGAACTTTCAAAAAAGGTAGGATGCATATAGGTGGGATTCACTAAGCCTTCATTTTAGATAGTCCAATTAGCACCCGTCAAACTTACGATTTCGTTATTCTCGTATTTGAGTCTTGTAAAAAAATGCCTTTCATGAAGCCTCACAGTCAATCCTTTGCCATTTGCCTTCTGTGCGTTCTCTATACCTCCATGCTCTGTGCACAAACAAAGCAAAAACTAATGGTGCAAAGCTCCGTTGATAAATCTCTGCAGCCCTGTTACATCATCGTTCCCGACGGGTACGATGCTTCCGATTCAACCGTTTATCCGGTACTGATGGCGTTACACACGTGGAGTAATTCTGTAGAACAAAACAATGCTGACTGGGAAAACGAGGCGTACAAGCGAGGGTGGATCTACGTCTTTCCGCATTTCCGAGGGCCCAACAACCGTCCTGAAGCATGTGGTAGCAAAATCGCACAACAGGACATTCTCGATGCTCTTTCATATGTCAAAGCAAATTATCACGCTGACGAGCAACGCATTTATCTCGCTGGTGTATCTGGTGGAGGCCATATGACAATGTTAATGGCCAGCCGTCATCCACAGTACTGGACAGCCGCCAGTGCCTGGGTAGGCATAAGTGACTTAAAAAAGTGGCACGACAAGCATGCAAAAACCAAATACGGTGCCATGATGAGAGCAAGTTGTGGCGGGGCTCCCGGAGACAACATGACTGTCGACAGGCAATACAAGGAACGATCACCAATTCACTTTTTGGCGAATTCCAAACGCGTCCCTTTGGACATCGCAGCCGGGATACATGATGGGCATACCGGCTCTGTACCTATTTCCCATTCACTCGAAGCATTCAACGTTATCGCAAAATCAGTCAACGCCGAACCTGTTTCAGATCAGGAAATTCAACAATTAAGCATGCCTCAAGGTAGGCTCAAGGCACCATTAATATCCGATCAGATAGTGGATTCCAGCCTCGGACGTGACATTCACCTACGTCGATATGCTTCACAAAGCAGGGTCACCATTTTTGAGGGCGGTCACGAAGGTATTGCCGCAGCCGCTTTTAACTGGCTAGCCCGTTTTTACACTAATCGTGCTGGCAACAACGTTCAGGTGGATGAAAGTAAATGAGAGCCATGGATGACAACCAGCAATCAATTGCAAAACAACACAATCGTGACGCCTGGAACCGAATGGTGGCTGGCAAGAAACGATTCACCCAACCGGCCAAAGATGATGACCTCCACCAGCCTTTGCATACCGTGGATGCCATCGGCTGGTTGGGCGGGGACATTGCTGGAAAGAAAGTCCTGTGCCTGGCGGCTGGCGGGGGAAGGCA
>CEUN01180817.1_pt1 | contig 12613 bp, 11 predicted proteins | sample 361501 | NCBI WGS metagenome assembly CEUN01 (sample SAMEA2622801, study PRJEB7988) | marine metagenome | biome: marine biome (ENVO:00000447); feature: marine epipelagic mixed layer (ENVO:xxxxxxxxx); material: "saline water (ENVO:00002010), including plankton (ENVO:xxxxxxxx)" | depth 120 m | reverse complement strand
GCTGTGGTCGAGTTCGATGTCTGAGGATTTGCGGCAGTTGTCCACGAGGACAGTAAAGGTGGTGTTGTCCATGATGGCTGGGTTTGAAAAGACCCTGCCGATCACGCGAGCATTCTCCCCTTCGTAACCGGTTTCCTCCCGGAGTTCACGTAGTCCGGCTTCGATCGGATCGGGATCGGTGGCGTCCATCACTCCACCTGGGATCTCCATCTCCACGGTGTTGGACCCGTGTCGAAACTGTTCGACCATGATCAGTTCCATGTTTTCGGTGACTGCAATCACGTTCACCCAGTCGGATGCGTGGGCGACGATGAACTCATGTTCGTGACCGTTGCGCGGATTGATCTTGCGGGTGGAAGAGATGCGGAAGATTCGGTGGTCGGCGACTCTATTGGATTCGACTGTTTTCCAGGCGCGGATCATGACGTTGGCTCAAAGAAATTGCCGCCCGGGGAAATCCTCGGACGGCAATCAAAGGTGGATTCTTGGTTAGTTCGAAAACGCTTTGTACTGCGCTGGAATATCAGCGGACTTGTTGTCGCCTTTGTGGAACAGGAAGCGATACTTGAAGCTGACACTGGTGCCTTTCTTGATCAGCATGTCGCCGGTTCCCTTGGGCTTCTTTTCAAAGTTGTGGACGCCAAAGGGATTGGCGGCAACGAGGCCGTAGTCGCGGGCGTGCCACCAGGTCGGATGGCGGGGGTTGTCCGGATGATCGAAAATGGCGACGCCGACGGTCTTGCCGTCGATCTGTCCCCAATAGTCCACCCATGCTGCGCGCTTGCCCCACATGTCTTTGCCCTCGACACCTTCGCTGTTGATGCTTTTGCCGGTGACGGTGTGGACCCCCCGACGTTCATCCTTGCGGATGCGCAGCAGAGGATTGGTGCGGATGGCCATGGTGCCTTCCTTGGTGTCGCCGAAGGTGACGTCACCCGCGGAGGCGTTGATGGTGATGGTGAAGTCGATGTGACGGCCAACTTTCGATTCGCCGAAGCTTACGACGCGCTTGTCGGTGCAGACAACTTTGCCGGCATGATCTGCCCAGCTGTTTTCGGTGGTGATCGTGTCGCCTTTGATTTTCATGGACTGCTGGCCGATTTTGCCAGGCTTGAGGGATTTGTTTTTGCCGGGGTATTCCAGCCAGAACTGGACCTTGTTCACGTCGTCATGCGTGTACCAAAGGGATTTATGATGTGGATGATCACTGGCTTCGTTGTCGACGCCCTCTTTCATTGGATAGTTGCGGGTCATGGGAATCCCGTGCGGTCCGATGACGGGGTACATGATGGGTTTGGAATGTCCGGTGAAGACGTATTCGGTAAACAGTTTTCCGTCGATCTTGACGATGGCTTTGCCCTTGGCCTTGGTAATCTTGACCTTGCCGGCTGTCGCGCTCTGTGCGAAAGCGCAGGCGAGGGCGATCGCGAGCAGTGAGATGATGCGGTTGATACGATTCATGGGGGAATTGACGGTATGGGGCAGGGAATACTCAAGGGAATTCGGTTGGAGGATTTCTGTTGAGCTCGATCTGAGTTGAAAGTAGGCCGGAGTAGAGGGCGATTCTCCCGGGAGAAAACCGTTGCCGATCGAACCGAGGAATTGAAGGAGCCGACGGTAATTCTCGAGGAGGAAATGAGCCGCCGGGCGGAGACGCGAGGCGTTGTCTCGATGCGGGCGCCGATGATCACCTCAGCAAGCCGGTCGAAATGAAGAAACTCCTTCACAAATCCAACCAGCTCCTTCAAAAGGCGACCCAACGCCAAACAACCCATCCAACGACCGTGAGCACCAAAGTAGCAATCATTGACGACGAGGAGAGTGTCCGAAACAGCATCCGGATGTGGCTTGATCACGCGGAAGATTTCCAATGTGTGGGCACTTGGACCACGCAGCTGGAGGCCAGCTCGGAAATCGTTTGGAAGAAGCCCGACGTGATCCTTGTGGACCTGCACCTTCAGCATGGCACGGGCATCGACGCCTTGAAAGCCATCAAGGCTGGCATGCCCAATATCAAGATCATCATGCTCACCGGTGAGGAGGACTATTACTGGATCGAACAGACCTTGAAGGCGGGAGCTGACGGCTATCTGCTCAAAAGCACGATCCAGGAACGCCTCGCCGGTGCAATCAGTGAAGCCATGTCTGGTGGCCTGCCGCTTTCGGGCGAAATCAGCCGGGCCTTGGTGAAACGGGAATTGAATCCCGGCGCGTCAGATGGTTTCTCCAACCTCACCCCGCGTGAGAAGCTCGTGTTGCACGAGATGTCCGAAGGCATGGTTTACAAGGAAATCGCCTCAAAGCATTCCATCAGCCTTGAAACGGTGAGGACACACGCCCGCCGGATTTTTCAAAAAATTCAGGTAAACAATCGAACGGAAGCCGTGCTGGCATACGTGAAAAGCCGCTCGTAGATCGGGTCATGTCGACCAAAGCCATAGTCCTGATTGTTGATGATGAAGAGCGCAATCGAGACCTGATGGAGGCGATGCTCCGCCCCATGGGCTTTACGCTCGTGACCGCGGAAAACGGCCAGGAAGCCCTGCTGCGAACCACTGAACTCAAGCCCGATCTCGTTCTTCTGGACGTGATGATGCCTGACCTTTCGGGCTTCGAAGTGCGGACAATACCGCGCAGATACCGATCATCATGGTCACGGCCTTGGATGACCGTGAATCCCGCATCCAGGGGATCGAGGCAGGCGCGGATGATTTTCTCACCAAGCCCGTCGATCGACTGGAACTCAAGGCACGTGTCAAGACCGTTACGCAGTTGAACCGATTCCGAAAACTGCTCGCTGAGCGTGAGAAGTTTGAGCGCATCGCCGAGTTCGCCACGGACGGATTCCTTCTGCTCGATGGGGAAGACAAGATTCAGCATGCGAACCCGCGTGCGTGCGTTGAAGGTCATATCCGGTGGCGACTCATTGATCGGCAAGCCGGTCAAAGAGATGGTCGGCAGCGGGTTTACACTCAAACCGGCACCCAGTTGGGAGAACTGGATCGGTGCGGACAAAGTCGACATGATGGCCATACGCTATCTGGTGCGTGCCAAGTGCGCTGAAAACGATGCCGCTTGGCTGAAGGTTGAGCTTTTCAGTCTGCCCGCGACCGGGGGGCGCTGACTGGCTCGTGCGCTTGTCGGATATCACGCAGGCGGTCAAGCAGCAGCGCGACAGCTGGAACTTTAACCACGCAGTTGCCAGCAAACTCTTTCCTTCACTTGACGACATCAATTCCAATCTCGACATCCTGGCACAATTCCGATTGTGCTGGCGTCATCATGCGGGTCACTCTGTCGGCGGTCTGAAGCGGTGATTGAAGCGATATTCTTTGATTTCGACGGAGTCATCATGGACTCCATGGCGCTCAAGTTGGATTCATACGCGCATGCATTGCGTGATTACGAATTCGATCGTGACGATATCAGCCGGATCATGGCCCAGCACATGGGCACTTCACGGCGCAAGATCCTCGTCGAGATGTATCGCGAGTTGAAAGGAGAGGTGATGCCTGCAGATTCTTTCGCTCGGGCATTGCAGGATTTCAACGCGCAGGATGCGGCGAGCGTGCCTCGGATGCCGTTCGTTCCGGGAAGCCTGGAGTTCATCAAGTCAATTCATCGAGATCGGTTCACAGCGGTGGTTACCGGCACGCCACACGATGTTATTCAAGATACTGCAAGGTATCATGGGCTCACGAGTTACTTTGATGTCATTCGTGGAACGCCTGATTCGAAAACGCAAATCGTTTCCGAAGAGCTGAAGCGTCACTCGCTGAATCCGGAACGCTCAATCTTCATCGGCGACGGATTGGCGGATCAGCGTGCGGCAGATAATTGCGGGATGAGATTCGTGGGGGTGAGGGGGGAGTTCTCTTCGTTTGAACCGGAGAGTGCCTGGATGGTGGTGAACGATCTGAATGAGATAGAGGTAGAGGCCGAATAGGGTATTCGTGTCCGGCGCCCTTGGGTAATGGCTTCCTCGGACTTCAGCCAACTGTCGAGCTTCGTATTCAGCTTCTTTGTGAGTCCGGGTTTATACTTGGCGAGGTTGTTCGTTTCAGCCAGATATTCCTTCAAGTCGTCGAGCTCCGGAGAACCGTTATCAATTCGTTGGATCAAATTGCGGTCACCAGCGCGAATGGCTGCGCCGACGCGATTGCGACCGCGTGGGTAGGGGGAGCCAGGAGCAAACGCTTCATCCCTTCAGCCATTTCTTCAAGGTTGCCAAGTCCTTCGCGTAAGCCGCCTCACCCTTCTTGGCGATGTCTGGATCCGTGCGGTGCAGATGTTCGACGTGCAGGGAGATCGGTCCATCGAAGCGTCCGATCTTGAAGTCCTTGAAGAACTTCTTCTCCACCCGCCCCTCGCCCAAGGGAACATTTTGAACTTTCAATCCGTTCCACACGTAATCCTTCACATAGATCGAAGCGGTCAATGGCATCGCGAGCCGTGCGTTCAACGGCCAGGCCAATCCGCCTTCAACCGCAGCATGGCGGATGTCGAACGCCAGCGACACTGCCTCCCGTGGAAGATCTTCGATCAGTTCGCAGATGTCCCAAATCGGTGCGCCGACGTATTTGTTGCCGGCGTGGTTCTGATAAAGCGCCTGGATACCCAGCTCCTTGTTCAGCGCGGCAAGTTCCTTGAGTTCCGATCGGAAGTTTGCCAGTTGCGGCCTGATCGGCTTTTTCAAATCGTAGCGATAGTAGGACATGCGATAGCGCTTCACCCCGAGCTTGGCGGCTGTGCGGAGAACAGTCTCCGCCCCTTGCGACTTGTCCGTGGCCGAGTTGATACCCGAGGCCATGATCGTGATCTCACGGTTCTTTCTCCGCATCGCAGCAACCATTTCGGGCAACTTTTCCGGCACTTGCTCCGGCTCAATGTGTCCGCCCGGTCGAATAGTCGCTTCAACGCCCGCCATACCCAGTTGAGCGGTCAGGTTTGCCAGCTCATCGAAACTCAAGTTCTGGAACATCTTGGTGAAGTAACAGATCTCCGGAGATTTCTTTCCCTTGGAAGCAGCTTTTGCGACGGGGGATGAAAGTGCGGCTGCACCAGTCCCAATCAGAGCCAGGCTTTTGCGTCGATTCATTCGCATGCGCGGATCGTTGCGGGACGCGCTCCGCGTCGCAAGCACTTTGGAACCATGCTTGCGTAACCTATTCGGTATGCCTCGCCCAGTCCTGAACCATTCGAATCAATGCACAAATCACCTGCGCATTACCCTAGATGAGCATCGTCGGTCGATTAGCGAACTCCGCCATGCCCATGAAGCAAAAAAGTAACCTGCAGTGGAGTGCCCCCATTCTTTGGTCCAAACGCTATGAGAGAACGGTTCTTATAGCTGCATAAGTCAGGTTTGGCGGGGAATCCGAGAAGGATGCGCAGCGCACGAGTGGTTGTGCGGCACTTCAGGCGCTTGCGCTTCTTGATGTGATCGAGCGGCTCGTTGGGATCGAGTCCAAGTTCGAAGATGACCTGTGTGCGATTGCGCGCGAAATCATAGACAAAGAACGACATCAAGGACATCGTGCTTTGGAAGTGCGCACAGAAGCAAAGCGGCATATCCAGGAAGAACAAGAAGCCAAAGAAGAAACAGTAGTCCGAGCATCCCCGGTCACTCGTTCCCAAGCTCTCGCTTGGGAGTGCATCTCCTGGAAGCTCTGCTTCCAAACACTCCGCAATCCGCTCAGTTAGAACGACAACCGCACGCCCACGAAGCGGAGCTTCGTGAATATGCGGTCCCAATCAGAGCTTGGGGTTGAGATCCTTGATGAACGGTTCACCAGCGTCTTGCTTCCACCCAACAATGCCACATAATTTCGAAACATGATCCAACGAGTCCTCATAGCATTGAGTTTCGTCATCGCGACAGTCACGCACTCCCTCGGTTCCACCCCAGCGTCAGACAAGCTCGACGGCTGGAAAATGACCGCCCCACGAGACGAGATACGTCCTCATTTCAAGTGTCTGTCGAACCATGGTCCTGGCAATACATGCAGTTACGTAATCCGTACCGACGAGCGCGAAGGGCTCCATGGTGCCTGGACCAAGACTTTCAGTATCACCGGTGGCAAACACTACCGCTTTCGCGTTCTGAGAAAAACCGAAGGCGTCCCCATGCCCCGACGAAGCGCTCTGGCGAAGATCACCTGGCAGGACGACAAGGGGCGGTTGGTAAAGAACGACAATCCAACGAACCAGAAGTGGCTTCGTTCAGGAACTTCCACACATCGACCAGACTACCCATTGGATCGGGGAACGAAAAACGGTTGGACAGAACTTTCCGATATATACAAAGCACCCACCGGCGCAACCAAGGCCGTGGTGGAACTTTTCTTTCGTTGGGCGCCACCGAACAGCCGGGTGGCCTGGAACGATGTTTCCTTGAAAGATGTCCCCGAACCGGCGAAGCGGATCGTTCGACTTGCCTCCGTGCATCTCCGGCCCAGATCCGAGGAACGCACCGCCGAAGGGAACTGCAAGGTCTACGCACCTTACGTTGCGGAAGCGGCCGCCAAGAAAGCTGATCTCGTTGTCCTTGGTGAAACCATTACTATTTACGGAACGGGACTGAGCTACGCCGAAGCCGCAGAACCTATTCCCGGACCATCGAGCCGCTACTTCTCCGGACTCGCGCAGAAGCACGACCTGCACATCATCGTCGGTTTATTGGAAAAGGCCCGGCACCTCATCTACAACGTCGCCATCCTCATCGGACCGGACGGCAAGATCATCGGCAAGTATCGCAAGACCTGCCTGCCACGTGGTGAAGCAGACGGAGGCGTCAGTCCCGGCAATGAGTTTCCGGTGTTCCAAACCGAGTTTGGCAAAGTCGGCATGATGGTCTGCTATGACGCCTTCTTCCCCGAAGTCGCCCGCCAATTGACCATCAATGGCGCGGAGGTGATTGCCCTGCCCGTCTGGGGCTGTAACCCCGAACTCGCCTCCGCTCGCGCGACCGAAAACAGCGTCTACCTGGTCAGCAGCACCTTCACTGACCACAACCAGAATTGGATCAAGACCGCCATCTTCAACCACGAAGGCGAAATGATACAGCAGGCCAAAAAGTGGGGCGAAGTCGTCATAGCAGAAGTCGATCTTAATCGTCGTAACCACTGGCATGGAACGGGTGACTTCAAGGCCCGCATCAATCGCGGCCGCCCGAACTGGGTCGTGGAACGCCAGGGACGCTGACAGATCGCAGGACCCGGCTCCATCTCAAGCCCGACGAACCAGAAGGCGATTAATTGCATTTTCATGGCCGAGGGGGGAATACGGAATCATCATGGCGGTGAGTGATCCGATTCCAAATACTAGAGTTCGAGTTTGCCCACCTGTACGGCCGCGCCCATGTTGGCGATGCCGGGGCCTTGGTAAGACTTGCCGAACGGTAGGATCATTGGTTCTTCGTAGGGACGATGAGGGAGCATCGCGGCGATCTCGTCCAGGCGGGAGGCAACGTCCGAGGGCAGGGGGCCTTTCTCCACGGCAGCCACGCTGGCTTCGAGGTGTTCGATGGTCTTGCAGCCGATGGGGATGGTCGAGATGTCCGGGTTGCTGATGGCAAAGCGCAGACAGAGTTCGGCCGCAGACATGCCGGAGTCGTTGAACAATTTGTAGTATGCGAGGAGTTGTTCGCGTCGCGCTTCCGACAGCCAGATGGGTTTTGCCCGCACTTCTTCCTCGGCGCGTCGGGTGAGGAAGCCTTGACCCAGCGTAGAGCCGAGGACGATGCCCATGTCCCTTTCTTTTGCCGCGGCAATGACGGTGTCCTTCGCTTCGCGGAACAGTGCGTTGTAGTTGAAGGCGGTCAGCACGGCGTCGAAACGATTGCTCCCGATCAGGGAGGTCATCTCGGTCACGGTCGTTCCGGCCAGTCCCTGGTAGCGGATCTTGCCGGCGGTCTTGAGTTCCTCCATCAATTCCAGTGCAGGTCCATCCAGCGGATCGTAACTCGTCCACCAGGGATACTGTTGGGGCCGATCCGGTTCGTGGATCATGAGGATATCGACGTGATCGCGGCCCACGAGGCGGAGGCTTTCATCCACGGATTGACGCAGCGCATTGATGTCTTGGGGATTGAAGGGTTGTGGGCGGCCACCGAGTTTGGTGGTGATAATCAACGGGGCGTCGTTGCCTTTGAGGGCCTGGCCGACTGTTGCCTCGCTGTCCGCGTAGGCGGGGGCAGTGTCGAGGGCATTGATGCCGAGTTCCATGGCCCGCTCCATGATCCGGCGGGTTTCGGACTCACCACCGGCGAGCGATGAGGTATACAGGCCGCCGATGGACAGGACGCTGACTTGTAGATCGGTTTTGCCGAGTCTTCTGGTTTCCATAAATTGGTGTTCGTTGTGTTTTCGGGAGTTGGTAACTTCGACTGGCAGTCGAAGTCGTTCATCGATTGCCAATCGATGCTAGAGAATCAGCCGACGATGCCGTGCATGACGTGGCCGTGGACGTCGGTGAGTCGCATGTCGCGTCCGCTGAAGCGGAAGGTGGACCGGGTGTGCTCGACGCCGAGCAGGTGCAACATCGTGGCGTGGAGGTCGTGCATCTCGGCACGGTTCTCGACGGCCTTGTAGCCCCACTCGTCGGTTGCTCCGTAGATGGTTCCCGGCTTTACGCCACCACCGGCCAGCCAGGCTGTGAATCCGTACTGATTGTGGTCGCGACCGTTTTTCCCTTGCGCAAACGGCGTGCGGCCGAATTCGCCGGACCAGACGACGAGAGTTTCGTCGAGCATGCCTCGCTGCCGGAGGTCCTTGAGCAACGCGGCAATGGGTTGGTCAACAGCGCGGGCGTTGTTTTCGTGGCCGGTCTTCAAGCCGCCGTGTTGGTCCCAACGATCGCCTTTGACCTTCGGGCAGGTCAGTTCGATGAAGCGGACGCCGCGTTCTATCATGCGGCGGGCGATCAGGCATTGCGCGGCGTAGATGCGGGTGGGCCCGTATTGGGCTTCCAAGCCGTACGAGCGGCGGAGGTGGGCCGGTTCTTTGTCGATGGCCATCACTTCGGGCACGGCCATCTGCATGGCGTAGGCCAGTTCGTAATTCTTGATGGCCGACTCCAGACTGTCGTGTTTGCCGAACTGCCTGGTTGCCAGCCCGTCGAGCTGGTTGATCAGGGCAAGTTTGTCGCGCTGATGTTTCGCGCTGGCTTCGGAGGGAGTGACGTTGGCTACACCGGTGCCCGATGGCTTGAATACCGAGCCTTGATAAGTTGCGGGCAGAAAGCCGCTGCCGAAGCAATCGAGGCCGCCGGGCGGGATCAAGCCGCCGTTGAGCACGACAAATCCGGGGAGATCCTGGCAGACACTGCCGAGACCGTAGTTGACCCACGCACCAATGCTCGGTCGGCCTTGGAATCCGCTGCCGGTGTGCAGAAAGTAATTGGCAAAGGTGTGCTCCGGAAACTCCGAGGTCATCGACCGAACAACCGCGAGTTCATCCACGCACTGGGCGACGTTGGGAAAGAGCGAACTCACCGGAATGCCGGAGACGCCGTGCTGTTGGAATTCCCACGGGCTCGCGAGCACCGTTCCGGTGTTGTTGAACTGGGTGGGCTCGACCTGAAAGAACTCTCCCGGATCCTTGCCGTTGTATTTGTCCAACATCGGCTTGGGATCGAAGGTGTCGACCTGTGACGGACCACCATCCATGTAGAGGAAGATGATGTTTTTTGCGCGCGGCTTGTGGTGGGGGCCATGACCCGCAGAACCCGGCTGGGAATCAGCGTTACCGGCAAAGGCGCGATCGGTCTGCAATCCGGCCAGGGCCAATGCTCCGAAGCCACTGACGCACTTCGACAACATCTCGCGGCGAGAGGTTGGCAACGATTGTGTGCGTTGGCAGGGATAGGGATTGTTCATCGGAGGAAAATAAATTCTTTGGTGTTCACCAGCACGTGGGCGAAGTCGGACCAGAGATTCGGGTCGTCGGTCGTGACCTCCAGTTCATCTGCCTTTGCGTCGATGAAGGCGAGAGCTGTCTGGCTTTCCCGCGCGGTCGGTTCTCGCCCGAAGCCCGTGAGATACAGCCAGGCAATTCGTTCTGCGGTATTCTGAGGTTCGGCCTTCAATGCGCGCTCAGCCCATCCGCATGACAGTTCCACAACCAAGGGATCGTTCAGCAGGATCAAAGACTGGGCCGGCACATTGGAGATGTTGCGCCGCCCCATCGAGCTGAAGGGAACGGGCGTGTCGAAGGTGAGCATGAAGGGCGAGAGAAAGTTGCGGCGCACGGCAATGTAGATCGAGCGCCTGCCGTCGCCATCCAACGGCCCGCTCTTTCTCGGCCGTCCACGGCCGTCCATGAAAGCCGTGAGATGAATCGGCACGGGCGGACCAAAGGCGGTGCGATCCAAGCGGCCAGACAAGGCCAGCAAGGAATCGCGAATCACTTCGCCTTGCAGTCGACGGGGCGGTTGATGATGCCAGAGCAGATTCTTGGGATCAGCTGCAACTGCCTTCCCATTGGCGTGGCTGGACATCTGGTAGGTCCGGGAGAGGACGATGTATTTGATCAGGCCCTTGACGCTTCGGCGGTTGGCGAGGAAATGGGTCGCGAGGTGATCGAGCAATTGTGGGTGAGTGGGTCGCTGGCCAAGGACGCCGAAGTCATCGACGGTTGGGACGATTCCGCGTCCCATGAGATGATGCCAGACGCGGTTCACAATCACGCGCGAGGTCAATGGATTCGCTGGATCATTGATGTGTTCAGCGAGTTCCAATCGACCGCTGCCAGTCTTGATCGGCATGGGATTGTTGCCGGAGATGGCGGTGAGGAAATGACGCGGCTCGACGTCACCGGGCTTGGAGGAATTGCCGGCGATCAGGATGTGATCGTCTTCTCCGGTGCCATCCATCATCGCCGGGGCGACACGGGACTTGCGGATGATTCGTTTGCTCAGGCGTTCGCGTTCCTGTTGCCAGGTTTGGACGATCTCCTGGCCCGGTCTTTTCGTTGCGCTTCGGTTTTCCGGTTTGCGTCCCTTGAAGACGATGTGGTCGAGGCCGATGTTGCCCCAGCCGCCTTTGTGGTTGTCGACAACATGGATCTTCGCGGTCTTGCCCGCGAAGCGACGCACGTTCCAGGTGTTAAGCGACATCTGGTTGCTTCTCCGGCCCGTCGCGGTCATGACGATCTTGCCATCAACGATTAGGTTCACGGCGGTCCTGTCCTTGTCGTTGCCGCCACCGACGAGGAATTCGATCGTGTCGCAGTCGATGATGAATCCGGGGGAGGTCAGTGTTCCGGTCGCTCGGTCGCCTTTACGCACATCTCCGCCGGGTCGGATGTTGTGTGAATTGACGAAGTAGGTGCCCACTCCGTTGATTCGGCCCTGGTAACTGGCGATAGTTTTCAGCGTTTGCGGGATTTTCCCGAACGCGTCGCCAGTGACCGTCCAACCTTCGTATGTCCCCGTTTCAAAGTCCGCGAACACGCGTTGCACGGTCTGGCCGGCATAGCCATTCAGCAGAGCTTCCGCTGACTGCGCATACTCGTCAAATTTCTTGTCCGCCACGGCCAATCGCCGGTCGATTTCGAGAAGCCCAGTCGCATCCAATCCTTGGGTCACCAGGCGAACTGACAACGAGACGCCCTTGGCCGGAACAAATTCCAGATGCAGGCGATGACCGACGTAGCGTTGAAGATTCATGGTGACCCAACCGGCCTTGGCACCGATGGATGTGACGGTCTGTTTGTGCAGCGGTCCCGCGACCAGCCGGTGCGAATCCACACAGGCAACGATGTGCCCCTGGCCTTCGACAAGGCAGCTGACACTGCCGTGTTTCAGTTCAAAGGTCGGCGTGCGCAAGGTGCGTCCGCTTTTTGGCAATTTCGCCACCGAACTGCGATTGGCTACCGTGCCTTCGGTAATCGACTCCAGCCCCGACCAGATTGGATCACTCACCGCGGCGCCGGACGTGGCAATCCTGATCCACGAATCATGCAGGTATGGCAATCCGGCGCTTCGGGGAGTCGGACCAAAGATAAACCCGTCCTGCATATAGTCGCTCTTCGCGATGGTGGTGTAGTCGACCAAGATGGCGTCATCATCAAGCGGATTGGGTGGGTTCGGTGGCTGGAGACCTTTGCTTTTCAGAAACACCTGAATCTTCCGTTGAAACGTGGCATCCACTTTCGCCAGCTCTTTGGCGACCCGGCGATTTTGTTCCATCGACTCGAATCGCACCTGCCGGTAATCGCTGCTCTGCAAGAAACCGGACAGCGAGTAGTAGTCGGCGGTCGAGATCGCATCGAACTTGTGATCGTGACATCGGGCACAGGCGACCGTGACACCAAGAAAGGTCTTCGACATCACGTCGAGCATGTTGTCGAAGCGATCCGATTCGTCCTTGCGAATATCAACCGGCGAGTGAACCCATTCGCCAAGGAACCAGTAACCTGTGCCCAAGATCGATTCATTGAACTTCTTCTCCGAATGCAATCGTGGCTTCGGCAGCAGATCCCCAGCGATGTGTTCGCGCACGAACTGGTCGTATCGCACATCCGCGTTCAAGGCCCGGATCACGTAATCGCGATACTGGAACGCGTTCGGCGTGTCGTTGTCGAATTCGTGACCACGCGATTCGGCGTAACGC
>CEUN01027449.1_pt1 | contig 12628 bp, 13 predicted proteins | sample 361501 | NCBI WGS metagenome assembly CEUN01 (sample SAMEA2622801, study PRJEB7988) | marine metagenome | biome: marine biome (ENVO:00000447); feature: marine epipelagic mixed layer (ENVO:xxxxxxxxx); material: "saline water (ENVO:00002010), including plankton (ENVO:xxxxxxxx)" | depth 120 m | reverse complement strand
AGTATTAGTAAATTTACTTTTTAGAGCTACATCTAAGCCGCCCAATAGCCATCCAGAAGCATTATCATCTTCTATTAGGTTTTGATAATACAATCCAATTGTGAATATGTTATTGTTATATCTAAGATCATTTGAGACCATAGAGCGCTCTCTTAGCTCTATTTGTCTGAATTCCCATGGGAAAATATCATTATCATAATCTGCCACATATTCATATTCTTCTTCCCAAAAAGTATCATTAGCCCAATCAGAATCATAGCTATGCTCAAGATTGCTATTTAGGTAGTTTGTAATATTAGTAATTTTTGCCCCATTTACATGAGATTCATTTTTTAGTGAGAATGCAAACATTTCTTGTGAATCTTTTCCAGGTGAATTGCTATAAGTAGTGTCTCTGTCATTTTCAGGAGACCATGCATCATAGCCATTATCTAAATTAGAGTAAATTAAAGTTAGTTTTGATGTTGATATGTTATTATGTCTATATAAAAGTTTTATTTTTTCAACAAATTCAATTTTATTGTTTTTGTAATCATTTAGAAAATTATTATACAAAAACCCATTTTGTTGTGAATAATATGTAAATTGATTAATTAGGAGCTTATTATCTAACATTGGCTTGAAATTTTTTTGTAAAGATATTTTAAAAAGTTCATCATTACCAACAGCAGTATTAATTTCGCTATATTCTAATGATGTAGGATCTTTTGTTTTTACATGAATAAGTCCCGCCATGGCATTATGTCCATATGCATAAGACTGCGGCCCTTGAAAAACTTCAATTTGATTTATATCATCTAGGAAAATCGGCATTCCAATGCCGCTTATATCAATATCATCTATTACGGTTGCAACATAATAATTTGGACCACTTTCTCCAGCATATTGACTCAATTCTCCAATTCCTCGTATTTGAAAATATCTTGGTCTAGAAGTTGCTCCCGAATAATTTAGATTAGGCACATCATTGATAATATCCTGAAAATGTAAGTCTGAAATTGCTATTTTGTTTGATGTAATAATATGTACATCTTGTGTTGATTTTTGTAATTTAATATCACCACTTAATCCAGAAACTTTTACTTCATTAAGCTTTATAGCTTTAGCCTCTAAAATAATAACTAAATTATTATTCTTTATTTCAGATATTGATATTTTTTTATCTTTGTATCCAATTTTTTTAAAATGCACAACTTCATTAATTGTATTATAAAATATTCTAAAGTTTCCATCTTTATCTGAGTACAACTTATCCGATTCAGATAAAATATAAACTGCATTTATTGGTTTATTGTTGATATCTAAAATTTTACCGTTTAGTGTGGTTGGTTCATAGGTAAATATAATTGAGATTAACAAAAGTAAACATAATTGGTAAGATTTTTTCATATTTTCCTCCGCTAGCATTATCTAGATCAGGTTAGATGGGTATATTCTCAGCTTAATAGGCACCCCTTTATCACTGTCAATAATTTATTATTTTTTTTAAATTATTCACATGGATATTTTAAAATATGAAAAACATTTTGAAAGTAAAGGCTATAAATCTATTGTAGGTATTGATGAAGCTGGAAGAGGTCCGTTAGCAGGTCCGGTTGTTGCTGTTGCATTAAATTGGGGAAAATCTGAAATTTTAGAAGGAGTTAAGGATTCTAAGAAAATTTCTAAAAAGAAGAGATTAGACCTATTTAATCAAATATCTCAAAAAGCTTTAGATATAGGTATCGGTATAGTCTATGAAGATAAAATTGATGAAATCAATATTTTGCAATCTACTTACTTAGCAATGAGAATGGCTATAGGTAAATTAAAGATTAAGCCAGACATTCTATTGATTGATGGTCATAAAGCTGACATTAATCATTTTGAACAAAAAAATATTATTAAGGGGGACTCTTTGTCCTACAGTATCGCTTGTGCTTCTATTATCGCTAAAGTCACAAGAGATCTTATGATGATTGAATATGGAAAAATTTTTCCAGAATATGGTTTTGAAAAGCATAAAGGATATGGGACTAAATTTCATATTGAAATGATTAAAGAGTGTTTTTCTTGTCCTATTCACCGAAAAACATTCAAGCCAATCAATAAATACTTGCCTACATTTAAAAATTACAAATCTGATGAAAGAATAAAATTATTAGGGTATCAAATTGTAGCTTCAGAAATGATCAAAAAACAATATAGCATTGTGTTATTTAATGACACTTATGATTTATTGATTACAGATAAAAATAAACTTATTTTATTATCAATAGATGTTTCTGTTGATAATAAAACAATTAATAGTATAAGTCCTGTAAATGGAGTTAATTTCGATAATAAAATCAAAGAATTTTTAGTTAAGTTTGATTTGAATAATATAAATTGTTTTAGAATAGATTTTGTTACGATTAGGTTTCTTAAAAGCGGACCCAAAATTGATATTAAAAAAGGTAAATTATATGAATATTAATATAATTATTAGCATTTTTATTTTTTGTAATATAGTTCTAGCTAAAATTCCAGATGCAATAGGTTATAATGGTATGGTTGTAAGTTCAAATAGGTATGCATCTGAAGTGGGTATAGATATTTTAAAAAAGGGCGGTAATGCTATTGATGCTGCAATAGGAGTTTCCTTTGCATTGGCTGTAGTTCATCCAGGGGCCGGAAATATTGGTGGTGGTGGCTTTATGGTTATAAGAACAGCAGATGGTGATGTAACAACAATTGATTTTAGAGAAAAAGCTCCTTCTGCATCACACAGGGACATGTTTTTAGATGATAGTTTAAATGTAGTTCCAGGCAAAAGTTGGTCTACGGCATTAGCCGCTGGTGTCCCAGGCTCTGTTTCTGGAATGTGGCTAGCACATAAAAAATATGGAACAGTTAATTGGGCGGATCTTTTAAGGCCTTCAATTTTATTAGCACAATATGGGTTTGATTTAGACCCATTAAATTGTTCCTATCTTAATTCTGACAAATACAAAACTTTTTTATCTAATGATTCTGAAGCAAGAAAGATTTTTACAAAAGATGAAAATTACGAAATAGGTGAAAAGTTTTTTCAGACGGATTTAGCAAACACTTTAAGAAGGATTGCTTTTTCTGGAAAGAAAGGTTTTTATGAAGGAGAAACTGCAAAAAATATTATAAAATGCATGAATAGAACAGGCGGGATTATAAGCGAGCAAGATTTAATCAATTATCAAGCTGAAGAAAGAAAACCTATAAAATTTGATTACAAAGGTTACACGGTTTATTCGATGCCACCTCCATCATCAGGAGGTATAGCATTGGCAGGAATTTTAAATCAGTTAGAAAATATCGATTTAAGAACTATTCCTTACCATTCATCTGAGTATATACATTATTTGGTTGAATCTGAAAGGAATGTTTATGCGGATCGTGCAACTTTTTTAGGAGATTCAGATTTTCATGATATACCAATTGATATTTTGATTTCTGATGAGTATGCTAAAGATAGATGGTCCAATGTAGATTTAAATTATGCTAGAAAATCATCTGATGTAAAACATGGAACTATAAATTATTCAGAATCTGAAGAAACAACTCATTATTCTGTCGTTGATAAATGGGGGAATGCTGTAAGTGTAACAACTACAGTAAATGGATGGTTTGGTAATGGAATTGTGGTAGACAATTCAGGCTTTTTACTTAACAATGAGATGGATGATTTTTCATCAAAGCCTGGACATCCAAATAAATATGGATTAGTAGGTAATGAATTTAATTCTATACAGCCTAATAAAAGAATGTTAAGTTCAATGACTCCAACCATTGTTGAAAATAAAAATGGAGATTTATTCTTGGTTGTAGGGTCTCCAGGAGGTTCCACTATTATTACAACTGTTGCTCAAATTATTTTAAATGTAATTGAAAAGGATATGGGTATCAAAGATGCTGTTGAGCAACCTAGATTTCATCATCAATGGCTTCCTGATGTTGTGTATTTTGAACCTCTTAGCTTTTCAGAGGAAACTTTAAATAGCTTAAAAGGCAGAGGGCATGAAGTTGTATTTAGAAGAAGCATAGGAGAGTCTAACTCAATTAAAATAGATAATATAGAAGATTTAGATAAAGTAAATTATATACAAAGGGTATACTCTGGTGCTGCTGATAGTAGAAGAGGGGCATCAGCAATAGGTTATTAAAAGAATATGGGTAGATTTAAAAAATATATAGCCGAAGCTAAAGTTTTGATTGTTTTGATTATTATTGCATTTACAGTCAAATCATCTTTAATAGAAATATATGTGGTTCCTACAGGCTCTATGGAAAATGAAATTTTAGTAGGGGATTTATTGATTGGAAATAAGTTTACTTACGGGATGAGAACTCCTGATTGGATAGGTATTCCATATACTAGATTTGGTTTTTATATTCCCTCTATCAGACTTCCAAAATTTAAAAATATTGAAAATGGTGATGTTGCAATGTTTGAATATCCAAGAGATCCGTTTCAAAAATATGTAAAAAGATGTATTGGTATACCAGAAGATACAATTGAGATTAATAATGGCTCTATTTATATAAATAATAAATTGATGCCTTTTCCACAAAATGCTAAATATATTACATTTAATGAGGCTGATTTAAATGGTGATGGTTGGATTAATCAATTAGATTATAATATGCGTAACTCTTCTAATTCTAGAAGATTCCAAGTTGCTTTAAGGAAGGCTCAATTTACAGTTCAAAATCAGGCTAATATTTTTGATAGTTTATTTAATACTAAAACTACAATTTTACTTAATCAAGATTTTCAGCTTAACCCATATAAAAGTAATTTTGTTTATAGTAGTAACAATAGAGATTATCCAACTATACAAGAACAATACTTAATGGGTACTGTGTACCCTTATTTTGATGGTAATACTGATAATATTAAGCCATTTATTGTTCCATATAAGGGTATGAAAATTAATTTTAAAGAATGGTTTAAAAAGCATAATGAGTGGATTTCTTTAATTACACTTTTGGTTCAAGATGGCAATAATGTAACTTTAGATGAATTTTCTTTTGTTATGGAGGATCCAGAATCTGTAGCACAAATCAGTGGAATTCTTTGGTATAAATTATTTCCAAATCAAGATGCTCAAAGAGAAAATTATCACAATAAAAAAGCTAAATTAAAAATGGATAACAAAAATAAAAAACGGGATAATCCGTGGAATATTTATGAAAACCCTTATTTATACAAGTTTGAACAAAATGTTAATCTAGTTAAATCTATTGATTTGAATCAGGATAGTAAAATTGATGATAAAGATTTAGTTAATGATGTAATATATAGGCAGTTTATTGGTCAATATTCTTTTTCTGATATTGACAGTATTGTTAAATATCATTATGACAATTCATATTTTTTATTTGGCCTTAATTTTTATAAAAGCTATGCAGATGACTATATAAGAGACAATCTTGAAATAAATGGGGTTAATATTGATAATTTATCTTTATATACTGTAAAGCATGATTATTATTTATTTATCGGAGATAATAGGGATAACAGCTTAGATTCCCGTTTTTGGGGATTTGTTCCAGATTATCAAATACTTGGAACTCCTTTACTTTCTTTGTTAAATATCAGTAAATTCAAACCAAGATTTAGAACTATTAATTAAATAACATGATATCATTACTTGTTTATATTGTAAAACTTTTGCTTAATTTATTTGTGACTACTATACTTGTTACCGATATTAATTCTCAAGAGAAACAGGATAGCAAAAATTTAAAATTTATTATTTTTTGCTCATTTTTTACTTTAACTCTTTCATCGGTTTGTTCATTGATTGCAACATCAGAAAATTCTTTTTTTTATGGAGCCACAATTTTAGTTATATTTTTTGTTATAAATTCTCTGGTAACTGATTTTGATATTGATGAAAAATTAAAAGTTTATTTAATTTGTTTGTGTGCCTTTTTATTTGGAATCGGAGGGGTTTCATTAACATTCATTGCTTGCATTGCTTCTGTTATTAGTTATATTATTTTATATAATAGTGCAGATTTTTATAAATTCTTTTTCTCTAAAAACGATAATGAAAAAACAGAAAATACAGATTTAAAAGAAAATCATGATATTTAAATAAAAAAATGAGTTGTATGATTGGAATAGTTTTTAAAAATTAACGATATGAATTTTTCTAAAAAAGATGATAGAATTAAATACCTAGAAGATAAGTTTGATAATCTTATTGATGTTATTGGTCAAAATTACGGAGAGCCATTAATGGAGGAATTGATTGCTAGGCTCAATGTAACTATTGATGAATTTAATGATGAAATGCAGAATCTTTTTAAAGCTCTCAGAGATAGAGAGAAAGAAAGAGAGAAGTATTTAAGTAATATTAAAAATGAAAAAACTGTTAAAAAATCTTCCAAAAATAAAAAATTAACTAAATGGGAAGAAAAATTTAAAGAATTAGAAAACTCAAAATAGGACTATAATCAATGGCAAAAGAAATCAAAAAAATTGGTGATATTTTAATTAAGAGAAAATATATAACTAAAAAACAATTGACTCATGCTCTTGCAGAGCAAGGAGATAAACCACTTGGGCAAACTCTTATTGATATGGGGTATGTAAAAGAGCATGAAATAGCAGAAGCTCTAGAGGAGCAGTCATTACTTAAGCAAACTCTTGATACAGCTAAAGATGCTGTTGCAAATCCAATTCAATATAAAGCTTTATGGTTTATTGTTGTCTTTTCAATTTTGGGTATCATTTTTATATATAGCCAAATCACTGGTACAGTTGATGAAGGTATAAAAGAAAATAGTCAAACAAATGTGGCTCAGGATGAGGATATTAATGCAGTTTCAGTTAAAGAAAAGAAATTACGTTTAAGGTACATAGGGCATAATAGCAAGTTAAATGAGCTTCAAGATACTACAAAGCAAATTAAAAAGAGAAATTCTGCTTTTAAGCGTGATGTTGCATCTGAATTCAAAGGAACCAATGAAGAAATTGATGATTTAAGAATGATTATGTTTGATTCAGATTCTGTTCTTAATGAAAATTTAAGTGATTTAGATGATAGATTTTTTACCTATAGATCAACTTCAAAAAACAACATCAATCGTTTAAAGAAAGAAAATAAAGCTCTAAAAGAAAGAGTAGATGAGCTTGAATTGAAATTAAACGATATTGAGTCTAAACTTAAAAAAGATGAAGAAAAGTAATATTATCTAGTTTATCTAATGTTTAAATCAGAAGATATTATAGGTGATATTGTTTTTGTTTCTTTCAATAATTCAGATTTTCTAATAGATATAGGAATAAATGTCCCTTCTGGTCATTTTTTAGTTAAAGGTCATGACCATTTAGGTTTATGGCTGCAACACCCTGGAATTACTATTAAACAAGCTACAGATTCTAATGGTAATCCAATACCATTAAAACTCCAAAAAGAAAATCAGATTGATGGTGTATTTCTTGTGATGTGGAATCAAATTAATACAATTATGCACTATCCTGATAGAGAAGGATATGATTTTCCAAGTGAGTTTGATAAAAATATTGGTTTTAAAAATAAGGGAGAGTAATTATTATGTTATCAGGCAGAATAAAAGTATGGGATCAAAATAAAGGTTGGGGATTTATAGAAGGTGATGATGGCGAGGATTATTTTGTGAATGTTAAAAATTTAAGATCAGGCCAATCTATTAGGGTTGGTTCTCAAGTTAAATTTGATACAGAAGAAAGTAACAGAGGACCGCAAGCGGTCAATGTTACATTGTACTAAATTAAGGGGTTAAATATTATGAAGAAGATATTGATTGTTATGAGTTTATTTTTACTAGGTTGTGAAGAAGAATTAACAGCACCAGAGGGCAGTTCAGATACAGTTGCTCTGGTGTGGATGTATAAAGGTTATGCTCATATAAATGATTACGGCTATGGGTCATTTCCATGTGATACTGTTAATAATGTTTATTTTTCTATGCCTATTATGGGGTCTTCAATGGAAACGGTAGATTTAATAACAATTAATCAAATATCTTTGGAAGAAGAAATAGAGTTAAATGATTATAATTGGGATAGTATAGATACTGCTGCTGCATGCCAATCAGGTTGGGGACATTTTTATCAAGGTTTAGAATATGGGCATACCTATGTAAGATCAAATACATATTCAGCAAATTCATTCGAATTCGATCAAATAAATCTTAATGTAAATACAAATCAATCTCTTTTAAGTGGTGTTATTGATGCACCAGGTGACATTATTGATTCCTTAACAAGTTATGCTTTCTCAGCTGATTCTTCATCTATTGTTCTTAATTGGAATGATGCTAATGCTGATTTTTATGAAATTGATATAGGTTATCAATGTTATAGTGATGAGGATGGTTATGATTATAGAAACTATGAATATTATGTAACTTCTAATACATATGAGCATGAGTTTACTTGTGAGATTATTTTTGATAACTGGTATTATCCTTTGGATATTTTTGTTAAACCAACAAATGGACCTTTGCCTGAAGAGGGAGCTATTCCAAACATGTCTGGTGGAAATGGTTATTTATACTATAGCTCTTACAGCCATCGAATATATGAATACTATTCGTCAAATAGTAATCAAAAAGATTATATGGTTCAAGATTCTGAAAAATCTGTATCTAAAGTATTAGAAATTTTAAATCTTGATTAAAAATTCAATAAAACTAGATAGGGTCACTTTTTTTGGGTATCACGGAGTTAATGATGATGAAATTAAAAATGGTCAAAATTTTGTATTAGATTTATCTGTTGGTTATCAATTGTCTGATAATATAGACGATAATCTTGGTAGCACTATAGATTATATAGATTTGTATAATCTTGTACAAAATAGTTTTGAGAGTAAAAGGTTTAATCTTTTAGAATCTTTAGGTCAGAAAATTTTAAGTGATATAATAAAACAATATGATTCAGTATATCATATTACTCTAAATATTAGAAAACCATCTATTATTATGGATAAAAATAAAGATTTTATTAATGTTGAGGTTGAGTATACAAAATGAGAATTTTTTTAAGTTTAGGTACAAATATAGGTGATAGGGCCTTTAATTTGCATAAAGCTCTCAAATTAATTGATACTCATAGCCAAATAGCAATAATATCCGAGTCTAAAATTTATGAAACCTCTCCATTAGAAAATGAAGATCAGGATTATTTTTTAAATCAAATTATTGAAATTAAAACTAAATTAGATCCCTTAGACTTATTAGATACTGTAAAAGATATTGAATGTAGTATGGGGCGAATAAAAATGAACAAAAGGTATCAGCCAAGAATTATTGATATTGATATATTATCATACAATGACCTGATATTAAATGATAAAATTCTAAATATTCCTCATTCTAAAATAAAATTTAGAAAATTTATTCTTAAACCTTGGACTGATATAGCTCCTGATTATATATTGCCTAATAGTAAAGATAGTATAAAAGAGCTTTTAGAGTGTATTTCTCATCTAAAGGATGAGGTAAGAGAGTATAATTAATATGGCATCAATGTATTATAATATTTCGATTGAGGGAACAATAGGTGTAGGAAAGACAAGTCTTGCACATATTTTAGCTGAAAAAATAAAAGCTAAACTTATATTAGAAAAATTTGAAGAAAATCCTTTTTTAAAAGATTTCTACAAAAATCAAGAGCAATATGCTTTTCAAACTCAATTATTCTTTTTACTATCTAGATATTCTCAGCATCAAGATTTAAAGCAAGTCGACATATTTTCTAAAACTATTGTTTCAGATTATATGTTTATAAAAGATAGATTATTTGCATGTTTAAATTTAAATGATAGAGAAATGGTTTTGTATGATTCTATTGCAAAAATTCTTGAGAAAGATATTATCTATCCTGATTTAGCTATATTTTTACAGGCTGATACTGATAAATTGATGTCAAATATTAGTAAAAGAGGTAGGGCATATGAGGAAGATATAAATCCCAATTATATTGAATCTTTGAATCAAGTTTATAATGAATACTTCTTTAGATATGATAAAGGTCCTTTATTGATTATAAATACAAATGAAATAGATTTTGTTAATAATAATGATGATCTAGATGGTATTATGGAATTTTTAAAAGAACCTATTAAAGGCCGAAAATATTATAATCCAATAAAAAGTTTTTAATTATGTATGGTTTTGTCAAAACTTTTAGAATCGCTTTAATTCTTTCATTTATTTTGGGAATAATATATCTATTTGCAAAATTTCTCCTTATTCCAATTTTAATTTTTGCATTAGTAATGAAATTATTTGGATATTTTAAATTCAAAAAAGTAACAAAAAAAAATTCCTCACATCAATCTAATAATAATAGTAATAATGAGAATAAAATTATTGATGCTGAGTATGAAGATGTAGATTAAATAAATTATATTTACTCTACAGTCTAAACAAAAATTCGGATGTATATAAAAAAAATAAAACTTCAAGGATTTAAATCCTTTTTAAATAAAACTGAAATAACTCTTAAAAGAGGTGTTACCAGTATTGTTGGACCTAATGGGTGTGGAAAAACTAATATTATTGATGCTATTAGATGGGTGTTAGGAGAACAAAAACAATCCATGTTAAGATCTTCTAAAATGGAAGATGTTATTTTTAATGGTACACAAAAAGTAAAGCCAATTAATTTCTGCCAAGTAACAATTACTATAGATAATGACTTACAAATATTACCAATTGAATATTCTGAAGTTGAGGTGAGCAGAAGATTGTTTCGAACTGGTGAAAGTGAATATTATATTAATAAAAATTTGTGTCGTTTAAAAGATGTTTATGAACTTTTTGTTGATACAGGAATGGGATCTGATGCATATTCAGTAATTGAATTAAAAATGATTGAAAATATTTTATCAAATGATAATTCTAATTTCAAAAAAATGCTTGATGAGGCTGCTGGTATTAGTAACTACAATCAAAAAAGAAGAAGCACTCAAAATAAATTAAAAAATGTAATGAATAATTTAGATAGAGTAAATGATATTATTTTTGAAGTAGATAAAAATATGAAACTTCTTCATTTGCAAATGAAGAGATATAATAGGCATGAATCTTTAGTTTCTAAATTAAAAGATAAAGAAATTCTATTGTCTAGTCTTAAAATATTAAAGTTAATTGAAAAGCAGAAACCCATTGATAAGCAATTAAAAACTAGAAATAAAGATGAATCAGCTATAGTAAAAAAAATTGAAATAGATGATGGGTTATTCAAAAATTTAGAGAAAGAGGAATCTGTTCTTAAAAATCAAATTACTAAGCTTAAAGATGATGTAGATAAAATGAATCAAAAATTACATTTATCTAATGCTCAAATCATTAAATATACTGAAAACAAAAAATATAATAATTCTCAAACAGAGTATTACAAAGATCAAATTTCTCAATCAAATTTAAATATTGAGCATTTTAAGATTAAATCAAATGAATTGAAGCAAGATTTATTAAAAATTGCTCCAGTAATTAAAAAGAGGAATAAAGATTTTAGTATATTTGAAAAAAAATACATTAATAATAGAAACAAAAGGGATTCTATTTTAAAAGAGATTAGAAAAGAAAATGATTCTCTTTATTCTCTCTTTAGTGATTTATCTAAATTGAAAAATAAAAAAATGCTTTTGGAGTCAAATTATGATTCATTAAAGAAGCATTTAATTGATTTAGAAAAATTTCAATATGATAAAAATTGTAAATACTGTGTTAAAAACGGTAAAGAACAGATTAATGAAAAAAGCACTATTAAGAAGAAGGTGTCTAAATTAAAGAAAAGCATTTCTCAATTAGATGTAAAAATTAAAACTTGTTCTAAAAATCATGATAAAAAGAAAATCGAAATTAATAAAATGAATGATAGTCTAATTGAACTTAATAATAAAAATGAAAAATATGATGAGCAATTTCAAAACTTTAAAATCCAAAATATTGAATTACAAAAAGAAAAAGAGGGGCTAGATTATAGATTAAAATCAATGATTGAGAGCGAAGATAAAATTAAAGTTCAAATTGATTCTTTTAATAAAAGCATTAAAGAGCTTGATAATAAAAATAAATCTCTAGATTCGGATATTAATTCTTATAAAAAAGATATTGATAAAATAAAAGTTAGTCTAAAAAAGAATATTGCTACTTTAAGTAGGCTTGATAAGAGTTATAATAATATAAATAGTAAAATCAAAGATATACAAAATAGTATGATTCTTAATCGACAGAAAAAAGAAGAGAAAATTATTGACAAACAGAATCTTGAAATGGAGCTGTCAAATATAAGAAATGATCAAAAGATTATATTAAATTTTATTAAGGAAAAATATTCATGCAATATAAATGAAAATTTAAATAGTAAAGAAAAAGCAGTAGATTTATTTGAGTTAACAAATGAAATTCAAAAAATTAAAAAATCAATTGAAAATATAGGTCCAATTAATATGGCTGTTGAATCAGAGTATCAGATAGAAAAGGAAAGATTTAATTTTCTTTCTGAACAAAAATCAGATTTAATTAATTCAGAAAAAGTTATGCAGAAAACCATTCTAAAACTTGATAAAGAGGCAAAAGAAAAATTTTTAGAGTCTTTTGAATTGATTAATAAAAATTTAATTAA
>CEUN01033158.1_pt1 | contig 12630 bp, 9 predicted proteins | sample 361501 | NCBI WGS metagenome assembly CEUN01 (sample SAMEA2622801, study PRJEB7988) | marine metagenome | biome: marine biome (ENVO:00000447); feature: marine epipelagic mixed layer (ENVO:xxxxxxxxx); material: "saline water (ENVO:00002010), including plankton (ENVO:xxxxxxxx)" | depth 120 m | reverse complement strand
CGCATGTCGCGCATTGGAGAGATCCCACTTTTAAGCTTCATATTACTGTTAAAACAAAGAATAGCTCCCGCGTCTGCCGCTGCCATCTGATCCATCTCCTCACGGCAAATCCAAACTGAGTGAGCTATATTAAGCCGATGGTTAAGGATGCCTGCCTCATCAAGGTAATTAATAAATGAACCACCATATTCACCATACATTTCACGTGCCATCACCACCTGGCCTCGCGTCTCGTAAACATGAATATAAACGCCTAGATCGTGCCGATTAGCCAAATCTGCGCAACCTGAAAGCAATTCAATCGTGCAACGCTGTGGAGCAAAGGGTCCTACTGCCCAATGTGTCACACCGCCGGCAGGCCTGCGCCTGATCTGAGCTTCGAGCATGTCGAGCTGCTCTTTAGGTTTGCCCGCCTGGGTTCCCATCATTTCTTGAATCTCGGGTGGTAATAAATCTCGATGTCTCAGCATACCAACAGCTGGAATATCAAAAACCATCGGGGAAAAGATGACTCTCTCCCCTATCTCCTCATAGGCATCGAGAACTACATCAATGTTTTCTTCCGTCATGGGGATAAGCCCGAGCATATCCTGTACGGTTGTAATACCGCAACGCAGTGATTCAAGAGCTCCTACAAGTGTCCGCAAACGAATCTCGTCCCGAGAGCGGAACGTCCCCATAGGCAGCGTGTAGAGTAACCAAAATTCTAGTGGCAAATCCTCAAAAAGACCGCGGCACAGAGTATCATGTGAATGATAATGAGCATTAATTAAACCCGGAACCACAAGGTGATTTGAGGCATCAATAACTTCTGCATTGGTTGATTTTTCGATCTCTATATTTTTTTCTATTACAGAAATTTCGTCGCCTAGAATTAAAATATCTCTTTTCGATGGTTTATGCACATCCCCATCGTGGTCATAAACCAGGCCACCTTTCACCAATAAATTTCGTTCCATTTCCTTTATACCCTTTTCACTTAATTTAACTGGACGCTATCATGCACGCCAAATTGCTTCAAACACTGTAGTGAGAAATAAAAAATATGTCAGAAAAAACCCTAAACATGTTATCTGCCAACGATGTAGTTCGTATGATCAGTGAAGGAAAGACAACTGCGGAAGCTGTCACACGGTCTTGTCTTGAAAGAATTGATAAACGCGAAAAAAAGGTCCGGGCATGGGCCTATATTGATCACGAATATGCCATATCCCAAGCGCGTATTCTTGATAGCTCGGCGAATAAGGGACCTCTTCATGGGCTGCCGATCGGCGTAAAAGATGTCATAGATACCTCAGATATGCTCACGGAAATGGGATCAGCTATATATGCGGGCTATCAACCTAAAACCGACGCCGCTTGTGTTGCAATGTTGAGAGCGGCAGGCGCCGTTATTTTGGGAAAAACTGTTACATGTGAATTTGCAGGTTCTCACCCTGGACCAACAACCAACCCGCTTAACGCGAACCATACACCGGGCGGTTCATCAAGTGGTTCAGGTGCCGCTGTTTCCGACTACATGGTATTCGGAGCATTTGGTACGCAAACAGGAGGTTCTATTTTAAGACCTGCAAGCTTTTGCGGTGCTGTCGGTTATAAGCCTACTTATAATGTCATAAACCGGGGAGGGCTAATGTTTGCTGCCGAGAATCTTGATACCATAGGTATCTTAGCTCGTTCTGTCGATGACGTTGATCTAATCATGACAGTTCTCCTGAACCGGGCTAGGTCAGCAGAGATAGCCCACGACGTCAAACCCCGGATAGGGTTGTGTCGGACTCATCATTGGGAATTAGCACAACCAGAAACAGTCAATGCCATAGAGGACACAGCACGCCAACTTGAGTCTGCAGGTGCGGCGGTTCTCGATATTGATTTACCCTCATCTTTTGTCGAATTAAGCCGCTCCCGTAATACGCTGAATGATTTTGAGCGGAGCCGGGTGATGGCTAGTCTATGGCGTGATAATCGAAATGAGTTGAGTGACAAAATTTCTAAGCAAATCCAGAATGGTATGACAATAACGTACCCCGAATATCGTGACGCTTTATCCCTTTCAAACCGTTGCCGTGAAGAGCTAAACGAAATTTTTGGTGACTGTGACTTCATTCTGGCGCCATCAGCAACAGGAGAAGCCCCTAAGGGGCTCGAATACACTGGAGATCCACAATTTCAGGGTTGCTGGACGATTTTACATGTTCCCACAATCTCCCTACCCACGCATACAGGCCCTAATGATTTACCCGTTGGTATTCAACTTGTGGGTCGAAGGTGGCAAGATGAAAAGTTACTCTCGTGGTCACGTTGGGTAATGAAGCAGTTAAAAAACCAAGCATAGTTAGCCTGCTGCTATGAGTGCATTTCCCTCGACCTTTCCTCTCTTGAGCAGGCGCCTTTGATCTGATGGAAACTCTCTCCTTGCGTGCACCGTGCAACGATTATCCCAAATCACGTAATCACCTAGTCGCCACCTATGCTCGTAATCGGCACGCTCTACATAAGGAAATAATTCTGCGAGGAGTTCATTGCTTTCTGTTTCTGTAAAACCATCAATGGCGGCGGTCATTAGTCGATCAAGATATAGTGCTTTTCGTCCGGTTACTGGGTGTTGGATTACCGCTGGCTGCCAGAAGTGCGGTATTTGATCGAGGCCCTCGCGACGAGGTTTAGTCCGAATTGTATAATCATAAACCTGCAATACCTTGCGCCCGGATATTATCTTCTTAAGCTTGCCGGGAAGAGCTTCATAAGCCTCATAACAATTACCAAACAAGGTATTACCGCCAGTGGAGGGTAATTCCACTGCATAAAGCCATGTTGCCTTGTCTGGAGCATCAGTAAAGGAGTTATCATGGTGAAACCACATTTCTCCATCACCCAAGGCACCAATAGGATTTCCATTTTCATCAACAATGTTGGAAACTTTTTGGATTTGAGTATCGTTATCTCCCCGCCGTGCCATTGGCATTGAGATTTTTGATGTATCTCCCAGCCAAGCCGCGCTGCTTTTCAGTTGCGGATCAGTCATACTTTGGCCACGGAAGATCAAGATAAGATTCTGATACCAAGCATCCAAAAGGATTGCTTTATCCGCCTTACTCATTGGGTCAGCCAAATTGACACCAAAAACTTCAGCAGCCATTGTCTGCCCGACAGGAATTATTTTAATTGACATCTTACAAACCTAATACCAGTAGAGTAAACGCACAATCTGGTCTTGCCGATAACTTTTGGCAATGCCATGCTGGATACTCATTTGACTTAGGACTTATATAGGATGGAACTTAAACAGCACGGAAGATATGACTATTCCCCCATCACGGAGCGCCGGGCCTATGACTGGCCGGGAGGTAAAAGACTCGCATTTTATATTGGCCTAAATATTGAGCATTTCAGCTTCGGAGAAGGTCTTGGGCACACACCAACCAACCCCGGCGTCCAGCCCGATGTTCGAAACTACGCTTGGAGAGATTACGGGTTACGCGTCGGTTTCTGGAGGATCTTAGAGTTGCTGGATGAGTTTAACCTTCCAGCTTCCCACCTAATGAACTCCTCTATCTATGATTACGCACCTCAAATACCCCAGCGCATCCGAGAACGTGGCGATGAATTTATTGGACACGGCATAACAAATTCAGAACAGCAGGGAGACTATTCAGAGGATACAGAACGCGATTTAATCCGAAAAGCAACAAATGCGTTTAAAAGATTTGAAAATAATGGCCCGGGAGGTTGGATGGGGCCTTGGATCTCTGAAAGTCAATTTACACCCGATCTCCTTCAGGAGGAGGGATATCGTTTCATAATGGATTGGTCTTGTGACGATCAACCTGCCTGGATGCGCACTCGCAATGGTCGTTTACTGATGATACCCTACCACATTGAAATTAATGACTCTCCTGCTCAACTTTCACGTCGTCACACCGCGAATCAATTTACCGAGATAGTGTGCGGACATTTTGATGAACAAATTTTACAATGCAAAAAACAACCAATCGTCTTTTCTCTAGCACTTCATACCTTCGTGGTAGGACAACCCTATAGATTGGCTGGATTAAGAGACATCCTGAACTATATTGTGAATCATAAAGATGCAGATCAGGTATGGTTCACGAGACCTAGTGAGATTTATGACCACATCAAAAAACTTCCAAAGGGAACCGTACCCGGCGACCTAGATTAATCAAACACCCTGAGATGCTGCTATAAGCGGATCCCACTCGATATCTTCATCACGCACAGCGCCAATCAGTTCGGATATCTCCTTAATACCACGGTTGTCGCACCATTCTTCCAAATCGTCTATGATCGTAGTGAGAGCTGTTGGGTTACGAAAACCGGCATAGCCTATACCGACACCTGAGGCTCCAGCGAGCATATATTCTACTACATCTTCAGCCTTAGTTACCCCGCCGATACCGATCACCGGGACGCTACACTCTTTTGCCACTTGGTAAACCATCCGCATGACGATGGGCTTTAATGCCGGAGAAACAAGGCCGCCAAACTTATTACCCAATGCGGGACGGAAATTGTCTGTTCTAATTTTCAAGCTGAGAAAAGTGTTACATAACACAAGTGCATCAGCACCCGCTTCCTCCGCCGCGATCGCAATCGAGACAATATCGCCAGCATTAGGGGACAGCTTAGCCCATACGGGTTTGTCAGTCGCCTGCCGTATACCCTCCATCACTAGCTTTGTGTGCTCTGAATGCATTGAAAAATTACCGCCACTCGGCGCTTTTGTCGGGCATGAAATATTAACTTCCACTACATCAACCCCATCAACACTCAGATCACGGCTCATCGCCGCAAAATCTTCAGCGGTATCAGCTGAAACACTTACGATAAGCGGTGGCTCCCACTTATTATATTCGGGGACAATGTTTTCTAGAAAATAATCGATCCCTTTACCGGGCAAACCGATCGATTGAATGATACCCGCCTCCGTCTCAGCCATGCGTGGCGTAGGATTGCCGAGACGAGGCTCACGACAGATTGTTTTGGCTACTAGGCCACCAAGCCTATTTAGATCAATGACATCTCCATAATCCCATGAAAATGCACCTGAGGCAGGCATGATTGGGTTCTTCAGTGTTACATCGCCAATTTTTACGGAGAGATCTACCATCCAACTGCCTCCTGCATATCAAAACAAGGTCCTTCACGACAAACGCGTCTTAGAGTTTGCACACCGTCCACTTCAAAAGTACGCATACATATGTAGCAAGCTCCTAGGCCGCAAGCCATATTTTGTTCCATTGCAACCTGACCCGGTATTTTATGGGTTTTGCCCAGCCTTTTCATTAGCGTGAGCAACCTATTTGACCCACAGGTAAAAAAGGCATCAGCTTTCTGATCTTCAATGAGATCTTCTAGAACTTTTTCCACATTGTGAACATTACTAGTATTGTCGGTATCTAAAACTTCGATCACTGTTGCACCTAGTTCTTCAAAAAGGTCGCGCGACATAACGACCCCAGGATTGCGGGCACTAAGAATCGCGGTCACACCGACATCATTCTCCGCAGCCAGCTGAGATAATGGAGCCAGTGTCGCTAACCCCACACCCCGGCCAAGAACGACAATATTGTTCCAGTTGTCTTCAAGCCAGAAACCCACACCGAGAGGACCGACAATATTGAATTCCTCTCCTTTTTCGAGCATTGCCATGCCCTGCGTACCGCGCCCTTCTTTTTTATAGAGAAACTCCAATTGTTTTTTCTTCTGATCAACTCGATAAATACTCATGGGACGGCGCATCCACACTTCCGCTCCATCAGGTGTCGGACATAAAAGATGAAAAAACTGACCGGCCTTCGCTTTCAAGGCGCGATCCGGCACCCCAACAACCATCTTAAGATACTCTTCATTCACATACTCGTTTGAAATCACCATTGAGATGAACTCACCAGTAGGTTTATCCGGATATGGATCATTCTCTCCGATACGGATCGGCTTTGCCGAGTAATTCTGCTCTGGCGTAAGATCTGTCATTTTTAGCGCCTATTCCTTTTAGTTTGATGCTTTATAACAAACTTTTGTAACAAAATAAATACTTGTTCCATTTTTGTTACAAAGGATTAACACTTAGTTTTTGACCAAATAATAAGGTGATGTTGATACGATGATTCTCATACCCAGTCGCAAATAAAGGGAAATCTGATCCATGAAAGAAACTTGAATCAAATAGCACAGCCCGATTTTGCCGATAAGGTATTATAATTTTCTGATCTTCGTTACCCTTTAAAAAACTCCTGATTTCTTTTTGATCTTCCTCATAATTTCTGATAGCCCAGTTGTCTGGCGGCGGCTTAGTATAAACTTGAAGACCACTCCGCCCATGCCTCAGATTAGCCTCATCCGAAGTAATCCAAAAATTAAGACTTACCGCTGCATCATCTGCATGCAGTTCTATAGTTTTATTTTCTGAGAGCCCTTTAAATGCCCAAGCTTGAGTCAGTGGGTGATTTCCTAAAATTTCTGGGAGTTTTTCCCGAAGATTATCCGCTATCTGTAAAAGGAGCGGACTCGCCAGCCCATCTTCCAAATATGCAGCAAGAAAACCAGGGATGTGTCCAAAATCAAACCAGATTGTGCTGTTTAATAGATATTGCGTCAATCGACTCAAAGCTTCACTTGTGAGGAAATTATCAAACCAAGCGACACCGGGCGTAGTCTCTTTAAATGACTTATATATTGCTTCAGAAGAAACGTCATTGTTTAAAGCAGAAACCGGCACCTCTGCAGCGTCGTCAACAAAATTTGGATAATTGTAAGTCCCACCGAATACCTCTAGCTGTTCATTTTCTAGAGATATGGCTTCATGATCGTTGGTCGGCCATTTTATGGATTTGATTACCACTTCATATGCTCTAGCTAATGACAACAAACGTTCGTTATTTCTTTTGTTTGAAGCAAGATAACGAAACTGCTCAATATCATGAAAAACCTTAGCCTTAGTAGTCTCTACCAGCGAATAATCTGCGACACCCGCCCGATTATCACCACGCCTCAGATCCATTGTGCGTGCAAAAAAATCTAGGGCTCGATCTCGTTGGCCTAATTCTAGATACAAACGACCAAGAGCGAGCTGAGCATTGTAATGTTCAGGATTAATAGTAATGACCTTCTTTAAAGCCTTTATTGCTTCATCATTACGCTGAGACTGTTGTAAGGCCTTTGCTAAACTCCAATAAGCGGGCTCATATTCGGGATCAAAAAATACTGTTTTTCGAAAGCACTCTATTCCTTCGTTTATACGACTTGTGTTTATTAACAGGACCCCAAGATTATGGAGGATGGCTGGATAATCTTGCCGTTCCTCAAGAATTTTTCTATACGCCTGCTCCGCTTTTGCAAGATTACCGACCTCGTGGTCTTTTAACGCTAAAGCAGCACGATCAACCAAATTGCTAATAGTCATTTGATAACTCAGGTTGATTGTCGTGCAATTAACTGACGTAAAAAGTTTGCGGCATCTGCTCCTCTTAAAGCCCGACACCACAAATCTTGAACTGTACGCTGGTGCAAAGCCAGAGCCTCAGGGGCCGAGGTAATCATTGCTATTCCTCCATGCACATTGGGTTGTTCACCAAGTCTGAATGGGCTCATTGCTAGCACTTTTCTATCTGACTGACGGAAAATTTGAAAGCTAGTATGGGGCAAAGTACCGGGTATGATCCCAATCTGAACAGCTATTGGTTCTGCTTCCATCATCATTATAAGGTGCTTAGCTTCGGCAAGTGCGCGCGCACGACGATCATCTTTAACATCATCAGGCAAATCAAGTTTTCCAATAAGGCCATTTTGTAAAAACCGTTCTATCTCTGCCCCTGATATCAGGTTGAGAATACCCGGACGACGCTCTCTGTAGGTATCTTTGCGCTTTTGCAAGATTGGCATCAATTCAGCTACCTGTTCGAGAGCCCTATCGCGCTCTTTTTCTTCTTCTGGAATACTCTCACTCAAACAAACTTCAAGTGTCTGATCAAAGCCATCGGATGCCAGAAGGAATGAAATCGGCCCCGCTAGCACGACAATATGTTCGGTGGTTGATTCGATTTGCCTTAGCCTTTCAAAAAAGGCTACCGCTGAAGATATATACTCAACACCCACTCCCATTAATGTTGGTATGGAAACATCTAATAAGTCGGCGAGCTTTTCTAAGGTCTCAACTTTGGCGACGTCTCCCTTTTCAAATCTATATAGTGCTGTTCTTGATATTCCAATGCGCCTAGAGATTTCATCTGCACTGAGGCCTGATGCTAACCGAAAAGCTTTTAATCGGTCACCAATATCGTCAAAACGTATACTCATGCAGCATTGCGACCTTTCCCCTCGTTAATCGCTTCCAAAATATCAGAAGGTTTTAACGGAGCCCTTGTTAGATGAACCTCGAAAGGCCTAAGTGCGTTTTCTACGGCAGAAATTATAGCTGACGGTGCAGGCACAACACCACATTCTCCGACACCCTTAACACCTAACGGATTTAAAGGTGACGGTGATTCATGATGAATAATATCAATATTTGGCATTTCTGTTGAAGAAATTAAGAGATATTCGGCGAAATTAGTTGTTACCGGCTGAGCACTTTCATCATATCCCATCCACTCAAACAAAGTGTTACCTATACCATGTGCTGTCCCGCCTTGCACCTGGCCATCTACAATCATAGGATTAATTATGGTTCCGCTATCGTGAGAAATAACGTAATTGAGAACTCGCACACCACCGGTTTCAATATCAACCTCGACCTCTGCCACAGCGGTACCGCACGCAAATGCCAAATTATCCAACACAACATGTTCCGTTGCCTCCATGCCTGGTTCTATACCACCCGGCAGAGCATAGCCGGGAGTTCCTGCAACGGCATGCGCAACTTGCCCTAGTGTTACCTTCATATCAGTGACACCTCTGACATGTATCATACCATTTTCAATTTCCAGGTCTTCCTCGGAAGCTTCAAGCATGTGAGCAGCAACCTTAAGTGCTTTATCGCGTACTTTTTCGGCCGCAACATGCGCTGAAGAACCTGCCACGACTGCAAGCCGACTATTTGATGTACCAATCCCTAGTGAGATTGTACCTGTATCGCCCGCAGTAACTTTAACATTTTCCATGTCACCACCAAATTTCTCACCCACTATTTGTGCCATCATTGTGGCCGTGCCCTGTCCTATAGCGGTACCGCCAGTGTAGACATGGATTTTACCAGACGGACCAATTCGCACGGTAACCGCTTCAAATGGACCACGGCCTGTTCCCTTAACATAGTTAGCCAAACCGATCCCAATATATCTCCCTTCTGAACGGGCATGCGACTGACGCATGGGAAATCCATACCAATCAGCCTTTTCCAAGGCGCTTTTTTGACATGCGGGATAATCTCCAGAGTCCAATAAGACCGGCATGCCTCCGCGTGTCTTGAGTGGTTTCTCATATGGCATTTTATCTCCAGAGATTAAATTTCGACTTCTAATTTCATCTCGTGGCAAACTGAGCTCATGCGCAACACGGTCTAGCAGCCTTTCCATAACAAACACACCTTGAGGATGACCAGCACCCCTTACAGGAGTAACAGGCACCTTATTTGTTAATGCCAACTGTACGTGAGTGCTAAAGGCAGGTACTTCATAGGGTAGGGGTATTGTTTCAGCAGCGTTATAGGGCAAGTTGACACCACGTGCTGTAAAAGCGCCATGGTCATGAATAACGGCACTTTTAATGCCTAAAATTTTTCCACTTCCGTCAACCGCAATTTCCGCTTCCCAATATTGGTCCCGCTCTTGGGTTGTCGTAATAAAATGCTCTCGCCGGTCCTCGATCCATTTTATGGGCCGATTTATCATCCTTGTCGCTAGGGTCAACACAATATCCTCTTGATAGACAACTAACTTAGGACCAAACCCCCCTCCAACATCAGGGGTAATAACACGCAATTGATTTTCATTATGGCCTGTCATATCTGTATAGGTTGTTTTCAAAGAATGTGGCATTTGGGTTGATGTCCACAAAGTTACCTCATCCGACGCATCTTCAAATTTTGCCACACAACCACGACATTCTATCGAGTGCGAACCACCTCGATGAATCCATAAGGATTCCGAAAACTTGTGTGCCGCGGAGGAAAAAGCCCCATCTATATCACCGTAGGTCATGTTGAATTCCGCCAGAATGTTATGCTCAGCATCTCGATGAGCAACGGGAGCACCGGCTTGTATGGCATCACGGCAATCTGCCGAAACCGGCAAAGGATCGAAAATTATATCTACAAGTGTCGCAGCATCCTCAGCAATATAGCGGTTATCAGCAATTACAACGGCGATAGGTTCACCCACATAGGTTACTTCATCTGAAGCCAATGCTGGTCGATCCCGGTTTTGCTTGTAAGAAGGGCTTGGCATGCCAACGACCAAGCGTTCATTGACCAGAAAAGGCCGGATATCCGACATGGTATATACCGCACAGACCCCCGGTTTTTCCAGCGCCTTGTTGACATTTATATTTTCTATAATCGCATGAGCAAACGGGCTGCGAACAAAAGTAGCATGCAACATACCCGGAAAATTTATATCGTCGATAAATTGTGCATGACCTTGAAGCAAAGAGGGGTCCTCAAGGCGCTTAGCGCGTGTTCCGAAAACTTTCCAAGCCATTGGGTATTAATTCCTGTGTTAGATATTTCAACGTTCTAAAGCTAAGTAAAAGAGAATAAGAACCTTTTATATAGAATGGGAGACGTATTAATTTTCCACAATATCGTGACAAAAAAATAGACACCAGCCATAATGTTATAATATAACGTTTCTTAAATTTTAGTACTTCGCTTTTAACATACATATAATGTCGTTTAAATGAATTTAAAATACGTCTCTTTGATCGCCCCTACGCTGATACTAATTAGCGCTTTGAGTCGGCCTTCAGCCGCTATGGAGAACATAGTCGTAACGATTAAGCCTATTCATTCACTTGTTTCATCAGTCACAAAGGGCATTAGCAGTCCCTACCTCATAATACGCGGGGCATCATCTCCACATACCTACAGTTTACGTCCCTCTGATGCAAAAAAAATTCGTGGGGCTAAACTTATATTTCGGATTGATGACAATCTCGAAAATTTTTTAACGAAATCTTTAAAAACTCTTGGAAGAAGGGCACGAATTGTGACCCTTTCTGAAACAAAGGGACTTACAGAGCTAAAATATCGTTCATTAGAGGATTTCACATCCATCCATAAAGGCCATGACGACCACAAAAGCCATAAAGGCCATGACGACCACAAAAGCCATAAAGGCCACGAAGGGCACCACCACGGCGGTACAGACTTACATCTTTGGATGGACCCCAAAAATGCAATACAATTTGTTCACAAAATTGAAACTGAGTTGAAGAATGCAGATCCCAAAAATTCTGAAACTTATAGTGTAAACGCCAATCAACTCCGCAAACAATTAAACAATATGATTAAAAATATAAGTTCGCAGGTGCGGCTTTTAAAAAAAAGGCCTTTTATTGTATTCCATGATGCTTACCAATATTATGAGAAACGATTTGGTTTGAAAGCAGGTGGTATTATAACACTGAACCCTAAGGTGCCTCCCAGTGTCAAACAAGTTTCCAACATTAGGAAAGAGCTTAAAAGTGTGGGAGCAGCGTGCATATTTCAAGAGCCTCAATTTAATCAAAGAATTTCCAAAGCTATCGCCCGCGATACCGGCACAAAAGTTCTTTCAATTGACCCACTTGGTGCAGCCATAGAGCCTGGACCGGCAATGTATGTAACGCTTCTGGGTAATATAACTACTTCATTTAAAAATTGCTTAATGAATAAAATTAATCCATAAATTCCGTTTAAGACTTCCGCCACTGCTAGCTATTTGCTAGCATAAGGTTAATAATATTTCCTTAACTGGCTCGAAAAATATGGATGGGACAGGCAATAATATAACCTATAAAACAATATCTGTTACGCCCGCGAGCCCGACAGTGGGTGCGGAGATCGGAAATATTGATTTAACAAAACCACTCACAGAATCGACACTTGCTGAAGTGAAGCGCGCCTTCACAGAACATTGTGTCCTGTTTTTTCGAAATCAAAAAATAAGTTTTGATGACCACGTAAGGCTTGCTGAGTATTTTGGACCTATTGGATCCCATGTCGGCAAAAAAACAAATAGTGCAACTACCGAGGATCCACGTGTCAGAAAATTCCACTTTGATGAAAATTCGAAAACTGTTTCCGGCCATATTTGGCACACAGATCAGTCCTGTGCCGAATTACCCCCTCTGGGGAGCATCCTATATAATCACATCGTGCCACCGAACGGTGGGGGGGATACTATGTTTGCGAGTATGTATGCGGCTTACGACGGCTTATCCGATAGAATGAAAAATTATCTTGAAGGAATGACTGCCTGGCATGACGGAGTTCCAACCTTTGGTCCCGGCACTCCGAATGCTACACACCCAGTAATCGTTCAACACCCGGAAAGTGGACGAAAACTTTTATTTGTCAATCGGGGCTTTACGAAACGTATCAATGAGGTCTCGTCAACAGAGAGCGAAGGAATTCTTCGCTTCCTATGGGACCACTGTGCCTTACCGGAATTCTGCCACCGATTTCGTTGG
>CEUN01181199.1_pt1 | contig 12639 bp, 10 predicted proteins | sample 361501 | NCBI WGS metagenome assembly CEUN01 (sample SAMEA2622801, study PRJEB7988) | marine metagenome | biome: marine biome (ENVO:00000447); feature: marine epipelagic mixed layer (ENVO:xxxxxxxxx); material: "saline water (ENVO:00002010), including plankton (ENVO:xxxxxxxx)" | depth 120 m | reverse complement strand
CCTGAAAGTCGGTGCAAGTCGAAATCGAACTGACCTCAAGCCACTCTTCCGATCCCGCCGACCAAACTTCAATGTCATAAGTCTTAGCCGACTGGAAACCAATATCGCCAGCACAAAGCTGCACAACTCGATACGTCAAACCCAACCGCTCGCAGAGCGTTTCTGCTTCCGTCAACATTTCTTCCAGTGCAGCGTCAGAATCTTCTGGCGTGACGTAGCGGAACATCTCGACCTTCTCGAACTGATGCACACGCTTGATGCCGCGAACGTCACGACCTGCAGATGTGTGTTCCTTACGGAAGCTAGGAGTCTGAGCGACATATTTCAGCGGAAGAACTCCAGGGTCAATGATTTGCCCCTGGTGAAGACCGTTAAGTGCAACTTCAGCGGTGGGCACAAGCCAGAGATCGGTTTCCTCGTCTCGATATAGATTGTCTTTGAACTTCGGCAGATTTCCTGAACCAATCATCGTCTCCTGGCGAATCAGGAGAGGTGGATCGATCTCGGTATACCCGTGTTCTTCCGTCTGAATGTCGAGCATCCATGCTGAAAGAGCGCGCTGAAGCCGGGCGCCTTTGCCCTTCAGTACATAGAAACGTGCGCCCGATATGCTTGCACCTGCCTCTAGATCCAGAATCCCTAAATCAGTTGCCACGTCCCAGTGGGCATTTCCATGGCCGTCGGTCGAACCTTCTGAGATACGAACGACCACGTTTGAATCTTCGTCCACCCCATCCGGAACATCTTCCATAGGCGTATTCGGGATTGGCAGCAGCGTTTCTTGAAGGTCGTCGAGAACGGTCGCCAATTCTGCTTCGACGTTCTTGATGCGCTCGCCAGCAGCCCGCATTTCAGTGATTTCCTCAGGCGTCGGCTTTCGCTTTTCGTCACCGATTGCTTTGCTGACTTTGTTGCGGTTAGCTCGGTCAGTATCTGCCTGCTGAATCAATTCTTTGCGACGTGAATCGAGTTCAACAATCCTGTCGATCGGCGGGTCTTCGCCTCGTCGAACCAACGCGACTCGAAATTTTTCAGGATCGCGGACAATCTGTTCCAGTGAAAGCATTTGTTACTCAGAGCGCTGTTTATCGGGTGAACCAGTTATCTCGATTAGATCACGTGTTTCGCATTGCCGGAAATAGTAGAATCTCGCGAATCGACTCTTCGCCAGCGATTAGCATCGTCAGCCGATCAATTCCTAAACCGAGTCCGCCGGTCGGAGGCATGCCATGTTCGATCGAAACAAGAAAGTCTTCGTCAAGTCGATCAGCTTCATCGTCGCCAAACTCTACTCGCATTTTTTCTTGCTGCTCGAACCGTTCGCGCTGGTCGATAGGATCGTTCAATTCAGTGAACGCGTTACACAACTCAGTACCCACCACAAAGCCTTCAAAACGCTCGACGATCCCATCAGAATCCGGCTTGCGCTTCGCAAGCGGAGACATCTCGACAGGATAGTCGACTAGAAAGTGAGGTTGAATCAGGTGCGGTTCGACCTCTGAAGAAATCACCTTGTCTAAAAGTCGTCCCCACGCCGATCCCGCCTCGACGTGAATACCACGCTCCCGCATAGCCTGCGAGAGTGATTCAACATCACGGGTTTCGACGTAATCAATTCCTGTGCGCTTCTTAATCTCTTCACGGAGATCAAGGCGTGGCCAAGGCGGAGTGAGGTCGATCTCTGCTCGAATGCCCTCCACCTCTGGAAGAATCATCGAGCCGGTCGTCTCCAGGGCAATGGTCGAAACCATTTTCTCAACCATTGCCATAACATCGTTGTAGTCAGCATATGCCTGATAACTCTCGATAGTCGTGAACTCCGGGTTGTGATCGTGGTCCAAACCCTCGTTGCGGAAGAGTCGGCCGATTTCGAATACTCTTTCTATTCCTCCGACGATCAACTTTTTCAGATAAAGCTCGGTAGCAATTCGAAGGTACAAATCCCGATTCAGCTGGTTGTGGTGTGTCTCGAAAGGCGTCGCCTGTGCGCCGGCGGCAACGGGTACAAGTATTGGGGTTTCAACCTCGATAAACCCCTGCCTGTGCATAAATGAACGCATCGACTGCACGACCTTCGATCGGAGCAAAGCATTCTTCATAGCGTTGTCGTTAGAAATGAGGTCGAGATACCGTTGCCGGAACCGTACTTCCTGATCTTGAAGACCGTGCCATTTGTCGGGCAGCGGACGAATCGCCTTAGTAAGAACGGTTACTTGCTGCGCCTCGACGCTGATTTCGCCGCGCCTTGTTCGAATTACAGAGCCTTCAACACCAATAATGTCTCCAATATCGAGAAGGTTGACGATCTCGTAAGCTTCGTCGCCCATCGTGTTCTGGCGAGCGAATGCCTGGATTGCTCCGTGACCGTCTTTCAAATCGATGAACGCAGCCTTGCCCATTCCACGCCGAGCCATGATTCGACCGGCAACGCGAACAGTTTCGGTTCGGGGATGCGCGTCTACTTCGCCCGAGTAATCGGCTTCCTCCTCCTCGAACAGACTTATAGCTTCGACAGATGTATGAGTCCGATCAAATCTTGGAGGGTATGGATCAAGTCCTTTGGAACGAATCTCCGTCGTTTTCGCCAGCCTGTCCTCCATTAGCTTGCGCTCGCCCACGACGGCGTCTGCTTCATTCGAGGTGCTTGACTGGTCTTGTTGCTCTTGGTTGGTCATTTGTGACGCAAAAAATTTCTGGCTCTAATCGTTTTCTCTCATCGGACCCTGAGTCTTGATCGAAATGAACGTAATCGCAATTTGTTATCGGTTGATCGCTTTCAGTTTAGGTGCAATTGCGACCATTCATTCTAAGCCAGAGAATGATCAACCAGCGAATTACGGCGAAACCGATTGCCGTTAGATTTGCACCGAGACAGACACCGCTTCCGTGTAAATCCGCCAAAACCTGTAACAACTGACGATGGTTAAGAGTCCGGCGCGCCAGAAATAATCGTTCGTATTCCGTTGCTTCTATGAAGTCGGCAGAAGGAATACCAAGGGTCTCAAGTGCGGATCGAAAGTGCGATGGATAACAGCCGAAGACGACGCTCACAGTTCCGACGAGCAACTGGCTCAACCGGTAGATCACTGCGCCCAACGACATCCAAAGTGAGATCAGCAATATTCTCGATGCTGGGACCAGCCGGAGCTAACGGACTGCGCGTACTGGATATTTACGCAGGTACAGGAACACTCGGAATCGAAGCTCTTCAGCGAGGTGCCGACAGTGCCACGTTTATCGAGCAAAACGGACGTCGGTGTGACGACTTAAAAAAGTCACTGGCTAAACAGAGGTTGACAATGCTGGGAACGGTTCAAAAAGGTAGAGCGCTCAACACAATCGGAAGATTGAAGGGCGAGTTCGACCTAATTTTTGCCGACCCGCCATACGACATTGTTGAGTTCGAGGAGTTATTTGAACAAGTCGACGCCAACGGACTCATCGCACTTAACGCAATAGCATTTTTAGAACATTCCAAGATGACCAAATTACCGGAATATCTTCCGGGCCTTGAATTATCTACCCACCGGCTCTACGGAGACACCGCTATTTCGGTCTACAAAGCAAATAACACCGATTCAGCGACCAATGCCCAGACGGAGGGCAAATAGATGGCGCGGGCGATTTACCCCGGAACATTCGACCCGGTAACCAACGGCCACCTTGACATCGTCGAGCGCGCTTCGCACGCAGTCGATCACTTGACCATAGGAGTGGTCGAGATTTCGTCAAAACGAACTATGTTCAACCTAGATGAACGAATTGAAATGTTCGCCGAAGCGGTTGCTAATCTTTCAAACGTATCGGTCCAGTCGTACTCCGGACTCACCGTCAACGCCGCCAGAGAAATCGGGGCCAGCGTAATAGTTCGTGGATTGAGAATCACAAGCGATTTCGAGTACGAAAGTGAAATGGCACTAATGAACCGCAGGATGGCGGGGGACGTTGAAACGATCTGTCTTTTCAGTGCTCTCGAATACCAGATCCTGAGTTCATCGAGAGTAAAGGAAGTAGCGGCACTCGGCGCCGATGTGTCAGATCTAGTTCCTAAAAACGTTCTAAGGCCTTTGGTTGAGAGGCTCGAAGAACGTCGAGAAAAGTAAGTATCAACCAACAAGCGCACGCGTTAGTCGACCCACACGGAGGCAGAAATGACACTGATGTCACAACTAGAAAACCTAGAGACGATGATCGTCAAAGGTCGAGTACCTGGAACAGCCCGAACACTCGTTAACCTGGACAAAATCTCGACAAGCATTGAAGAGATGAAGACTGAAATGCCGACCCAGATTAACGAAGCTGAAGGCATTCTTCGCCAGAAAGATGCAATCATCAAGCAGGCAGAGCTAGAGGCACGACGCATCCGAGCTTACGCTGACGAGGAAGCAACAACCATTCGCCAGCTCGCGGAAGAGCAGTCGAACACCCTGTTGACCACTTCTCAAGAAGAAGCTCGCAAGATGATCGAAGAAAACGAGATCACTCGCGCAGCAAACGAAAAGGCGGCGAAGATCGAAACTGATGCCGACAAGCGAGCGGCTAAGCTGATCGACGACGCGGAGACTCGGGTCAACGGCATCTTGAACGACGCAGAGACTTCAGCCGAACAGCGACGCAAGGGTGCAGACAATTATGCACGCGAGGTTCTGTTCACGCTCGAAGAGAGAATCGCCGACACGCTCGGACAGGTACGAGGCGGTATCGACCTCCTGGATGCTCGTCCAACATCAAACGTCGCCGACTAAGCTTTCTGCTGCCACACAAAGCGCAACACGCATCATGCAAATATTGGAAGTCGGGTTTATCACTCGTAATCCATATGCCGTATGGGTGGGTCTAGGTCACATGATCCTGAGCCCCATCGAAGATATCTAACCGGGAAAGACGCCACTAAACGTCATTCTCGGACTTTCAACGGACGGGCAAGGTACGGCTCGCCTCCGACTAACGAGTCATAAAAAAAATCAACCACACAGCCCTGTGATCACCAAACCCAACGATCACAGGATTGTGTGGTTTCTGTCACCACTTCAATCACGGCATCGAAAAATGATAGATGGTTAGCGGGCAAAACATTCCCGACTCGCTAAACCAGTCCGTCTGCCCAGTCGCCAGATAGAACTGTGTCGAACATCATCGCGTGCTGTTCGCTCCACCCAAAACGATTCACCAAGTTGAGGCGATATATCAATTCGAGCGTACTCAACCGGGCAGAAAGTTGTTTATCGGTCAGATCGCCCTGACACAGCTCAACGAACGGTTGCATGAGTTCGATTTCGAGTGAGTCCTCGTAGGTTGCTTCCAACTGCTCAGGCACGAAATTCCACGGGTAACGCCAGAATCTAAGCAACATGTCCAACTCGTAGTCCGCGGGAGCGAGCGCCATTCGATCGAAGTCGAGGATCCCCACGAGAGAGCCATCGTTCCCGACGAGAATGTTTCCGAGCCAGAGATCTCCATGGCATAAAACTCGCGTACGATCAATCAACGAGTCTTCCCATTCGGCAAAAGCGGCCTGAGACATGGTGAGCACCCGTCCGGGCACAACGTTATCGACCGCACGCAGGGCCCGGTTGAACGACTGACGAACGTGACGCGACCAATTGGAGGTTTCAGCATGGAGCATGCCCTCGTCTGGCTCGAATTTCTGGAGATACGCAAGCGCACGTGCCAGCTGGCTCATCAACCGCGACTTTCCTGAATCGTCCAGTCCCGGCCAAACGTTGTAACCGTTTGTCCCATCTAGACGATCCAGTATCACCCACGCTCTGCCTTCTAACGCGCCGGTCTCGAGAACGCGCGGGGTCGCTACGCCGGGAATCTGCAGCGCACTCACCGCAAGTTCGTGGCTGAATCTTTCAGGTCGACCTACTTCGGGATCGATCTTGATAACCGTTTCATTCCCGATGAATACCCATGTTCCATAACCGAATCCATAGTCAACAGTGCTGCCAAGTTTGTTGGAAGCCCATTCACGGACGCGACCTAGCGCGGCGTGATCGTATTTTTCGTAGTTTCTGACCCAAGGATTGATGAGCATTGCGGTCGTCAAGTGTAGCGACGTTCGCCTGACTCTGAGCGACGAATACCTCATATAACCATCAGGCATAAGATCGAGTTACGGGTCATCGGGGGTGGGTACGAACCACGCGCAACCCACCCTTTAATTACCTACCTGCGAGGGAGGATGTGTTTTCTATTCAGCCGGTTTGTACGCCCGTAACGTCAGATTGATCAAAGTCGACTGCCAATCTTCGGCATCGGGTCGACTTCGATCCTCTTTGACCACGTCAATGTCCGTAAAGCCACTCTCTTCAACAAGTTCGAGGTACTCGCTCAACACCGCAGCGCCACCAACGCATTCCACCCACTCCGCAGCCGATTTTTGCACGTCCTGTGGGAGCGCCTCTGAAGTAACCATGTCGGATATAACAAACCTGCCACCAGGCTTGAGAATCCTGAAAATCTCGTAAAACACCCGATCCTTATGCTCTGACAGTGCGATTACGCAGTTGGAAAGAACAAGGTCAACAGTGTTGTCAGGCTGTGGGATCGACTCTATATGACCCAATTTAAATACCACATTCTCAGTCTGAAGTGTGGCTGCGTTTTTTTGCGCAAGCTCGATCATGCGGGGGGTCATGTCTATGCCGATCACATAACCATTATTTCCAACTTCTCTGGCAGCAAGGAAACAATCGATTCCGCCACCGGAGCCAAGATCTAAAACGGTCTCACCTCGTTGCGAGTCGGCAATTCCGACAGGATTGCCGCATCCTGCTGAAGCCCCAGTCACTTCGTCAGGCAAGGCATCTCGTTGATCTTCCGAGTAAAACTTGTCTGTAGCCTTAACTCGGCTTGCATCTGCAGATAGTTCAGCTGCACTCGAAGCAAGATTCCCGTAATAGTGTTTCACCACCGCTGTTATTGAATCAAGTTGCGCGTGGGTAATCTCAGAGGCCATATCATCCCCACAGCACGAATCTCCACAGCTAACAGCATCCGAGATAATTGGGGTTATAGTTCCAAAAGGATTCTCGGTAGTCATTTCAGTCCGTCTTCAAAAATTCTCGAATCAATAACCGTTGTTGTGCATCACGCCGTATCAACACCTGCTTCCTTAACCGCAACCGCTGTTTCAAGTTGCGGCAATACATTGGTCCACGCCTGAGCTGACGCTATGTAAGCCTGATGACCAAGTTCAGAAAGCGAATAAATTTTGCGATTACGACCATTAATTACAGCGAGTTCTAGCTCAACGTATCCTCCGGATTCGAGCTCCTTCAGCATTGGATAGATCATCGCATCGGTCGGTCTTGCATCGCCGCAAAGCGCAATTCTCGTGGCGAACTCATAACCGCGCATTGGTGAGGAACTCAGCTAATACAACATAAAAATCGCAACAGGTTTTTTCTATTTAGCGACTCCCAGTATTCAATACTTACGAGGTCATTCGCGGATTTAGTTCATGTGGTCATTAAGCTGAACTCAACTCGAAATTGTCGAGATATCGAAACAAGAAAATTAGCTTATGCCTAGGGACACAATATATAGGCACAATAGGTATGCCAATGGCGTTTGGACTCTTTGAAGTCCAGATTGCGACGAAACCAAAGTAGGCAATCGATAAAAAGCTGTAGTGAGCGAGAAGCTATAATCCGCTCACCGTGGCACGGCATTAAGACCAACTTTTATCGACCTACGCTTATCGGAACGCCTCTCTCTCATGACCACCACTCCTGCTAAAACTGATGATCAACTGTTCCTACTAATTGATGGACACGCAATCGTCTTCAGGGCATGGTTCGCAGTTCGAGATCACCTGATCACCTCGACGGGACAGAACACAACAGGTGCTAGCGGGTTTATGACAATGTTCCTCAAGACGATTCGTGAGCAGAAACCCACACACATTGCCGTGACGTTCGACACCAAGTCGCCAACGTTTCGAAAGGAAATGTTTCCTGAGTACAAGGCACAACGGCAGGAAGTGGATCCTGCCCTTCACGAACAAATTCCGATCGTGAAGGAAATACTCGAACCACTTGGCGTCCCTGTCTATGAATACGATGGGTTTGAAGCCGACGATCTGATCGGCACTCTCTCTAAACAGGCGACTGAACAGGGCTATAAAACGCTGATTCTTACCGGAGACGCCGACCAACTCCAGCTGGTCGATGACGACACCTCGCTCCTCATGTACACCGGATTCGGCGACATGAGGAAGTATGACCCGCAAGCAGTGGCCGATCGGTACGACGGTCTCGGTCCTGAGTTCATAGCAGAGATCAAGGCACTCGAAGGCGACTCTTCCGACAACATTCCGGGGGTACCCGGAGTTGGTAAGAAATCAGCTCGCGCCGTACTTAACAATCTCGGTCACTTCGACTCACTGTTCAGTCGACTCAATGAGGTCGAAAACATTGAAGATTTGCGCGGAGCGAAACGAACAATGAATCTCCTCGAGGAACATCGGGAGACTGCCGCTACAGCGCTTGTTCTGACCACGATCGTGCGGGATGTACCGGTGGAGTTTGATGCGGAAAAATCCCGCTTCGGCGACTTCAAACGAGAGGATGTCATTAAGGCGCTCATGAACTACGAAATGCGCCTCGTCGCCAATCGGCTTACAAAGCTAGGCGAATCGGGTGAGAGTGACAGACCCCCTGCTGAATCTGAAACCGCTCCGGGATGGGAAGCGCCTGAGTCACCCGTCGGACAGATCGACATGATGGCGGATGAATCGGGTGCAGCGAAGGTCGATCCGTCCGTGGAACCTGAGGAAGAAAAACCGCTAGGTGAGTACGAGATCGTCACCGATTTAGCGGGACTGAATGCGATGATCGACGCCCTCAAATCCAAAGGCGAGTTTGCGTTCGACACCGAAACCACCGGACTCGATTCGATGACATCGGATCTTGTTGGGATCTCCTTCTCTATCAAGTCAGGACACGCGTGGTACATAGCGATTGGTCACAACAAAGGTGCTCAGGTTCCTTTCGCTGAAGGATTAGCAGCACTCCGCCGAATTTTTGAAGACGAATCGATCAAGAAGATTGCACATAATGCCAACTACGACATGATGGTCCTCGCCGAAGCGGGAATCTCTGTGAACAATTTGGCGTTCGATACTATGACCGCCGCAGCGCTGTGTGGTCGTCGATCTATCGGTCTGAAACAACTCGCACTCGAACTATTTCAGGCCGAAATGACTGAAATAAAGACTCTTATTGGTACGGGGCGCAATCAAATAACAATGGCCGAAGTTCCGATCGACAAAGCCGGGACATACGCAGCAGCCGATGCCGATTTCACCTGGCGGTTTTACGAGTACTTCGAACCCGAGATCGACAAGCATGAAGCCCGCTACGTGAACGAAGAAATTGAGCTTGCTCTGTTGCCCGTGATTATCGAGATGCAGCGCAATGGGATGATCATCGATAAAACCGCTCTTGCTGAAATGTCTGAACAACTTGGAGCAGATATTGAGCAAATCAAGCAGGCAGCTAACGCGATCGTTGACGGACGGGAGCTCAATCTCGCTTCAAACCAGCAAGTTGCCGCCCTTCTGATCGACGAACTGGGTGCTCCGAAAACCCGAAAAACCAAGAGGGGTTGGTCGATGGACGCTAACTCTCTCGAGAAAATCAGAGAAACTCAGGATCTCGACGATCGGGTCTACCAGATCGCTGATGCCGTGGCGAAATTCAGAGAGCTCAGCAAACTCAAATCCACCTATGTCGACGCCCTTCCTGAACTCGTAAACCCACAAACAGGTCGAGTACACACCAGCTTTAATCAGGTCGGCTCCGCCACCGGACGGCTTTCCAGTACCGATCCGAATGTTCAAAATATTCCAGTTCGAACAGAACTGGGGCGACGAGTGCGGAAAGCATTTGTCGCCGATACCACCAATGGCTGGCAATTCCTTGCAGCCGACTACTCGCAAATCGAGCTCAGAATCCTCGCCCACCTTTCACAGGAACCGGGACTGCTTGAGGCCTTTCACAACGGCGAAGACATTCACGCTGCGACGGCTCGCGCAATGTACGACACCGAAGAAGTAACCGCTAACCAACGACGAATCGCCAAAATTCTGAACTTCGGTGTGATCTACGGACTTGGACCAGTCGGTGTGGCACGGCAGACCGACCTGACACGCCAACAGGGACAGGAGTTCATCGATCTGTATTTCGGTAAATACCCGGGAATCCGAGACTATATTGAACAAACTAAGCAGTCAGCCAGAGACGACGGATTCGCGCAAACAATCACGGGCCGAAGACGCTATCTTCCTGACATCAATGCAGGCCACCCAATGCATCGATCTGCGGCAGAACGAGTCTCTGTAAATATGCCGATTCAAGGCACTGCAGCAGATGTGATCAAGATTGCAATGGTTAACATTTCGAACGAAATGAAAATCCAAAAAATGCAGTCAAAAATGTCGATACAGGTTCACGATGAACTGATCTTCGAAATAGCGCCCGGTGAACTGATGGAAATGCAATCTATGGTCACCACGATGATGCCTGCTGCAATGAACTTATCCGTACCGCTCCTCGTCGAAGCCAAGACCGGACCAACTTGGGGCGACATGGATTCAGCGAACTAACCCCTTCCTTCAGCATTACCTTAGCATCAGGCTCACGCCTGCGCGGTGCGGGCGCGCGTGATACGTGCGGGTGTGCGTGATGGGGTGCCGCCGATACCCGGTAGGCCCCCGTCTAGAAAAGATATGTGAGTGTCAGGGGGCTGAGCCGTTGCGGTGTTGGTTTAGCCTCATGTGGAACGCGCATCGGAACGCACTGCCTTCAGAGTCTTTTGAAACGGATGGTGGCTGTTGTCTTGAATGTTTAACGGGAGTTAAAGCGATTCGATTAGGGTATGTTCTAATACCCAAGGTTCTTCATGGGTAATCCAAGTCACAAAAGCGTTGTTGTCCATCCACTCTGACGGAGCCTCTTCGCCATACGAAGTGAACGTCATCCGTCGCCCAATTACAACTCTTCGCAGTTGTATCTCTAGATCAGATTTTAGTAAGCATCCGAGCGAAAGTCGTAGCGTGGAACCTTATACTCCACATCACCAACACCTACGAACCTGGCATTGCGAGAAGCCCCGCCAAGGATAAGTGGGAATTTAACGCCCGTAATCCGACCTCACAATCCCAAAACATCCTCAGCCAAAGTGCCACTGTAAGCCTCTTAAAGGACCGCAGTGCGCCAACTGCGCAACCTATCTTGACTGCACCCATCGACAGGGCTCAGGATGAAAACAATCGCATCATCATTTCGAACTCACCAAACTCCAAGCCATGCCCGAGCTACCTGAAGTTGAATCACTCCGACGCTACCTCGTTAGAGAAGGACTTGTCGGCAGTACCATCACCTCGGTAAAACTCGAAACCAAGCCCGAGAGTCCCGGTGGAACTGGCACGATAATCGGGGCGAATAACGCAAATGGCCAAACGATAACGAACATTACCCGCCGAGGAAAGCAACTCGCACTCGAGCTGAACGACTTCGCGCTTGGCGTTCACATGGGTATGACTGGGCAGCTTCACTTCCTGTTACCCGAAGAACCCGAACCTCGATTCACCAGAGCGCTCTTCACACTCAACTCGGGAACACGACTCGCACTCATTGATCCTCGTAGATGGGCGAAGCTCCAGCGATTCGATTCATCTGCAGAAGCCTTCGACGGCTTAGGTCCTGACGCGCTCGACGACCGCCTAACAGCTGATGATTTCGCCGGACGATTCGACAAACGGACAGGTCAAATCAAACAACTTTTGCTCAACCAACAACTTATCGCCGGAATAGGAAATATCTACGCCGACGAATCTTTCCACAGAGTCAAAATATCACCCGCACGACGCGCTAATACGATCTCAGAATCTAAGTTGAAGTCACTTCATAAAGCAGTGCGTGAGTCTCTCGAACACGCACTAGAGTTCATCCTGAATAATCCAGATGAATTTGGACGCCCCTACATAGTCGACGCATACGACGATCGAATGCAGCTACATCGCAAACTAGGATCGTTTTGTCCCCGATGCGAAATCCCTTTGGTCACAAAAAAATTCGGTGGGCGAACCGCTTACTTCTGCACCAGCTGTCAGAAATAAGAATCATTTGAGCGATGTTCTTTAGTTAAACCCAACGTCGTCCAAATCTTCGGACTTCCGGTCTCGCAGACGATCACGTAATGCAATCCAGAACAACAAAAAAGCACCAACTGCTGTCACCGACCACCCAATCGCATAGAGAATCCATGACTCCTCAGTTGCGATCAGAACCACAATTCCGATCGCAGCCAGAACCGCCCCGGCAAGAACCAAAAGCATTGCAGAACTTTCTAGAAGTTGACCCATATTCCCTCATCGATCAGTGAAGCTGCACCCGAAAAATAATCACTGCTTGCCGGTTGAGAAACCTCACTCGCGCATATCATCGTCGATGTAAAACGAAGGCTACACCAAACATCCGACAGGAATTTGTGAAGTTTCACAGTTTCAGATTCGCGCATGTTGCTATTAGACTATTTGTCTGTGCAGTTTTGCTGGGAAGCCCGGCGAAACGTATGCCCCTGCGGAGGGGTGGCAGAGCGGTTGAATGCGCTTGTCTTGAAAACAAG
>CEUN01181263.1_pt1 | contig 12645 bp, 13 predicted proteins | sample 361501 | NCBI WGS metagenome assembly CEUN01 (sample SAMEA2622801, study PRJEB7988) | marine metagenome | biome: marine biome (ENVO:00000447); feature: marine epipelagic mixed layer (ENVO:xxxxxxxxx); material: "saline water (ENVO:00002010), including plankton (ENVO:xxxxxxxx)" | depth 120 m | reverse complement strand
AGGGCGCTGCTGGGTTGTGTCTGGCGGACCTCGATCGCGACGGCGTCGCCGAGGTAGCCCGTGAACTGGGTGCAATTGCCCAGCCGACAGACGTTTCCCGCGAGGCGGATGTGCAAGCCCTGGTCAACACTGCGGAAGCGGAACTGGGCTCGATTGATGTTTTCTGTTCCAACGCCGGTATCGCGCAAATGGGTGATGAATTTGCTTCCAATGACGATTGGCAGCGCAACTGGGATATTCACGTGATGGGTCACGTCTTCGCTGCGCGGGCCGTCGCGCCCAAAATGATTGAGCGCGGTCGCGGCTATCTCGTCAATACGGCGTCGGCAGCTGGGCTCTTGTCACATGTGCATTCTGCAACGTATTCGGTGACCAAACACGCTGCGGTTGCGTTGGGCGAGTGGCTATCGATCAACTACGGCGAACGCGGCATTAAAGTGTCTGTACTGTGCCCGCAAGCTGTGCGCACCGCCATGACAGTAGGCCGCGAGGGTGGTGTTGCGTCCCTGGATGGCATGATGGAACCGGATGTACTCGCCGAATGTGTCGTTCAAACGATGGCACGCGAGGAGTTTCTGATCCTGCCTCATCCCGAGGTATTGGATTATCTGCAACGTAAAACGGCCGACTACGACCGCTGGCTCCAAGGCATGCGAAGGCTGAAGGGACGATTTGATTCCGTGTAATAACCTTGCGGGGCAGGACGTCCCGCAAGGCCCTCGTGCGGTCTTAGGCAGCCTCGAAGTGCGCCGTAACAAAAGCCCCGCGACGGGACAGAGTTGTTTTGAACTCGTCAGGGAATGACTCGGCTACTGACCCTTTCACCGAGTCGTGACTCAAAAGCGCTTCGGACCAGCGTGACACCCGTGGAAATTCGCCCAGAAGACCTGTGTTGAGCTTGGCCTCTACAAACTGAAAGCGGTGAAAAAATGGTGCATAGGCGGCATCAACCAGACAGATCGAAGAGCCGGCAAAAAGTGCCGAGCCGTCCTGTTGCGCGCCGTTGAGGGCGTCCTCCAGGCGTTGCAGGGCAACCCGGGCCGCCGCTTTGGCCTCTTCCAGTTCGTCGGGCGCCTTGCAGTAATACACCTGTCCCAGCAAACCGGAGAACGTGGGGACGTAGTCGGTCCATGCGCGATGGCGCGCGCGGGTCAGCGGGTCTTCCGGGTGCAGGCGGGGCGCTACCACCTCGTCCAGGAATTCCGCTATAGCATTGGATTCGAAAAGAGGTACGTCATCGATGAGCAGTACTGGGACCTTGCCGTGCGGCGATATCTTGAGGAACCAGTCTGGTTTCTCGCGCAAATTGATGTAAGTCACTTTAAAATCGACGGCCTTCGCACGCATCACAATCACGGCGCGCTGAACCCAGGGTCAAGTAACCGAACTGATCAAGTGGTACAAGAGAGCACCTCGTCACTATCTGTGTTGGCTTATGGTTGGCGTCGACAGTATACGCTGATAAGTTCTCACGCCGTTTCTCGACCCAAGACGGGTAACCCCTGCGAATACGATCCATTATGAAAACTTTCCCCGCGACAGACACGGACCAGGTTACGCTGGCCAACTGGCGTACAGCGCCGTTTAATCGATGGGCGTTTCGTAACGTCCGAAACCTGGTTCCAACTGCCGCGATCACGCGCGGGTGCCGTGTGAGAGAACTGCCACGCCGGGCGCGCCCGCTGCATGGTTTTTCTTTTGTTGACAGGTCGAGTCAGACGCACGACCTCGACCAGGTACTTGGCGCTAACCACACGGATGCATTTCTCGTATTGCATCGTGGCGCCATTGTCGACGAACGCTATTTTGGAGGGATGCGGGCTGCTGATCCTCACATCCTGATGTCGGTCTCAAAATCCATCACGGGCGCCTTGAGCGGGATCGCGCGGGATCGAGGGTGCCTGGACCCAGACGAATTTGTTCGGCATTACATCCCAGAGGTTGCGGACAGCACCTATGACGATGCGCGCGTACGCGACCTGCTGGACATGCGACTCGCGGTCGATTTTGAGGAAGATTACCTCGCGACCGAAGGCGTCATGATTGCCTACCGTCAGGCAACCGGATGGAATCCGGTGGGCAAGGCGGAACCAGCCAGCGACCTGCGAAGCTTCTTGTGCACCTTGAAGAGTGAAAGCAAACACGGTGGCAAGTTCCGTTACGTCTCACCAAACACCGACCTGCTCGGATGGCTGTTGGAGCGCGTGGGTGAAAGGCCGCTCGCCGAGCAACTGAGCCGCGACCTGTGGCAACCGCTTGGAGCAGAATTTGACGCGTACATCACCGTTGACCGTTTGGGCGCGCCGCGCGCGGCAGGTGGCATTTGCATGACACAGCGGGACCTTGCGCGGGTCGGGTTGATGATGCTGGAGCACGGCAGCGGGCTGGACGACCTCATTTTGGATTCCGAATGGGTAGCGGAAACGCAGCACGGTGGCGACCTTGACGCCTGGCGCGAAGGAGACTTCGCGACGATGATTCCCGATGGCGCGTACGCGAACAAGTGGTACCAGATGCGCAACGACCTGGGCGCCTTCTGCGGGCTTGGCATCCATGGGCAATTTGTTTACGTCGCGCCCGCAACCAGTACCGTCATCACCCGCTTTGCATCTCAGCCAGCCCCATTCGAATCTTCGCAGTTTGAGTTGATGCTGGATATGTTTGATGCGATTGCACGGGTGATGGACTAAGGTTTCTTGCACCGCCGTCGCTGAATGGTCTGAGACAGCCATAAATAGTTTGCTTATGTCACTCCAGCCCACTATCGATCCCGAACGTTTCCCGACGTTCTCACAATCGAAATCTATCGCCGTTGTCGGGGATGTGATGGTTGATGAGTTCGTGTTCGGGGATGTTTCGAGGGTGAGTCCCGAGGCGCCGGTTCCTGTCCTCAAGGTGACCAGGACGGAGTCCCGGATCGGTGGTGCTGGCAACGTTGCACATAACATCAAAGCGCTTGGTGGACAGTGTACGTTGGTGGGCTTGACTGCGCCGGGTGACCGTCTGCCAAGTCTGCTGTCTGGTGAAGGTCTGAATTTCAGGCTGGTGGAAGCTCCCCGGTACACGCCAATAGTCAAACAACGTGCGGTTGCTCAGAACCAGCAACTGTTGCGTGTGGATACCGAGGACCCAAATTTCACCGGCGACTACGACGTGTCGGCCGTAGCAAATGCACTACGAGAGTTTGACATCATCGTCGTCTCGGACTACGCGAAGGGCCTGGTTACGGCTGCACTCATGGACGAGATTCGCGCCTTGAACAAGTGTGTGCTGGTCGACCCAAAAGATATCTCTGTCGAGCTGTACAGGGACGTGTACTTGCTTAAGCCTAACCTGGAAGAAACCCGGCAGGCGCTTGGCATTCATGCCACTTCCGACCATTTGATTCAGGAATGTGCGACTCAGTTTCGCGAACGCTACGGATGCAATGTGCTCATCACTCGCGGTGCGGGAGGGATGTCGTTATTCGAGGCTGACAATCCACCGGTACACGTTCCTACCGAAGCACGAGAGGTGTACGATGTCACGGGCGCGGGCGATACCGTCATTGCAACGATCGCACTCGCGCTCGCGTCTGACTACTCGCTCTCCACGGGTATGGAACTTGCCAATGCGGCAGCTGGGATCGTCGTCGGGAAGATGGGTACTTCCACAACTGATGTCGAAGAACTTAGAAGTGCAATGTCCAGGGTGCGTGGTAAGGCCAGATCCCGGCAAGACCTGATTCAAATTGTGAGCAAGGCGCGCGAGGATGGGCGTTCCGTAGTCTTCACAAACGGATGTTTTGATATTCTCCACGTCGGACATGCTCGTCTGTTGCGTGAAGCCAGCTCGTTAGGGGATCTGCTAGTCCTGGGATTGAATTCCGACGCATCCGTGTCTCGACTCAAAGGCCCTGAGAGGCCAATCAACTCTGAACATATCAGGGCGGAGATGCTGAGTTGTCTGGAGTCTGTCGACTACGTTACGGTTTTTGCCGAGGATGAGCCGTCCGAGTTGATAGCGGCTTTGAAGCCGGACGTGCATGTCAAGGGTGGTGACTACGACCCGGAAGATGCGGCGTCGATGCCAGAGGCCGAGGTTGTCCGTGCCAATGGTGGTCGCGTAGTGGTGATACCTTTGCTCGAAGGACACTCGACGACCGGAATTATTTCCAAACTTCGAAACGCCTGAATGCGGGCCCTGATCCACTCGCTGGTGAACCTTGTTTGCCTGGTTTCGCGGGGACTTCTATCCGAAATACGTGCCCGGCTAAAGGGCTACGAGGAGCGCGCGGCCGCGGAGTTCGCCAGCGCGCTGATCTACCTGCATGACGATCTGGCGAGTATTGGTCAGCGGGTCAGTCAGCGGCTGAATCGTGACGAATCTCCAGCTCGGATCTTGGTCGTCAAGCTTGACCGACTGGGCGATATGGTCAACGTTACTCCTACGATTCGTGCCACACGGGAGAAGTGGCCCAATGCGGAAATCGACGTAGTCGCACATCCGAGTTGCTTGACCATCATCGAGAACCTGAAGGATATATCCTCTTGCTACGCGTATTCCTCATCTTTGTACTATGGAGGGGCTCCCAATCCGTTTAGCCCCAGGAAGTGGTCGACTCTGATCGCCTTGTGGGCGCGGAGGTACGACCGCGTGCTTTATTCACGCGGTAGCTTCTTGTTCTTGACGCACACACTGCTCTGTCGACCGCACGCGACAAAATACCTGCCCGAGGAGCCGACGGTGCTACGCAATCTGAAAATGCTTGACGCCGATATGACTTTGGACGACGTCGGCCCTCTCTACTTGCCAGTAAACCACGGCATGGTTACCCGTTGGAGCGATGGTGGCAGTTTCAAAGTTGCTATTCACGCGACCGCGTCAACACTGACAAAAGCCTGGCCGGCCGAGAGATTTGCCGGTTTGGCAGAGCGCTTCGCAGTCGCTGGTGCCAGCGTCACGTTTCTAGGCGCGCCGAATGAACGGCAGTATCTTGAATCGTTGGTAGCCTTGTGTGCGGAGAATCACCTTGTTGCCGTTGACCTGGGGCTTCAAGGGGTTGTTGAACAGATCCGAAGCGCGGATGTTTTTATCGGAAATGATTCGGGGCTGGATCATATAGCCGTTGCCTGTGGTACGCGGTCGGTTGTAGTGTGGGGGCCCACCCACTCGGGTGCAAATCGTCCACATCTGGAGGCCGGGAAACTGGCCGTTCATTCCCACGACCTTTCATGTCGTGCATCTTGTGTCGAGTACCGTTGCCATAACGATCGAAAAGTCGAGTGCTTGCTACGAACGAGTGTGGAGGAAGTGTTCGATTCGGCGAATCAATTGCTCGCCGCCAGCTGAAAATAGAACAACATCAAATCGGGGACATACCCATGCCACGACCTGAACCCATCGACCTGCAACGCGTTTCCACGATCGCGCTCCGAGGCCGCGACAACAAAGTCGATACGGCAAACTTCGCCAAGCCGCCCGTGAAAGGCGCAACCTTCGAGCAGTTCCTCAACGGGTTACCCCGAATAGACGCGCGGTTGCACTTCAATGCGGTTGTTGACGCTATTGTCTCCGCTCGCAACGCCGGCCGCCCGGTCGTCTGGGCCATGGGTGCGCACGTGATCAAGTGCGGGCTTAATCCGGTACTGATCGAGTTGATGCGTCGCGGGGTCATTACCGCATTTGCGTTCAACGGCGCAGGCGCAGTGCACGATTTCGAAATTGCGCTAATAGGAGAGACATCCGAAGACGTTGGGGCGGGGCTCAAGGACGGCAGTTTTGGCATGGTCAAGGAGACCGCAGACGGATTGAACGAGGCCGTCACCAACGTTTCCAGTGACGAACCGGATGCCGGTATGGGCTGGATGGTTGGTCGTCATCTCCATCGCACAGGTGCTCCCAATTGCGAACATAGCCTGCTCGCGCAGGCATACAGTAAAGACGTGCCGGTTACGGTCCACGTTGCGTTGGGCACGGACATCTGTCACATGCATCCGTCGGCGGACGGTGCCGCAATTGGTCAGGCGACGTTTAACGATTTCAGGATTCTGGCTGGTGTACTGATGGACCTCTCAGGTGGGGTATATCTGAACGTTGGCTCATCCGTATTGTTGCCGGAAGTATTTTTGAAAGCGTTTACGGTTGCGCAGAACCTTGGCGCGGACCTACATGACTTCACGACGGTAAACATGGATATGATCTCTCATTACCGGCCAGGCCAGAACGTAGTTACGCGCCCACCGTTGGTGGGCGGTAAGGGTTATACGCTGATGGGCCGGCACGAGTTCATGGTGCCTCTGTTAGCACAGGCCCTGGCTGAACGCCTGTTCTAGGCGCTTCACATTTACGGAGTAAACGATGGGAGTACACGTCCTTTATCTCGTCAAATATAACGACGAGCAAAAAGCCGCAATGGTGGAAAAGCCTGCGATGCGCGAGCGTGCCGAAGTGCACAAGCGCGCGATCGCTGATTTTGGTGGCAAGCCGATTGCGCAGTTTGGCTCTTATGGCGAATACGACATGGTCTACATCTACGAGATGCCAGACGCTGCTTCGGTAGCCGCAAACCTGCACCTGACAGATTCGTTCGGGTTGGCGAAATACTCAAAGGTTGTTCCGTTGCTGACAACGGAGGATACGACTCGAGCATTCGAGTTAGCTGCGACGACGGAGACTCAATACAGTCCCGCGACTGATTAAGTCACGGCCGGCTTGTGAAGAAGCGCATTACATGATGGATGCCAGTACCCGGTTTTGGGACCGCATTGCCAGGAAATATTTACGCCAGCCTGTTGCGGACGAAGCGGCCTACCAGCACAAGCTTGAGCTGACGCAACGGTATCTGAAGCCTGATGCCGAGGTGCTTGAGGTCGGTTGTGGCACGGGTAGTACGGCGCTGGTCCACGCCTCTCACGTTGCTCATATTCGTGCGGTCGATATTTCGCACGAGATGCTGGAAATTGCGCGTGAGAAAGCGCGCAACGCTCGGGTGAGCAACTTTATATTCGAGCGTGGCACGCTGAAAACCATTGAGGTGGCGCCGCAAAGCATCGATGTTGTGCTCGCGTTGAGTGTTCTGCACCTGTTGGACGCTCCAGACGCAGCAATTCGTCGCATCCGTGATCTGGTGAAACCCGGTGGTGTGTTTGTTTCCAGTAGCGCTTGTCTGCCTGATTCGTGGTTGCGCTATCTGGGCCTGGTACTGCCCGTTGGACGCTGGCTCGGTAAGCTACCGATGGTCAAGATATTGTCAGCTGAGCGGCTCACCAGCTCGTTCAGGCAAGTAGGCTTTCAAATCGAGTACGAGTGGCGCCCAAGCCCACCGCCGCTTTGTTTGTAGTCGCACGGAAGATGTCTTGATTCGACGCACCTTTTGGCAATCTACTTGGCGGTATCGCTGATGTCAGAGACCTTTCAGAAATTCAGCTTTGGCACACAAGTACGCAAATCGCCGTATTCCGAGGCGGTGCTGCGCTGGGGTGCACGGGGTTTCTCGGTCTACAACCACATGTACATTCCGCGCGACTTTGGCGACCCGGTTCAGAATTTCTGGAATCTGGTTAATGATGCCATCCTGTGTGACGTCGCCGTTGAACGACAGGTCGAAATTTCCGGGCCGGATGCCGGCAAGTTTGTTCAGTTCCTGAGCTGCCGCGACCTCTCAGCATGCCAGGTCGGTCAGTGCAAGTATGTGCTGTTGACCGACGAGAACGGCGGCGTCATCAATGACCCGATCCTGCTGAAGCTCGCCGAAGACCGCTTTTGGCTATCCATTGCCGACAGTGACGTGATCCTCTGGGCAAAAGGGGTCGCGGTCGGGCTCCGTATGGATGTGCACATATGTGAGCCCGATGTATCGCCGTTACAGCTCCAGGGCCCAAAGTCACGCGACATCATCCGCGCGGCGTTTGGCGATGAGCCTGCTGAGCTCAAGTACTACCGCTTTCTGACTTACGACGGTTGGAATGGAGTGCCGCTGGTGATCTCCAGAACCGGGTGGTCCAGCGAGCTTGGCTACGAAATATTCCTGTGCGACGGACGATACGGAGACGACTTGTGGGAACACCTGATGGCGGTAGGCGCGCCTCTTGGGTTGCATCCGGGCCACACATCCAGCATTCGACGCATCGAAGGTGCCATGCTCTCTTACCACGCGGACATGACGCTTGCGGAAAATCCGTATGAGCTTGGGCTTGGTCGGCTGGTTGATCTCAACATGAATACGGATTTTCTCAGCCAGTCTTCGTTGACGCAGATTAAGGAACGTGGCGTGCAGCGTTTGCTGGTTGGTCTGGAGATCAGCGGTCCGCCGATTGCCGGATCCAATGACACTCGCTGGCCGGTCATGGTTGACGAGAGGCCCGTCGGTTTCGTGACTTCCGCGGTATATTCACCGCGCCTCGAGAAGAACATTGCGCTGGCCATGATGCCTGTCGAATACGCAAGTGTGGGCACACATGCCGCAGTGGAGATGGCGACCGGCACACGTGGGTGTACGGTAGTCCCAAAGCCATTCTACGACCCGAAAAAAGCGCTTGCCGCTCGAGGCTGACCACTTCACTCCACGGACAAGAACCGGTACGCAGGGGCCTTGCCCGTGTGTGGCGGTCGCCAGAAAGCTCTCTTGCAATACAACGTTGATATTGTCGACTGGCCCCCGGAATTGAATCGATGGCGCGGGTATTCCGTTTGCGCCCCCGCGCAACTCGAAGGCGAGGCCTCGCCGCTCCCATTAACCAGATTCACGGTCGGGTGTTCCTCATCGCCGCGTTGTCCAGAGCCAGCTCCGCATACATACGCTTGAGCCGTGCTTTCTCGTCTTCGAGTTCTCTGGTGCGCTTCAGGTCACAGGCCTTCGTACTTTGATTTCCACTTGTAGTAGGTAGCGTCAGAAATGCCGTGCTTGCGGCACACATCCGACACTTTCATGCCGGCATCGGCCTCCTTAAGGATGGCAACTATCTGGGACTCAGTGAATCGGGACTTTCGCATCGTTTCCTCCTCGGATTACGAAGCCAGAGTCCTCTACGAATTACCTGTCGCCGGAGAGGGGAAGCTTACGTTGCGAGTTGGCAGATATAAAGCTCGCATGCTCACGACGTGCCGTGACGTCAGCTGTAGCTCTATTTCACCATCGGACGTGTGGACACGTCCTGAGTCCTTGGAGTTGGTCTGCGCAGAGGCAGCACGAGCACTTACGCACTTTCCTCGTTTAGTGCCCACGCGTTGCCGTCCTCGTCACCTGCAACCGTTGTCCTGACCATCACACGTGCCTCGCTGGCAGGCCAGTCGTGGCCTCGATGCAATACGCATCGATTGTCCCAGATCGCGATGTCACCCGGTGACCACGAATGTTTGAGCGTGCGAGGCCGTTGGCAGGCTTCTTCAGTCACGCGGGCCAATAGCGCCCGTGAGGACTCCACGTCTTCGCCGACAATGTGGCTGGCATGTCGGCCAACAAACAGTGATAAACGACCCGTTTCAGGATGCGTGCGAATCACGGGATGTTCGACGGGCGGCAAGCGCTCGAGTTCATCATCGTTAAGCACTTCCAGTCCACCGTGCCAAGTGTGGCTGAACTGGTAACTGTGGACCGCAGTCTTTCCTTGTAAGCGTGCGCGTGTGTTCTCGTCCAAAGCATCATACGCAGCGCGCATGTCGGCCCATTCCGTTTCGCCACCAGAACCTGGTACGACGTGCGCAGCCAGAATTGAGGCTTTCGCGCCCACGCTTTTGTACGAGCTGTCGGAGTGCCACTGTTGATTACCAAGCTGAAATCTTTTCTTGAGATCGTCTTGGGGGACCACTGCTCCATGCTTATCGACATTCGTAAGCTGGCTCAGGTTTGGTTTGGCAGACTGACGAATCCCTTTCTCCAATTGTCCAAACCGACGGCTGAACTCAAGATGCGCCTCCCCAGACAGATGCTGCTCGGGGAATATGAGCACCGCGTATCGATGCCAGGCTGATTTAATGGACGCGAACGTGTTGTTGTCGAGTGCGTCCAGCCGGACGTCGCGCACAATGGCGCCCAATGTCGCATCGCACGATGTGATGTTCATATTGAGGAGTTCCTGGAAGTTTGCGTTAGCGCAATGACGCGCCCAATAGCTCGCGGGCGATGACGTGTCGCTGAACCTCGCTTGGTCCCTCGCCAATGCGACGTATACGCATCTCCCGGTACCAGCGTTCAAACGGCAGGTCTTTTGCAACGCCGAGGCCGCCAAACATTTGCATGCAGCGATCAACCACTCGACCACCAGCTTCCGTTGCAACGAGTTTTGCCATCGCCGCTTCTTTGCGAAAAGAATCTCCCCGATCCGCTCGACTGGCTGCTTCCAAGGTCAGCCACAGCGATTGTTTGATATCGAGCTCGTTATCAACCAGCATCCACTGAATTGACTGTCGCGATGACAGTGGTGCACCAAAGGTCTCTCTCTGCGGCACATATTCCAATGCCATTTCCTGCGCCTTGATGGCAACGCCAATACAACCAGCTGCGTACGGAATACGTTGCCGTGTCAGCCGATCATTCGCGATAGCAAAACCCCGGTTTATCTGCCCGAGGATGTTACTCGCAGGTACACGCATGTCTGCAAACTGCAGTTCCGTCGCGTAGTTGGCCGAGCGCAGCGTGTGTACGATTCGACGCACGTGGAACCCAGGCGTATCGGTGTCAACGATGAAACAGGTGACCCCGTCGCGGCCTTTATCCGAATTCGTGCGTGCAAAAACGAAGCCGTAGTCGGCGCGGTCCGCGCCACTGATCCAGAGCTTCGTGCCGTTAATGATCCAATCGTCGCCGTCTTGTCGCGCGGTAGTTTGGATCGCCCGGGCCGGGTCGGAGCCTCCGCTCGGTTCGGACAGACCAAAGAAGCCACGCTTTTCTCCACGCAAGGTTGGAAACAGGTAGCGCTCTTTCTGTTCGTCGGTCGCCTCAAACAACTGCGCCAGCCCGGCACCGCCAAAGGTGCCATAACAAGGCGCGTACAAGCCGGCGCGGTGCTGAGCTATCTCGACTGCGATCAGCGTATGGGTAACAAGGTCAATATCCGGCCCACCGTATTCAGGCGGAATACCCAGTCCATACAATCCCATCTCTCGTGTGAGACCGACAAGCCGTTCCCGGTCGTGAGGCTCGAGTTCGTCCGCATCCGGGTCGAGATTCAACTCCAGAGGAATGATCTCTTCGCGCACAAAACGTCGGACGACGTCAATGATCAGCTGTTGTTCTCCCGTCAGGTGAAGGTCCACGGCTTACCTCGGCATAAATTTGGTCCAGGCGGAGAAAATGCACGGTAGTCGAAACTGCTCTCGCGATCACTATCTAATCTGCGTTTTGTGCAACCGCATAAGGGGGAGAGTCAGGCGGACGTTGCCTTTTTATCGTGGGAATGGGCCTGTCGAGGACTAACTTTCGAGCGGAAACCGTTGCCTCTGTCCTCGGAATAAAGCGTTACCTATGTCTCCGGTTCATACAGTCGGCATTATCGGCGCGGGGGTCAACCCAGGCAGCGCGAAACAGGTGGGAGCCTGGCTGAAAGAGAACATGAACGCCGCGAGCCTGGCATCATGGCCGCGCACCGCAAAGGGTGCCTTGGCTACGAACGCGAGTGCCTGGAAGGCGCGGCCGGATGTCCCAGTATCAGCGGCTATGCTGTCTTACAAAAGAGCCAGGACCCGTCTCAACAGCTTTGGCGAGAAGTACCGGCAGCATATCCATCCGGTAACAGGGCGGATGCACGCTTCCTTCAGGCTGGGTGGCATTGTTTCTGGCCGCATTGCCTGCTCAAAGCCGAACTTGCAGCAGGTGCCTAGAGAGCCGGAGTTTCGTGCGCTCTTCATGCCTGGCGACGGTAGGGTGCTGGTCGTCGCTGATTACAGCCAGATCGAGCTGCGGGTGGCTGTGTTGTTGAGTAAGGATGCCAGCATGCTTCAGGCATACCGAGATGGCATGGACATCCACCGCGCAACTGCAGCTGCGATGCTGGATATCCGGCCCGAAGAGGTCACATCGACTCAGCGGACGCAGGCGAAGGCGCTGACGCTCGGCACATTGTATGGCAGTGGTCCGATGGGGTTGGCCAAGAGTGCCCGCGACAGCTACGGCGTAGGGATGACCGTAGAGCAGGCTGAGGCCTTCCAGGCGAAGTTCTACGGCACCTACCCAGCACTACGATGTTGGCAGCAGCGAATCGCCAAAACATCACGGCGGAGCGGCATAGTCGCCACACCTGGCGGGAGGCGACGAGACTTCCGGAGCGAGAAAGCGGGCTGGAAGTACACGGAGGCAGTCAATACGCCGGGTCAGGCTGGCGCCGCCGAGGTGATGCTCGAAGCGCTGGCGGTGCTCCAGGAAGGGTTGAGCGATTCCCAGGCGCGCCTGGTGAACATGGTCCATGACGAGCTCGTGATGGAGACGCGAACCGACGAGGCCGAAAGTGTTCGCCGGATTGTCGAGGACAGCATGCGTATCGGATTCACACGCCTTTTTGACGCGCCCTACATGCTCCATGACTTGGTTGAATCGGGGATCGGTGCTTCATGGGCGGACGCCAAATAAAGTACAGCTGCGCGCAGGCGAGGCACTTCGCAAACTAGGCTGGGTCAGACGACGCGACTGCCATCCGCGAACTCTGCACTGAAGGCGAATTCAAGGACCTC
>CEUN01176696.1_pt1 | contig 12650 bp, 13 predicted proteins | sample 361501 | NCBI WGS metagenome assembly CEUN01 (sample SAMEA2622801, study PRJEB7988) | marine metagenome | biome: marine biome (ENVO:00000447); feature: marine epipelagic mixed layer (ENVO:xxxxxxxxx); material: "saline water (ENVO:00002010), including plankton (ENVO:xxxxxxxx)" | depth 120 m | reverse complement strand
CCTTGTTGAGCTTCATCTTTTCTTTCACCGCTTCACCGGTAAGGGCGTAGCCCTGCAGGCTGCCGTCCTTGCCGCGGAACAGGGCCTGGACGTTGTTGCCGTCTTCCTGGATTTCCCATTCGCCGTTGTCGTCCACCGGCGGGCATACCACTACCGGGCAGGCCGGGGTCTTGATGGTGACCGGCATGACGCCGTAGCTCACCGCGGTGGTGTCGCCGGCCAGGGTCTTGGCCAAGGCACGGGCAGAGGCCATCAGTGGCAGTACGTAGGGCAGCACATGGCCCTGCACCTCGGCGCAGTCACCCAGGGCATAGATATCGTCGGCGCTGGTCTGCAGGGTCTTGTCGGTGATGATGCCACGATTGGTGGCCAGACCGGCTTCCTTGGCCAGGGCAATGCGCGGACGCAGGCCGATGGCGGACAGCACCACGTCGGATTCGATGCGGGTGCCATCGGACAGCTCGGTGACCAATTGGTTGTTGTCACTGTGGTGGTTCACCGCCTGGGCCAGGGGACCGAAGTGGAAGGTCACGCCCAGCTCTGCCAGGCCACGGCCGACGGCAGCGGAGGCGGGCTCCGGCAGCAGCAGTGGCAGGCAGCGGCCCTGGGGCTCCACCAGGGTCACTTCATAACCACCGTTGGACAGGTCGTTGGCGAACTCACAGCCGATCAGGCCGCCACCAAGGATGGTGACTTTCTTTGCGCCTTTCAGGGCAGTGCGGAATTTGCCGTAGTCCATCAGGTCGTTGACGGAGAACACATCGCCCACGGCGTCGCCTTCCAGCGGCGGGGTCCAGGTATCGGCCCCCAGGGCCAGCACCAGCTTGCTGTAGTCCAGATGATCATCGGGCAGCAGCACACGCTTGCCGGAGGGATCGATTTCCGCCACGTGCACGTCAGTGCGCACTTCCACATTGAACTGCTCGGCAACCTGCTCCGGTTGAGCCAGGCACAGGTCATCAGCGGTTTTTTCCTTGGTGAAGCCGGCGGACAGCATGGGCTTGGAATAGTTACGGCCGTCGTCGCTGGTGAGCATGACGATGGGCGTTTCCTTGTCCAGCTTGCGGAATTCCTTGACGGTATTGAAGCCGGCCAGGCCGGAACCGATGATGACGATAGGTTGCATGAACAGTCCTTAATTAATCAGTGTACGGGCAGGGGACGTGTGCGGTGACACCGAGCGCGGAAGGCTCAGATCTCCACCATTTCAAAGTCTTCCTTGCCCACGCCACAATCCGGGCAGACCCAGTCGTCCGGCACATCATCCCAGGCGGTACCGGGGGCGATACCCTCATCGGGCAGACCTTCGGCTTCGTCATAGATGAAACCGCACACTACGCATTCCCACTTCTTCATCGTGAACCTCGTCGGATTGGAGTGAGCACTTGCTCACTCTGCTACATACAGGGTGTTTCTCGGGGGGCGATAACCTATCGGCGCACGCCCGAAAAATCAATGACATTGGGCACTGGCAAACGCCGGCGCCGGGGTCCATTGCCGTGGCAGTTGCAGCCAGGCCACCCGGCTACAGGCGGAGCTGCCCCTGCTGACTTGCTCTATGCCACCGCTTGCGCCATAGTCCAGCCGCCTGCGATGTTGAGAGACTCATGCTGCCTGCCGCCCTGCATCCTGACAGCCTTTGGCGCCCGCTGGAACAGCTGGTGCTGCCGCCCCATATCCGTGACTGGATGGCGGATCCCGCGTCCCTGACCCTGCGCCTGAGGCGCCATGGGCAGTTCCGGGTAGAACCCGGCTACCACGCCATCAGCTTTCCCCGGGCCGACGAACGGCAATTACTGGGCCTGCCCCCCCGGCGGGCAGCATTGATCCGCGAGGTCACCCTGCTGCTGAATAACACCCCGGTGGTGGCCGCCCGCAGTGTGCTGCCGCTGAGTAGCCTCACCGGTGCCAATCGCTCGCTCGGCCACATGGGCAGCCGCTCCCTGGGCCTGGAACTCTACAAACGCCCCACCTGCCTGCGCGACCGGGTCTGGGCCCGTGTTGGAAGCCCTGCAGAAGCCATGCCAGTGTGCTGGGGGCGCCAGTCCCGCTTTATCAAACGTGGCGAGCCGTTGCTGGTGGCAGAATACTTCCTGCCGGCATTGTGGGAGAAGGTTCAGTTGCAAGTTTCAAGTTGAAAGTTGCAAGGCGCGGGCAAGAGCCTTGGTTAAACGGCAAGGTTATCGCCGCGCTTCTATTTTTGTAGCGATCAAGGAGGCGGCGCGGCTCCGGTGATTTCGGTTGGCTACTCGCCTGATTCGCGCCTTGAAACTTGTAGCTTGTAACTTGAAACTTACCTCCGCCCATGACAACCGGATGTCCCATGTTTGCCTTCGTTGAACAGCGCTACCCGTCCCTCTGGCCCTATATCCAGCTGATGCGACTGGATCGCCCCATCGGCACCCTGCTGCTGTTGTGGCCCACCCTGTGGGCGGTGTGGATTGCCGGTAACGGCACCCCGAGCCTGAAAACCGTGGTGATCTTCATTCTCGGCGTGATCACCATGCGTGCCGCCGGCTGCGTGATTAACGATTTTGCCGACCGGGATTTCGACGGTGATGTGGAGCGCACCAGGGGCCGCCCGCTGGCCACCGGTGCCATCAGTGCCAAAAAGGCGCTGGTGCTGTTCTGTGGGCTGGGTCTGCTGGCCTTTGTGCTGGTGCTGTTCCTCAACGAGCTGACCTTCTGGCTGTCCTTCGGCGGGCTGGGCCTGGCGGTGCTGTATCCCTTTACCAAGCGCTTCACTTTCATGCCGCAATTGTTCCTGGGCGCCGCCTTCAGCTGGGCCATTCCCATGGCTTTTGCCGCCGAAACCGGGGCAGTGCCGGAAATCGCCTGGCTGCTGTATGTGGCCAACCTGGTGTGGACCGTGGCCTACGACACCGAATACGCCATGTGCGACCGGGAAGACGACCTGAAGCTGGGCATCAAGAGCACCGCTATCCTGTTCGGCGATGCGGACCGGCTGATGATCGCCATCCTCCAGGGCCTTACCCTGCTGGCGCTGATCATGGTGGGCCAGCGGCTGGAGTTTTCCTGGCCCTGGTATGTCGGCCTCGCCGGCATGTCGCTCAGCTTCCTGTTCCAGCACAGCCTGATCCGCTACCGGGAACGCTGGCCCAGCTTCCATGCTTTCCTCAATAACCACTGGGCCGGAGCGTGTGTGTTTATCGGGTTGTATTTCCAGTACTTCTAAGTGGCAAGTTACAAGTTAAAAGTTTCAAGGCGCAGATGGGCGTGTAGCCACACGGAGGGCCCGGTTACCGCGATTCCGGTTTTGGTCTGATTTTCAAGATGTTGCGGCGCGGCTCTGGGATTTTCGTTTTGCACCGATTCTGGATCGCGCCTTGTAGCTTGAAACTTTCAACTTGCAACTCCTCCCTTGCTTTTCCTGCAAAATCCGCCCAACTTGTCATACACATGTCACAAAAAAGCAATCTAATAGGGCAACATAGATAGACAGGCAAGGAAGGAAAGCCATGTCCCGTAACCGTATTCTGATTGTTGATGACGAGCCCGCCATTCGGGAAATGGTGGCCGTTGCTCTGGAGCTGGCCGATTTTGATGTGCTGGAGGCGGAAAATGCCCAGCGTGGCCACGAAATTATTGTCGATGAACGCCCGGATCTGGTGTTGCTGGACTGGATGTTGCCGTCTGTTACCGGTATCGAGCTGGCCCGCCGTCTCAAGCGTGATGAAACCACCAACGAAATCCCCATCATCATGCTCACCGCCAAGAGCGAAGAGGACAACAAGATCCAGGGGCTGGATGTGGGCGCCGACGACTACATCACCAAGCCGTTTTCCACCCGTGAGCTGATTTCCCGCATCAAGGCGGTGCTGCGCCGTGCCTCCAGCACGGCGGCGGACAAGGCCATTGAAGTGGAAGGCCTGTGCCTGGACCCGGTGAGCCACCGCATCAGCGCCAACGACGAGCCGGTGGACATGGGCCCCACGGAATACCGCCTGCTGGAATTCTTCATGAGCCACCAGGAACGGGCCTACTCACGGACCCAGTTGCTGGACCAGGTGTGGGGCGCCAATGTGTATGTGGAAGACCGCACCATCGATGTGCATATCCGCCGCCTGCGCAAGGCCCTGGCACCGTTCGGTTACGATCGTTTTATCCAGACGGTACGCGGCACCGGCTACCGTTTTTCGGTAAAATCCGCCAAGGCCGGCTGACAGCAGCACCACGCATTGCGTTGCAAAATGAGAGGTGGTGCAATACTCATCGGTTGCACCTACGGTAGCCGCAACGGGGCGGTGGAAACGAGATCATGAAAGCCAGTCTGGCCAAGGAAGTTAATCGCATAGTCGGCCTGCTGCTGCTGGCCGCCGTGGCAGCGCTGGCGGTAGGCCACATCTGGCCCTTGCTGGCAGGCATGTTCGGCTACATCGTCTGGAGCACCCGGCAACTGTTCGGCCTGTATAGCTGGCTGGTCCGCGATGACCACACCGAGCCCCCGGACAGCATCGGCCTGTGGGGGGAGTTCTACACCCGCCTGGAACACCTTTTTCAGAAAGAACGGCGCGCCCAGGAAAACCTGCAGGGCATCATTCACCGTGCCCAGCAATCGGTGAATGCCCTGGAAGACGTGGTCATCCTGATTGATCAGCACGGTTATCTGGAATACTGGAACCAGGCCGCAGAACGCTACATGGGCTTCAACGCCCGCCAGGATCTGGGCCAGCCGCTGACCAACCTGGTCCGCCATCCGAAATTTACCGAATACCTCAGCCAGGGAGATTTCCGCGAAGCCCTGGAGATTCCCTCACCGGTGGACGACAACCGCATCCTGCAATTTCGTGTTACCGAGTTCGGCGTCGGCGAGCAGTTGTTGATGGCCCGGGACGTGACCCGGCTCCATCACCTGGAACAGATGCGCAAGGATTTCGTGGCCAACGTGAGCCATGAACTGAAAACCCCGCTGACCGTGCTCAAGGGTTATCTGGAAACCCTGCTGGACACGGTGCCGGAGGAACAGTCCCGGCTGCGCCGGGCGCTTGCCCAGATGGACAGTCAATCCAATCGTATGGAAGCCCTGGTGTCGGATCTGCTGTTGCTGGCGCGCCTGGAAGGCACCGACGCGGACAACCTGAGCCAGGCGGTGCCGGTCCACGGCATGCTCAAACGCATGCGTGAAAATGCCCTGGCGATCAGTGCCGACAAGCACCACAGCATCGAGCTGGACGTACCCGAAGAGGCTCGCCTGATTGCCAACCCGGCGGAGCTGGAAAGCGCCTTCGGCAACCTGATTACCAATGCGGTGAAGTACACCCCTGCTGGCGGCCAGATCCACATCCGCTGGTGGCAGGATGAGCGCGGCGCCCATCTGGCGGTAACCGATAACGGTGTCGGCATCGACCCGGCCCATATCCCCCGCCTCACCGAACGTTTCTATCGCCCGGACAACAGCCGCGTCACCCAGACCGGCGGCACCGGCCTGGGCCTGGCCATCGTCAAACACGTGATGATCCGCCATAACGGCAAACTGGAAATCAAGAGCGAGCTGGGCAAGGGCAGCGTGTTCACCTGTCATTTCCCGGCGGATCGGTTGGTGAGTAAACCCACGGCGGTGGCGGGGTAATAGTTGCAAGTTTCAAGTTGAAAGTTGCAAGGCGCGGGACAAGCCAGTGCCAGACGACAACCCATGCTGGCCGCGATTAACGGTAATGTGGGCTAGCTTGCGAACGGTCCGGCGCGGCTCAAGCGTCATTCGGGTGGCATGCTGGCAGAGCCGCGCTTTGCAACTTTTAACTTTCAACTTGCAACTGAATTTATGAAAAGAATCTGCGTCTATTGCGGCTCCAGTCCCGGTGAGGGAAACGACTACATCAAGGCCGCCGAAGGGCTTGCCCAGGAGCTGGTTACGCGCAATCTGGGACTGGTCTATGGCGGCGCCAGTGTGGGCGTCATGGGCGCCATCGCCAATGCGGTGATGCAGCGCGGCGGTGAAGTGATCGGAATTATTCCCGAAGCACTGATGCGCAAGGAAATCGGTAACGACCATCTCACCGAGCTGCATGTGGTAGGCTCCATGCACGAGCGCAAGGCCGCCATGGCGGAAGCCTCCGACGGCTTTATCGCCTTGCCCGGGGGCATGGGCACGCTGGAAGAAATTTTCGAAATTCTTACCTGGGCGCAGCTGGGTTTTCATCACAAACCCTGCGCCCTGTTGAACGTGAATGGCTATTACGATCACCTGATCACCTTTCTCGATCACGCGGTCAGCCAGGGCTTTCTGCGCCAGGAACACCGGGACCTGCTACAGGTTCACCACACACCTGCCGTTCTGCTGGACAGCTTCGCGGATTATCAGGCGCCGGATGTGACCAAATGGATTCGTCGCGAAGAGCAGCTTTGAGTTTTCTTTGCAAAGCCCAATGGTGCAGTTCGCCTCAGGCTCAGTGGCACCCTACGTCCGAATCTTGTGTAGGGTGCCACTGAGCCTGAGGCGAACTGCACCATCAACCACATCATCAATCAGGCATCTTCCCAACCTGGCTCTCCAACCCCCCGGCCCAATCCACGGCGTACACCCCACGCCGAACCCAATGATGAAAGGTGGAATAGGGCCAATCCTGCACCCGCGAAACCAGACCATGCTTTACCGGATTGATATGCACATAATCCATATGGGCTCGGTAATCCCGTTCATCGCGAATGCAGTGCTCCCAAAAGCGACGCTGCCAGATAGCTCTCTCATCACGCCTTATGCGTGATGGATTTCGGTGCTCCATTCGAGGGATTTTTCGGGAAAAGGTGGACTTGATCAATCGCCAACGCCGAATGAAGTCATGGTCGGCATCAGGTAGCTGCAAGACGCAGTGAAGATGATCCGGCAATACAACCCAGCCATGAATCCGGAAAGGGTGATCGCATTTCACTTTGCGAACGGACTCACGCAATACATCAACATGACGGACGAGCAGGTCGTTGCCGCCTCGCTGTTGCAGATTGACGGTAAAGAAATAACAGCCGCCCGGCTGCCAGACACGGCGGTACATTGGCATCTTTTCACATCCTTGTGACAAGACATTCTAGGTATGGGGTTATGGTGCAGTTCGCCTGAGGCTCAATGACACCCTACGCCCAGGGCGAACTGCTCTTGTTTACTTCAGAGTGTCGGCCCAGGCCTGCAAGGCAGCCAGTTGCTTGCCGATCATTTCTTTCGTTGCTTCGTCCTGAAGATCGCCATTGTCATCGCATTTTTCGTGGGCGGCGGAGACGAACACTTCCGGTTTGTTAAGCGGATGGACATCCAGAAACACCAGTACCTGACGCAGGTGATACTGGCTGCGGCTGGTGCCCATGCCCCCCATGGATGCGCCCATGATGGCGGCAGCCTTGCCGGCGAAGATACCGCCAGGCACCCGTGACAGCCAATCGATGGCGTTCTTGAGCACACCGGGAATGGAGTAGTTGTATTCCGGGGTAGCGAACAACAGGGCATCAGCGCTTTTTACCTGCTCTGCCAGGGCGGTCACCGAATCGGGGCGATTGTCACCATCCTCGTCACCGTTGTAGAGCGGAATGGCGCTGATATCGGCGGCGATGATTTCCATCCCTGCCGGCGCCAGCGCCTGGGCGGCACGGACCAGGCCGCGGTTGTAGGATTGCTCGCGCAGACTGCCCGCAATAGCCAGAACCTTCATGTTTTTCTCCTTTCCCTGATAACCAGACGACAGCTCACAGCTTCCCGTAAAACCACGCCATCGACAAGGCTGATCTGATGACAACGTTCTCACTGACGCCTTGAGAGAAAAGAATTACAGTAAGGGCTTTGAAAAGGAGAAAAGCATGGATCTGCTACGCATTCTAATTGCCATTCTGCTGCCACCTCTGGGCGTCTTCCTGCAGGAAGGGCTGGGGAAACATTTCTGGATCAATATTGTGCTGACGATCCTCGGCTATATTCCGGGTATTGTGCATGCGGTCTGGGTGATTGCGTCACGCTAGCCCCGAAAGGTTTATCGCGCATTGGCGGCAAGTCAGTGGAGGTCGGACGTCTGATGTCGGAGGTCTGACGCCAAAAAACGAAACCTGCCTGCTTTCAACGCCTGCGGGGTAGATCGTGGGAGGGAAGGTCAGGATGGCTGGTTCAAGGCCTGCAGGTTTTTCGTTTATAGCGTCAGACCTCTGACGTCCGACCCTATACCACTTTCTCACCAGACCGCGATGAACCAGAAACCCCGGCATGGGCCGGGGCACGTTGGGTTACACCCTAGAAAACAGAGGGCTCTGCTGTCAGGGTGCCATCGCGATAATCACTCAGGGCCTGGTTGATCTCGTCCTGGGTGTTCATCACGAACGGGCCGTACTGGGCGATGGGCTCGCCAATGGGCTTGCCCGCCAGCAGCAGCAATCTGGCACCGTGATCACCGGCCACCAGGGTGACATGATCACCATCGGTGAAGGTCGCCAGGTGCTCGGTTTTTACCGTTTCGCCGGCCACACTGACCTGACCTTCGAACAGGTACAGGAAGGCGTTGTAACCCTGCGTCAGCGGTACCGCCACCGTTTCACCCGGGCGCAGTTTCACATCCAGGTAAAGCGGGTCGGTGCTGCCGCCTTTTACCGGCGCACTGAGTACCTGACCGGCGATAGTCACTTCACCGGCGATGGCCTTGATCTGACCACCACTGGCCAGGTCCAGACGAGGCATCTCGCTATCCGCAATATCGCGATATCCTGCTGCCTTCATCTTTTCCGCCGCCGGCAGGTTGATCCACAGTTGAAAACCGCGCAGCAAACCATCCTGCTGTTGCGGCATTTCCTCATGGATGATGCCGCGACCCGCGGTCATCCATTGCACGCCACCCTGTTTCAGATCCCCTTCGTTACCCAGATGGTCACGGTGCTTCATGTGACCTTCCATCAGGTAGGTCACTGTTTCGAAGCCCCGGTGCGGGTGCGGCGGGAAGCCGGCGATGTAGTCATCCGGGTTGTCGGAGGAAAACGCATCCAGCATCAGGAACGGATCCAGGCGCACCATGGGGTTATAGCCCAACGCGCGCTTCAGGCGAACGCCGGCACCGTCGGATGTGTCCAGTGCGCGAAGGGTGTTGAGAATTGTGCGTTCCATGGGAACCTCCTGCCTTGCGGCCCTGTGCTGTAGGAGCTTGCGTGCAAGCACGCTCCTACAGGGTTAATCAATAATTTCTCTCTCCCCCAGCCGCTCGCGGCCATGGGGCGTATTCCAGTCCAGCTCGGGCCCGATGGAGATGATCCCGTGGGGATTCACCGTCGGATGGCTGCGGAAGTAGTGGTGGCGGATGTGCGCCATATTCACTGTCTCCGCCACACCGGGCAGCTGATAAATCTCTTTCAGGAACCCGCTCAGGTTCGGGTAATCGGCGATGCGCTTGCGATCACACTTGAAGTGGGTGACGTACACGGGATCGAACCGCACCAGGGTGGTCCACAAACGCAGGTCCGCCTCGGTCAGGGTGTTACCGACCAGATAGCGCTGCTCGCCCAGGCGCTGTTCCAGCGCATCCAGCTGGTCGAACAGGGTCACCACTGCCTCATCATAGGCTTCCTGGCTGGTGGCAAAGCCGGCCTTGTAGACACCGTTGTTCACGTCGTTGTAGACAGGCTCGTTGATGGCATCAATCTGCGCCTGCAACGCCTCGGGATAGAAATTTCCAGGCGCCGCACCACCCAGCCCGTCAAAGCTGCTGTTGAGCATGCGGATGATTTCCGCGGACTCATTGCTGACGATAGTCTCGCGCTGTTTGTCCCACAGCACCGGCACGGTAACGCGGCCGGTGTAGTTGTCATCCGCCTTCAGGTACAACTCGTAGAGCTTGCTGAAGCCATAGACCGCATCGCCGGTGGCACCCTCAAAGTCATCGCGCAGCTCCCAGCCGTTTTCCAGCATGTGCGGATGCACCACGGATACGCCGATGTGATCCTGCAAGCCTTTCAACGCACGCACGAGCAAGGTGCGATGGGCCCAGGGACAGGCATAGGACACATACAGGTGGTAACGGCCACTTTCTGCCTGAAAGCCACTGTCACCACTGGGGCCAGCGCTGCCATCGGCGGTAACCCAGTTGCGAAACTGGCTCTCGGAACGCTTGAAACGTCCACCGCTGCTCTTGGTGTCGTACCACTTGTCTTGCCATTTTCCGTCGACCAGCAGTCCCATGGATGCCTCTCCTGTTATGTGTGTTGCTATTCGCCTAGGGTCGGACGTCTGACGTCCGACCGTCCTGTTAGCCTGCCTGCAAGGCCTCGCGGGCTTCGTTCAGGGCCTTTTCCTTTGCCTCGTCACCCATGTTCAGGCCTTCGGCAAACACGAAGGACACATCGGTGATGCCGATGAAACCGAAAAACAGCTTGATGTACGGGGTCACCGTATCGTTCTCGGTACCAGCGTACAGACCACCACGGGCGGCAACCACGGTAACCGGCTTGTCGTCCAGCAACCCCTCTGGGCCGTTTTCCGTGTAGCGGAAGGTGATGCCGGCGCGGGCTACGTGATCGATCCAGCTTTTTAACTGGCTGGGGATGCCGAAGTTGTACATGGGCAGGCCCAGCACCACCTGGTCCGCCGCTTTCAGCTCGGCGATCAGGGTTTGGGAAAAGTCTTCGACTGCCTGCTGATCGTCACTGCGCTGATCTTCCGGCGTGAAGAAGGCACCAACACGCTCACCGTCCAGATGCGGGATGGGTTCAGCGGAAAGATCGCGCACCACTACGGTGGCATCGGGATGTTGCGCTTTCAGGCGCGCCACCTGCTCGTTGACCAGGGTGGACGAATTACCGTTATCGCCGAAAACGCTGCTTTTGATTACCAGAATGTTCATGACCCCAACTCCTTGTTCGTCTCCGGCCTGTGCCGGTGTTGCGACTGTTGTTGGGGTTATGATGGCCTCAGATAGGATGATGAAAAACCCAACAATATTGGGCCTTTATATCTATTAATTTGATGCTTTCGTATCCCGGACCACACCGGCCAGCTCTGCCGCAGGGCCGGCAACCGGCTGGCCTTTCCAGGAAAAGCCCACATCATTCATGGGCAGCGCCAGATCCAGGCGGGTCAGGGTGGTTTCCGCCGGTTCCAGCACGGTTGCCAGGGCCTTGATCGGGGGCGGCTGCGGCACCTGCAGTACCGAGTGCAGGGGCACCGAGGTCCTGATACGGGTATCCAGCGGTACGGAAATCTGCTGGTCCAGCGCCACCTGCACCGGCTTGGTAAAGCTCAGCGGCAGGCTCTGGCGCACCGGCACCACGGTGTTCACCGGCACATTCAGGCGAATGGGCAGCACCCCGCGGATCGGCAGCTTGGTCCAGACGCCCATGATCTTCACATCCAGCACCGCCTCCAGCGGCATCATCTCGTCCACCTTCACCATGGTCTGGAAGGGCACATCCAGGTTCACATCCACCGCGCCGTCAAAATCCACGGACACGTCCAGGGTTTCCTGCAATGGCACCGTCAGCACCTGCTTCACCGGCACCGTGGTGTCCACGGTGCCATCCACCAGCAACTCCAGCCCTTCCTGCAATTGCACATCAATAGGCAGCGCCTGGGTGATGGCTACCTGGGCGATCTGGTCACGCAGCGCCAGCTCTGCCCCCAGGTGGCGCCATACCCAACCGGCCAGCACCAGGGTCAACACAAAGGTCACCAGCAGCAGGGCAAGAATGGCGATCAGCAGGGACTTGCGAATAACGATTTGCATGACAGAACAGGGCTCCGCGGGCTCTGTGGCGGCACAGAACCTGTTGTTATTGTGGACGGCACGGCGGTCCAGGCAGAAATAACGCGGCGGCATTTTAATCGGCTGCCCGGGGGAAACACAGTGTCGATGTACGCCATTTTTTCCCGCTACAGGCTTTTAATTCAATCTGAACTGATATAAGAATGGGCCATTACCCACCCCAAGGTCAGGAAATTCGATATGTCAGCCAAAATCAGCCTGGATCAATGGCTCGCTCTGATCGCCGTTGTGGATGAGGGAGGCTACGCCAGCGCCGCCGAGGCCCTGGACAAGAGCCAGTCTGCCATCAGTTATGCGGTCCAGAAGATCGAGACAGAGCTGGGCGTGCGCGCCTTCGCCCTGGAAGGACGCCGGGCCAAGCTCACCGAGACCGGGCAGATGCTCTACCGTCAAGCCAAGGTGCTGGTGGAAGAGGCCAACCGCATCGAGAGCGCCGCCATCCAGCTCAGCCAGGGCTGGGAACCACTGGTGCGGGTGGCCGCCGACGCCCTCTTTCCCCAGCACTGCATGCTGTCGGCCCTGGATGCGTTCGCCCAGCACAGCCCGCTGACCCGGGTGGAGTACACCGAAACGGTACTCTCCGGCTCCGACGAGGCACTGCTGCGCAAGGAGGCGGATGTGGTGATCGGCGGGCGGGTGCCGCCGGGGTTCTTCGGCGACCAGTTGATGCGGGTACGTTTTGTGGCGGTGGCGGCGGCGGACCATCCGCTCAACCAGGCCAGCAGCCTCACCCATGAAGATCTGCGCCAGCACCGCCAGATCGTGATTCGCGATTCCGGCAGCCGGCGGATTGATTCCGGCTGGCTGGGAGCGGAACAACGCTGGACCGTATCCCACCCGTCCACCCGCATTGCCGCCATCCGCCGCGGGCTGGGGTTTGCCTGGGTGCCGGAGGCGGAAATCGGCGATGGGCTG
>CEUN01014087.1_pt1 | contig 12651 bp, 9 predicted proteins | sample 361501 | NCBI WGS metagenome assembly CEUN01 (sample SAMEA2622801, study PRJEB7988) | marine metagenome | biome: marine biome (ENVO:00000447); feature: marine epipelagic mixed layer (ENVO:xxxxxxxxx); material: "saline water (ENVO:00002010), including plankton (ENVO:xxxxxxxx)" | depth 120 m | reverse complement strand
GAGATCAATTCAATTATTTAACAGGACGTATTCTAGATACTGTAAAGTAATTAACGGCTAAATTAAAGAGCAAATTATCTATACTAAAATATGTTGAGACAGAGTAAACGGCTTGTTTAGTTAAATGAGGAGTGCATACGTACTTGGTTGCTAGGCGTTTTGTTTGATATCATTCGCTCCGCAAAAGTAGTGATCTTTGGAGGCTTAAACGTTTGTTTAATGACCTACAATTCCATTTGCATCTCTACAGACAATATAAATACTGAGCCCGGGTGGTGAAATTGGTAGACACAAGGGACTTAAAATCCGCAGGTAAGCCCGTATTTATTGGGTTATAGAGCTAATGTGGCCCCCGGTGTGGCTACTTAGTTCCCTCAAACCACCTCAAAGGTCTGACCTTTCAAGCGAGCGTACTTACTGATTACAGCTAAATCATGTTAGCTTCTTTAGACATGCATTGAGTATTTTTCTACTGGACTTATGGTTTGAATATGAAAATAAAACAATTGTTATTTATATTGCTAACCACATTTTTGGCAAGGAATTTGTTTGCTGAACAAGTTGGTAATGATGCATATTTGGAAAAAGATGTCGTTAAAATACCTGTACTTGATCTAGGTTCTAATCAGTACAAATTGGAATTGCAGTTGGTGCCTAATTCTAATCCTCTTCAGTTAAAAGTGATTGCTGCGGAAGATATCACGGCATTGAATCCAAATGTTTCTGGTGCGAGCATATTCGCAGATAATATTTTAACTATACCTTTTTTAGCGGATAGTTCATCTTCGTATAAGATCGAGTTGGTGCTGCTTTCAGCAAGTCCTTCAGTAGTTTTAGAATTAAGAAATGTTACTACCGCTGCTTGGATCAATCGAAAAGCTATAAGTGATGACGCCATTACATTTACAAATGCTAAAACAAGACTTGTCGATTTGCCTAATCGCGCGTGGAAGAATTCTCAAGACCTGTTGGTAAAGAATGAAAATACCTTGATCGCATCTCGGGTAGATTTGAAAGTGCTTAATGGACCGACGACGCAACTTTACTTCGAAGACAATACCAAAGCTTTTGAGAAAGGCATTAAACTTTGGGCAAACTTCAAGCAGCCAAAAGAATATTTGGCACTGTTTTACAATTTTTCTGATAAAGCGTGGGCTCTCACGCAGTTTAATAACGCCGGACTGATTGAAGCTCCCTGCACCCCAACGGTTTGTACTGGGGGGAATTCAGGAATTCCAACAGCTGATGGGGTAGGTGTAGGTGTTTTCGGAATAAATAAAAGTGACTCGATTGATCCGTATCGCTACGGTCCGCTTCAAATCCACGAATACTCGCACGCAGCTCAATGTGCCCCATGGATTGGAATGAATAATAATCCCTGCAATGAACAGCAAGCAATGTCTCCGTGCTGGCTTACTGAGGGGCAAGCTCATTTTTTAGGAATTTCAGGAAATTTTTCGACTTTTGAGGAGTATAAGGAAAACAGAGATAATCAAGTCAATAGTCATAAGGTTGATTCTTTCAGTGATTTTTCTGCAAGTAGTATTTTACAGTACTATGACGACTCTATACCCAAAGAATGCGGAGGAAAACCGAATTATAGACTTGGGTACACGTTGGGAATGCTCACTGTTGAAATATTGAGTGCTATCGGAGGCTCAGAATCAACTATGAAAATATACGAATTAGCAGCGATAGGTCAAACTTTTGAGGAGGCATTTGCTAACGTTTATGGTATTTCATGGGCCGAGGCTAAGCCAATACTCGCAGATCTCACTGCAAGCCTTCACGAAGATGTTTATATGTGATTTCTGAAAGATCAAAATGCTTGATTGGCCTTAAAGAGTGATTGGGACCAATGTTAAAAAATTGTTGAGTCATAATTGGTTGATAACTATTTTGTCTGCTATGATTCGCTCCGCAAAAAGAAACCGTAGTGTGGCCCCTTTTGATCCTATTTAATGACCTATAATCCCAAATAGTTCCAAGAGGATCTCTACAGACCCCATAAACTCTGAGCCCGGGTGGTGAAATTGGTAGACACAAGGGACTTAAAATCCCTCGGTAGAAATACCGTGCCGGTTCGATTCCGGCCCCGGGCACCACATCCCTGTTTATAGCCACCCATAACAATCTACAAAACGTACCACAGACCCCATAAATACTACCTTCTCTTGTCATACGCGTTCATAGCGACCTATTGCTATCTATAACTTGATGGCCTAGGTGATGGCCTAGGGACATTCCTAGGGGTTGGCCTAGGGAGGCTCCTTGGGGTTGGCCTAGGTAATTGAATGATTTAAAAGGTTAGCAAATATTTGCATATTAACTCACAATGAACATACGATTTAGCGAAACTGAAATTCGAGGAGCGCAAGTATGTCAGACTTAACTATTTATGATCGTCAAGATGTGCTTGGAACAACTTATCCGGGATTCGATAACTCTGCGACACATATGGATTCTCCATGGTGGAGTTTTATACAGGCTATTTCTAATGGGGAGGTAATTACCTCTGATACTGACAGGAATTTCAATTTCAATACTTTAGAGTGGGAGACACAGCAAACCATACAAGTAAGCTTAGCTGGCAATCAGTATACTACTGTTAGGTTCGCGGGTGAGGCATATAACGAAAAAGAATCGCTCTCTGTTAACTCCAGAATGGTTTATACCCATACAAATATAAATCTTCTTATTAATGATGAGAAATTTCTTTCTGGGCAACAACTGAATGTGAAGACCTACAGCAAGGACGACGTTATTACCGGCTCAAACATGCCAGATAAAATTTGGGGTTATAGTGGCGATGATAGATTAATTGGTAATGGAGGCGATGACGAGTTAGTTGGTGGTGATGGCAATGACACCCTCTTCGGTGATGATGGCAGCGACACGCTATACGGGGGTGCAGGTTCAGATACTATATATGGTGGAGCAGGCAATGATCGGATAGAAGATACAGATACATACGATGTAGATTTTCAAACCACCGGCTGGGACTCGGTTTATGGTGAGGATGGAGATGACACTGTCATAGCTAATTTTGGTTTCGAAAGGGTAGAGGGAGGGAGTGGCAATGACAGTATTTATGGTGCAATTACATACGTTCATTTTGCTGATGGAGGGGATGGAGATGATTTCTTTTCCAGTGTTAGAGGAAACATCTATGGCGGTAATGGGGACGATACAGTTACCCATTGGAGAGATCATAAAAACTACGCACTTTCAAAGTTGCCAGATAGTAACCTCGATACCGTCACCATAACTTATTATTGGGGGTCCGTTTATACAATAGCGCACCAAGTTGAATCATTTCAATTCAGGGATATAACCATTCCTTTAGATGAAATCATTTATACTGGCGGATACTCAACGGTGGCTTCGACAAGTATCGATCCGGTTTACAGATTTTACAACACTCGGGACAAAGCTTTCTTTTATACCTCAAGTTCTGATGAGAGGGATTATATTATCAATAATAGTATGCCGAAATATTCTAATTTGGATTATTCAGAAATGGTGACCGAAACGGAGCATAGGTATATTACTGCCAATGGATATGCCCGTTTTTATGATGAGCCACAAACTAACTTTAATGGCACCTATGAGGGAAAGGTGTTGATGAATACAAACGGGGGAAGTGGCCAAGGCGCTCTTCCATCTGAATCGAAATTCTTTATTTATGACGATGTCGGTGAGGATTTGAGCTGGCCCTACGTCTATCAAGGTTCAACATTTGGAGCGGCACACTCTTATCTCAGTTCTGATGCTCTAGTTCCACTTTACCGTTTTTATAATACAGATACTGGACATCATTTCTTTACAGCATCTAAGGATGAAGCGGACATGGTAAAAGCAAAAGCTGCGTCAGGCGAATGGCCATTTAATTATGAAGGAACGGCTTTTAATGTGTATTCGAGAAATCCAAATTACGATTCATCTGGAGAAGTGTTACCTGTTTACCGGTTTTATAGTCCTAGCCTTAATCGGCATTTTTTTACAGGCGATGCAACCGAAGCTAATCGAATGCAGTTAACGGGGATATGGGATTATGAGGGTGTTGGTTTCTTTGGAGAGATTCTAGGTTAGTGCCAAAAAACACGACTCCTAACAGCTTTGATGCCGGCCCCGGGCACCATCACCTCGTAAAATACCGTCATGCTACCAAGTAGCTGAGCTTAGCTTGATTTGTATGGCTTGCCAAGCGTATGATTATCACTAACAACCTAAAGTATTACTAATTTGAAATAGAGTAAGCTTTTAGCGATAGAGGAATAATTAGTACGTTAATTAAGCTATCAGTTTAGTTCATTGGAGAAACGTAAAATGTCAGATGACGGTTTATTAGTCCCTAGCAACCCAGAACTTGCGGCGAAATGTTACCCATATGGCACAAAGAATGAGGCAACAGCAATGTGCCTTTGTGGAGAAATTGAGATAAAACTAAAAACTGATGAGCCATCAATCTCAGGTTTTTGTCACTGCTGGGCATGTCGGAGAGCACACTCAGCTCCCTTATACCAAGTCATCTATGCCGATACAGCTAACATTTGCCCCAAAACTGGGAACAAACGTGAAGGCGAATTTGAAATAACGATAACTAAAGGGTTTGATTTGTTGAGACCGGGTGATCCAGGTCCAGGAAATCCAAACTTTGAGAGCTGGGACGATAACCCAAATTTTGGTGGCGTTGGACGTTTGTATTGTTCCAAGTGTGGGGTAATAATGATTAATGCTCTTTATAAGAGGCCCCATTCTATTTTTAATGATACTGATGAAGATGTAGATTTCATTTCTGTTTTTCCCGGCACTTTCACTGAAAAGATGAGCGAATTTATAGAAGCGTGGCAACCTGCTATGCACGTTCATTGCGAGAGCAGTATATTGCCTTTTGAATCTATCAATGACGGTTTGGAAAAATTCGCAGCTTGGCCGCCACCAGAAGATTAAGGAGTTCTTCTATTGTTTTTTAAGAATAATATTGGTTTTTAATAGTTGATCAAAAATAAGCATTATTCAGGCTTGAATAAGTGTTTTAGATACCACTTGGAGCCGAACTGACTCTACCAATCTGATTCTAAAGCTAGATGGCTATACCCCTGTCCATAGCCACCCATAACACTCTACTAATACCCTTTGGAGACCCCGATACTACTGGCATCTGTTGTTATATCTATTCATAACGGCATACTGCTAGCTATAAATCAATGCTCTAGCTAAGTCCCTAGGGGTTGCGCTAACCGTACTGGGAGGTAGATATGTGTCATATGGTTCACTTAATGCCAAAGGCAGCAACGTACAGTGGATGACATTATGGGATTAGTTCAAAGGGCGGTGTAACTATTTAACTTCAGAATTAGGCTAGTTGGATCGATTAAAGTCCATGATGTTTCGAGAACACTATTATCAGTCTGAATTATGTCAGTATATATCCCTGTATTTGTCTCAAATTTGCCCGAACAATCGGGGCTCATGGACTTAGGTGTGACGGCGCCTATTTTATTGAACTCTCGAGATTTTATTATTTGCACAGTAGCATCGCTAAGAGATACGACTTTTAAACCAATATCAAATTCACTTACGCCGTTATGTTGGCTTGGAAAACCGTTCGTAAATAAGCTTAAGCAAGTATAAATAGTTGAATCGCTCGAGTTAAAAACCCCTATGTTATTAACGGTTAAGCCTAATGAAGATCTTGGTGCTACTCCATTGTATGGCGAAGGCCATTCGGAAGTAGGGACATAAGGATGTTTATAGTCTTTACCAGTGGTAAGGATGTGGTCAGTTTGGTTGAATGACATCGTAGCCTTACCTTTTGTGGATTCCCAAAAGTTATAGCGGAGATTGTCTCCATCATCTTTTTGTAGCTGAAAGTGGTGAACATTATCATTAGCTTCGTTCCACTCCTCAAGAGTGAGAGGTACGTCTGAAATAACGACATATAAAGCCTCGAAATTTTTTGGTGAATTAAGATGATTGGGAATTCTTTCGCCTTCTTCAGCGATATATTCTTCTATAGTGGTCGTTTGAATTTCGCTAGCAGAAAAAATTCCATTTTGTTGGTCTACCCATTTAAAATCTATGGCTTGCCTTAGATCATGACCGATTTCATCGGGCCCTATTAATCCCGCTAAATAGAGTTCAAAATTCCCGTAGGGTATGATAGGAATCGACCAACCACTGGGCGCCACGATTTTTAATGAGGAATTAGAGAGGGGATTATTTACTGTTGTAACTTGGTAATTACCATCATCAAGTAATTTGAGAGTGTCTGGTAACCAGCCACCGAGTATGCCTCCAAAATTAGAGTAATTTGCGTGTAACCAGGGGATTGATTCCCATTTCCGTGAATGAGCCCATGCGTGCATAACTTCATGGGTTCCAGTTCCATAACGTATCTGTTTAATATTAGAAAGTATGATAAACGAATTTAATTCCCCTGAAGACCCATAGGAGGAACTTCTGTCGACGCCCCAGGTTCCGATGCCTGATGCGTGTGGTTTGACTTCAGAATGGACATTTAGTTCTCCAGAAGTTTTTGTTGCCACGAATAAAAAATCAAAAGCATCGTCAAAGTGTTTATAAATTAACTTACCGAAATTGAACTTACGCTCTCGCCCGACCTGAATATAATCTGGAGTATTAGGTACTTGGGTTGAGAGCAAAGTTAACTGTTCAGGTGAGACTAAATTAACTATTTTGCTTTCGTTGGAATAAATTATTTTATACTCAGCAGTTTCTATTATCTTATACTGAGCAGATGTAGTAGGGTAGTCGTCAGAAGCGTTAGAAATTCCATCAGCATCATCATCGGGCGGAAGAAAGGTAAGTTTATCCAAGTCACTGTTAGATAGGTTCGGTAAATTTTTAACTGATATTGGTATGCTGCCTGAATACGATGATAGATTGGTCCTGAGTAGAAGTGTGCGTAGTTTAGAAAGCTGTCCGATTCCGGGAGGAATGTTTCCGGTAAAATCGTTCCTATATAATTGTAAAGATGTCAGGTTAGATAAATTTTCAAATCCAGAGGGAATATTTCCAGTTAATTTATTTACAGCTAAATTAAGTGAGGTTAAGTTTTTCAGTTTACCGATTTCTGTGGGCATAGAGCCAGTTAGTTCATTGGTCCATAAGGATAGAGTTTTTAAATTCTGTAGATCTCCAATTTCGGATGGTATTGTGCCTGTAAGTTTATTGTTTGCGAGATTAATTACGGAAACATGAGAGTTGTAGCAGGAAACTCCGTGCCATTCACATTCCGATCCAAGTGGCCCATTCCAGTTAGTACTATTTTTCCAGTTTATTCCGGCAGTGCTCGTGTATAGGGCGACTAAAGCATCACGCTCAATTTTTGGGATTTGAGCATGAGACTGAATAGAAAATGTCCCAATTAAAAACAAGCTAACCAGGGTGGTTGGTTTAAATGGTGAAATTTTCCAATTCATCTACTAAAGATATCGGTTAACAAGGAAGCGTGCAGCATTTATAGCAGATTTTGATTTATATTGAAAAGACGTAGCGTTCGAATCACCACGTCTTAACAAGTATTATTCGAGTTACGCTTTATAAGTTGTCCCTTTGAACGTTAGTTCGGCGAGGCTGAGCTCGCACTCTAAACGAACATTTCCGTCCAAGCTATCCCAACCCGTCATAGATGCTTTCCAGATATTTCCACCTGATGCTTCCCAAGTTCCATCGTGACATCCCATGACACGATCCCCATTTGGAAGAAACCCTTCTCCTTGCCAAGTGCATGTACCACTGGTTGCATTCGGGTTATTCATATCATGCTCTACTGTTAGTGTCCCAAAACCAGCTCCATAGTGGTCTATATCTCCGTCAGTCTTCCAGTTTGATGTTGCTCTCAGACCTTTATCTCCAACACGCTCGTAAGATGTGCTCACATGATGCAATATCCAATCGGCTACCTTTTCACTCATAATTATTCTCCGGTTAATTTAGTTAAAAGAAATTTTTCTAATACCCTTTTTGTCGGGGGTACTATAAATATAAAACAGGGCACTGGGTGTCTCCTGGAAGCTAATTATAAGGCCCTCATCAATGAATTCCAGGAGGCTATCAATGTTTTTTAGCATATCGACGGGGTATCTGAAATTGATGATCTGTAGGAAATATTAAATTGTATATATCGACTTAGGTAGGTTTGAACGGAGATTGACTTAATTTAAACGAGCCAGAATTTCAAATGCAGCATTGTTTATAGTCAGTATTTAGGAAGCTATTGAGCAAATAAACTTTCGAAAAACCTAGTGATCTGAATAAAGTGTAGAATCGTTCTTCAGATTTTCAGCATAAAAGTGGATTGGCGTATGCAACTTTACTCTCAGTTTACCCTTGTTCTTTTTGCCATTATGTTTTCCATTTCCTTGACGCATGCTCAGGATCTCGAATCCCGAACATTCAAAGTCGTAGCGGAGTTTGATGATTATGAGGGTAGATCGGTCTTTAAGGTGGTCGCGGGTGACTCTTTTGGTATGTCCTTATCGCGGGGGGAGACCGTTACTTTTGATTTAAGTGACTCTACACTCGCCAACCACCCCTTTAACCTTTCTGTGGTTAGGGATGGAACTCATTCCGGTGGGAGCGCTGTAAATGCGATTAGACACAGCAATTCGCTCTCGCTAACTTTAACCTCGGATACGCCAAGTCGGCTTTATTTCTTCTGCGATGTTCATTCGGGGATGGGAGACGCTGAGTTTTTCTCGATATCCGGAGAGACGAGAGATCTTTTCCAGTCAGATTACAATGAAAAGACGCAAGAGCTTTATATACCTCGAATTTATGTCGACTCTGAACCACCCACTTTGTACTCAGTTCGCCTTGGTTTAACTTCGAACAACTCCGCGTTCCAGCTGATATCGGCTTCTGAGGGTTACATCAGTAGACATGCTGTGTCCGGCCGAAGGCAGGCTTCTTACGACACGAAAACCTCAGAGATACGCGTCCCTCTGCTGATGGCTTTGGGGCAGATGTTTCAGGCTAGTTTTAGTGTGGATTCAGGTTTAATTAAACTCTCCGACCTTCGTGAAACTGAGGACAATGCTGTAACGAGCTCTGCGACACCTGTTATAGAAAGCCCAGGTCAGAGCGCGGGTGCGGCTTCTGCGTCTGGATACGGAAGCTATTGATGGCATTCGTTACTTAACTATGGTTGTTATAAAGAACAATTGCTGGGGAAAGTATGCCATTACTTTTTATCTCTTAGTTCGCCAGGAGTAATAGAAAAGCATGGTAGAGTTAATACTTAAGGTTGACACTGTTCTATTTCGGTACAAACTCTCCGGCCATCTTCAGTGGATTGAGTCACTTTTATGCATTTCCTCAGAGTAAAACACACCTCCAATCTTAACTTCTAAAGTGTTATCAACACTCGCAGAGAGGCCAATCATTTCATCATATGGCGTTTTCTGGCGTAGCCAAACTTCGCCTATTTTCGTGATCGGGAATTGACTTAAGATATTAGCTATACTGAACGACTTCAGGAAGTTATCTTTCGATGTTTTTACGAAATACTCTTTTCCATCTATCTCAACTGACAATAAATACAGGCTTTGGTCATGAGAATGAATGATGGCTTTATCCACAAAATTCAGTTTCTGAAGTGCTTCGAGGCTTATGTACATTCTTTTCCTGATACTAGCGCGTGTCAAATATATGCGCAGTTTAATGTAATTTATTTAACCAACATCTCATTATGGTTGTTCAATTTTTTTGCTTTAAATATTTGTTATTCAAATCTAAAAATGATTGTTCCGTCGTTACAAAGACATGACAAATATAGTGTGGTTCCGAAGAGATTTAAGGATACATGATAACACTGCATTAAAGATAGCTGTCTCATCCGATAACGTAGTCCCGATTTACATATTTGATCCCGCATTCTGGCAACAAGATGAATTTGGTCTTCGTCACTTCAACTTTGTGCAAACTTCAGTCGACGAGTTGAGAGAAGCACTGGCCGCTGTCGACTTGACCTTGATTGTTCGAGTAGGAAATCCCTTGGACATTCTGAAAAAAATCCATAATCAAGTCCAATTCACTTCAATATACTCAACAGCTTTAGTAAGCAATTATTGGGAAAGACAACACGACAGGACCATAAGTGATTGGTGTTCTGAGCAAAATATCCATTGGCAACAATATTCCCAAAATGGCGTGATAACTGATCTTCTCTCAAGGGATGGTTGGAGCGAAGAATGGCGAAATAAAATGAATGAACCGATATGTTCTATTAAACCAGCATCACAAATTCACATACTGAGAAGTGAAAAAAAACCATCCCCCAAAGATATTGGAATTCCTCTATCGGATACCACGATGTTTCAGCCTGGAGGTCGTTCGTCAGGCTTGGAACTTTTATCATCATTTCTGCGATATAGAGGGCAGGACTATTCCAAAAAAATGTCGTCGCCCAACACTGCTTTCGAGTCCTGCTCCCGGCTTTCCGCACACCTATCTTACGGTACTCTGTCGTTACGTGAAGTCTATAAAGCCGTCGAGGCTACTAAGGCTGAGGTTAGAGAAAGAGATAATCACAGTCGAGGTGGGTGGTTAAAATCTTTAAGTGCATATTCTTCTCGATTGAGGTGGCACTGCCATTTTTTGCAGAAATTTCACGACGAACCTCGAACAGAATTCGAGAATCTGCACCCCGGGACAGTTGGCTTAAGGGAAAACGACTTTGATGAAGTAAAGTTTCTTGCATGGAAGAGCGGAAAGACGGGCTACCCAATGATAGATGCTTGCATGCGAGCCCTCGAAAATACTGGCTGGATAAATTTTAGGATGCGCGCTATGTTGATAAGCTTTTCGTCATATCACCTCTGGCTGCATTGGCGTCTGCCAGCGATCCATCTTGCAACTATGTTCACCGATTTTGAACCTGGCATTCATTTTTCACAGATTCAAATGCAAGCTGGCACCACGGGCATTAACGCGATCAGAATTTATAATCCGACAAAGCAGGGACTTGATCATGACCCTACGGGAGAATTTATAAGAAAGTGGGTGCCTGAATTAAGCTCAGTACCTGTAAAATATATTCATGAGCCATGGTTAGCCTCGCGTCCTGCAAAGACTTATCCAGCTCCCATCGTAGATGAAAAGTCAGCTCGAAAAGAAGCATCCTCTAGAATGTATGGTATTAGACAAAATGGATTATTTAAAAAACAGTCCGGTGAAATACTTATAAAGCATGGCAGCAGAAAGAAAACAGCATCGCGTGGCCGCAGCAAAAGTGGGCGATCGTCTGGGGCGGGATTAACGCAGATCAGTTAAGGTGCCCAGCAGGGTGTGGAGCCTATAACGTTAGACGCACCCGAAGTTGAATCTGGGGGTGGATAATCGGGGTAAGCAAATTATTTATGCCTTAGCCCTTGCCCTAGCTATGAAGAGTGATGAAATAATATTAAAAATAAAGAATAGCTTACGAATAAGTTCGATCCCGGCCCAGGGCACCACCTAACCTGCTAAACACTTCTATATCTTTCTAAATGAAACAACAGGCATTACTGATAGTCAGTATTTACGTGGTCTGTAGGTAAACCTATTGTCTAAATGATTCTAAATCTCTTAAATATAATAAAAGTTTCGTTGGTATTTAGGTAGGTATCTATATGCCCAGAACAGCCAATCAAAGCTCAAGGTGTCGTCTTTTGGCCGCGTTAATTTCTCATTCAGCCAACGCTAGCTACGCTTTGTATTACGTTTTAATAACAATAGCATGCTGAGTGCGTATCCGAGAATAAGTAAATTAATTAGTAAACTGGCATCAGCAAATGCTTCTCTGCCAAAGACTGAGATATGGATTATAATTAGAGTCAAGGCACTGCATAGATTAGCAATCTTCAAGTGCCTTTCGCATAACTTAGAACTCTTCCTATAGGCACAATAAGCGAGAATAACAGTTAGCAACGACCAAAATAAAGGAATCGAAGTTGCTTCTAAAGTCAACTCCAAGGCAGCGGTCATAATTAAAGTCAAAGGAAGACCCCATAAAACTCCCAACCAGATATCGTTCACCGCATTCTCATATTTTCGCTTCCTTAACCAGACATTTATCCCTGAGGCACTAACTATGGTTAAACTAATCCCTAACAAAAAATACACCGCTTTTGAAAACATCCCTGCAAAACTTCCAAAATGGAGATCGTAAACAGAATAAACAATCTGTTGTCCCGCATATCCATCACTAAATCCAACCTTTCCAAGATAGTTTCCGTCCGGACTATAATGATAGGTCTCTGAGTAAATAAGTCGCCCCGGATGTCTAGCAAGTATGTCTAGAAATTGATTATCTGTACCGGCATTGTGAATAATTAAGCGAAATGGCTCTACTTTAGGGTCGATGGATTGAAGGTGGTCTAGTGCTTTAGCTATCTTAAACTCTCCGTTTGCACTATTAGTTACCGGCGGATCTTCACCAAAAACAGAAGCCTGAATTTCTGTCGCATTGAGGTTTGCGACAGTCGATACTATCCCTAACATCGGCAACACGAGGCCGAAATATGCTCCGGTTATTGCAATGGTCAAATGAAAAGGTGCACCCCAGACGCTCAAGCGATTATGCATGTCTACCGACTCTATTCTATCTTCACCTCCAAATCGAAGTTTAAAGGCCTCTTTAAC
>CEUN01006066.1_pt1 | contig 12655 bp, 8 predicted proteins | sample 361501 | NCBI WGS metagenome assembly CEUN01 (sample SAMEA2622801, study PRJEB7988) | marine metagenome | biome: marine biome (ENVO:00000447); feature: marine epipelagic mixed layer (ENVO:xxxxxxxxx); material: "saline water (ENVO:00002010), including plankton (ENVO:xxxxxxxx)" | depth 120 m | reverse complement strand
TCGAGCGGGACCCGACCTGAAAGGCGGGAGATGTTGTCGATGTTGAGACCAAACTCGCTCACGAGCTTCGCCACGCGACCGAGATGCTCGGCGCGAATGCGCCGCGCCAGAAGCGTCAGAATGAAACGACCCCGGCCCTGCAGCCCAACCCAGTTGCCGTAGCTGGCCTCGTCCACGACCGAGAACGACACCGTCAGTTCGAGCTCGTGGCCAAGGAACAACAGTTCCTTGAACAACGAGTCCGTATTGCCGGGAACGCTGACGAGGATGCCGAGGGTCAGGTAGTTGTGGATGACTGCCTGACCGATATCGAGGACATCCGCGTCGCCTTCGCTGAGGGCCCTCGTGAATGCCGCGGTGACGCCCGGACGGTCCGCACCAGTGATATGGATGAGCACAATCTCGCGCATCCCGGCATTATCCCCCCGCCCAGACCATTCGGCTGCCCTTTGCACCCGCCGAACTGAATTACGCGCACGCGCGCCGGTATACTGAGCGCTCCCCCCACAACCGGTTCAGAGCAAAGGCAGTGCCCCCCCGAACACAGGCCCTCCTGATCGCAGCCGCATTTGTCCTCGGCGGCCTGGTCTCCGGGGTGTTTCTCATCACGCAGTTCCAATCGGCCCATGAGGAGCAACGCTCGATGCTCGCACGGGAAACGGTTGCCAACCTGGCCGCGACGGTTGTGCATGACGCGATCGCCCGCGATGCACTGTCCCTGACAGTGGCATTACGCGACGCCATCGACCGGGGCGTGATCGCGAGTGCCGCGGTCTACGACGACGCCGGCGGTCTGCTGGTGACCGTGGGGGCACCAGCGCGGGAAGCGGTCCTCTTCACCCACGAAATCCGTACACGGGACACTGCCGTCGGCCGGCTGCAAATCACGCTGGCGCGGTCGGCAGCACCGGGCTTCGACTGGCTGTTCCTGCCTGTCGCGGTGCTCATGCTTCTGGTGCTCGGCGCCTGGCAGTGGGCGCGCTATCTGCCCGAGTCAGCTGCGGGGGTTGCCCCGTCAGAATCGGACGACGACGAACCCGCGGCTGACGATGATGATGTCCCAGTGTTGCACGAACAGGTCCAGCTGTTCGACGACCATCCCACCGTCACAGCATTGATCGTCAAGGTTGAGCCGCCAAGGCGCACCGACGAGATCGGCACTGTGGTCGACGGGCTCGCCAGCGAGCACGCGGTGCAACTCACCCGCACGGGCAACGAGTTCTGCCTGCTCGGCGACTCTCCTGCAATCGCAGTCACGATTGCCCTCACCCTGGATGAAGGCACCCCCGAGCGGCTGACGCTGAGGATGGGTATGGACGCTTCCCGGACGGGAGGCGATGAGACGTCACTCCTGAAGCGCGCGCGTTACCTCGCCTCGTTGTCGAACGGTACGCTGCTCGTCAGCCGGTCAGTCTTTGACGGGCTGACGCCCGGCGACTTTACGGTCGAACGTTTCCACTCATCGTTTGCGCAGGGAGACATCTACGAGGTCGCATGACCCCCCGCGGCTCACTCGCGGAAAGTGACCTCGAGCCGATCCACCTTCTGGAATCCCCGCGGCAGCTTCAGTCCGCGGCGGGCCCGTTCTCCGCGATAGTGCTCGAGATCGGAGAATTTCAGAGTGATGTGACGTTTACCGGAGTAGATCGTCAACAGATCCGCCTCGGCGAGGACGGCCACGTCGATCATGGTCTCCTCCCGCGCGGCAGCACGCGCTGACGGGATATTCATGATCTTGTTGCCTTTGCCGCGGGCCATTTGGGGCAAATCACGCAACGGGAAAATCAGCAGGCGCCCCTCGTTCGACACCGACACGACATACCGATCCTCGATCTGGCTGACGGGCACGGGCGCCAGCGCCACACAGCCTTTCGGCACGGTAAGTAGCGACTTGCCCGCCTTCTGGCGTGTCTGCATGTCGCCGAGCGTCGTGACGAAGCCGTAGCCGGCATCGCTCGCAACCAGGTAGCGATCCCCCTGCTCACCGGCAGCGAGGCCAACAAACGTCGCCCCCGCTGCCGGGGTCAGCCGACCGGTCAGGGGCTCGCCCTGGCCGCGGGCGGACGGCAGCGTGTGGCTTGCGAGCGCATACGACTTGCCCGCCGAATCAAGGAAGACAACGTCCTGATTGGAGCGACCCGCCACAGCTTTCAGTAACCCGTCGCCAGAGCGGTAATTGAGCTCCGAAGCGTCCACCTCGTGGCCCTTGGCCGCGCGCACCCAGCCCTTTTCCGACAGGACGACCGTGACAGGCTCGGTGCTGATGAGATCCTTTTCTCTGAATGCCTGCGCCTCGTCACGCGTCACGATCTCGGAGAGTCGGTCGTCTCCGTATTCTTCGGCATCCGCCCTCAGTTCCTTCTTGATCAGAGTCCTGAGGCGCGCTTTCGAGTTGATCGTGCGTTCGAGATCCGCGCGCTCAGCGTTCAGTTCGTTCTGCTCCGCGCGGATCTTCTCTTCTTCGAGCCTCGCAAGCTGCCTCAGACGGATATCCAGAATGGCGTCCGCCTGTCGCTCCGAGATGCCGAACTTCGCCATCAGCGCGTCTTTGGGCCGATCTTCCTCGCGCACAATGCGGATGACCTCATCCACATTGAGGTAGGCGATCATCAGACCTTCGAGGATGTGCAACCGGTCAAGAATCTTGTCGAGCCGGAACTGCAGGCGTTTCAGCACCGTCTCCTGCCGGAACGTCAGCCACTCGCTGAGCATCTCCCTCAGCGATCGTACGCCCGGCCGGCCGTCGATGCCGATGACGTTGAAGTTGACGCGATGCGTCCGCTCCAGATCGGTCGATGCAAAGAGATGGCTCATGAGCGGTTCCAGATCGACCCGGTTCGAGCGGGGCACAATGACGATCCGGGTCGGATTCTCATGGTCGGCCTCGTCCCGAAGGTCGACAACCATCGGCAGCTTCTTCGCCTGCATCTGGGCCGCGATTTGTTCGAGGACCTTGGCACCGCTTACCTGGAACGGCAGAGCGGTCACGACGATATCACCGTTCTCGATCTCGTATCTGGCGCGTGACCGGACTACGCCCCGGCCCGTTTCATAGATCTGCTGAATGTCCGCGCGGGACGAAATGATCTCGGCGCCGGTCGGGAAGTCAGGGCCCTTGATGTGCTCGCACAGGTCCGCTGTGGTCGAACGGGGTTTGTCGAGCAACCGGATGCAGGCCGAGGTCACCTCACGCAGATTATGCGGGGGGATGTCGGTCGCCATCCCCACCGCAATCCCGGTGCCGCCGTTCAGCAGAATGTTCGGCAGGCGCGCGGGCAGCACCTTCGGCTCCTCGAGCGTGCCGTCGAAATTGGGAATCCAGTCGACGGTGCCCTGGCCTACCTCGGACAGCAGCACGTCCGAGTAGCGCGTGAGCTTTGCCTCCGTGTAGCGCTGTGCCGCGTAGGATTTCGGATCGTCGGGTGATCCCCAGTTCCCCTGACCGTCGACCAACGGATAGCGGTACGAGAACGGCTGTGCCATCAACACCATTGCCTCGTAACAGGCGGCGTCCCCGTGGGGATGGAACTTGCCGATCACGTCGCCCACCGTTCGTGCGGACTTGACGTACTTGGCATCCGGGCCGAGACGCAGTTCGGACATCGCGTAGACGATCCGTCGTTGTACGGGTTTCAGCCCGTCACCAACATGCGGCAATGCCCGATCGTTGATCACATACATCGCGTAGTTCAGGTACGCGTTTTCCGTGTATTGCCCGGTCGCAATGGTCTCGGGCGTCAACTCGTAGCTGTCACTCATTGCTTGTCCTCACGCTGCCGCGTGTAACGGGCAGGTTTTCAACTGAGTTCGGCCTGATCGCCCTTGGACTCGAGCCAGGTCTTTCGGTCCGGAGAACGCCCTTTCGCGAGCAGCATGTCGAACAGGTCATGCATTCGCTTCCGGGTTTCGACCTCGAGCCGCACCAGCCGTCGCGTCTCGGGCGCCATAGCCGTCTCTCGCAGTTGCTTGGGATTCATCTCACCCAGGCCCTTGAAACGCTGAACAACCACCTTGCCCTTCATTTTCTCGGACTCGATCAACTGAAGAATCCGTGCGCGGTCAGCCTCGTCGATCGCGTAGAAGACCTCTTTACCCACGTCGATCCGGTACAGCGGGGGCATGGCGACGTAGACGTGACCGCTCTCGATGAGCGCAGGGAAGTGTTTCACGAAGAGCGCAATCAGCAGGCTCGCAATATGCAGTCCGTCGGAATCGGCGTCAGCGAGGATGCACACCTTGCCGTAACGCAGTCCTTCGATGTTGCTGGTCCCGGGGTCGATCCCCAGCGCAACCGAAATGTCGTGGACCGCCTGCGAGGCGAGAATCTCACCAGAATCCACTTCCCAGGTGTTCAGGATTTTCCCTCGCAGCGGGAGGATCGCCTGGGTTTCACGGTCCCGCGCCTGCTTCGCGGAGCCCCCCGCGGACTCACCCTCGACGAGGAACAGCTCGCCCGCCATGGCGTCTTGACTGGAGCAGTCCGCCAGCTTGCCCGGCAGCGCCGGCCCGGACGCGACCTTCTTGCGCGCAACTTTCTTGCCTGCACGGAGCCGATCCTGCGCCCGCGCGATCGCGAGTTCGGCAATCTTCTCCCCCGCTTCGACGTGCTGACTCAACCATAGGCTGAAGGCGTCTTTCACCGCTGCGGAAATGAACGTCGCAGCTTCCCGAGAGTTGAGCCGCTCTTTCGTCTGGCCGGAGAACTGGGGCTCCACAAGCTTGGCGGACAGCACGTAGGCACAACGTTCGAAGACGTCGTCAGCCGAGATCCGAATCCCTCTCGGCACGAGATTTCGGAAGTCGCAGAACTCACGCGTCGCCTCGAGCAATCCGGCTCTGAGCCCGCTGACGTGTGTACCGCCTTGCATGGTCGGGATCAGGTTGACGTAACTCTCGGTCGTCAGGTCCCCGCCTTCGGGCACCCACAGCACTGCCCAATCGACCGCCTCGTTGTGCCCCGTCGTGCTTCCCGTGAATGGAGATTCCGGCAGCACCTCGGCTTCGCCGACCTCGCTGACGAGGTAGTCTTCGAGACCGTTCTCGAAACACCACTCCGTGGTTTTCTCGTCGCCGGATGCGTTCTCGTCCGTAAAGATCACACGCAAACCCGGGCACAACACTGCCTTCGCACGGAGCAGATGTCTGAGGCGCGGCGCAGAGAACTTCGGGCTGTCGAAGTACTGGGGATCGGGCAGGAAGTTGATGAGCGTGCCTGTATTGCGCTTGCCCACCGAGTCGACCACTGTCAACTTGGAGGTTGGCCGCCCATCCCTGAACGTCATGTGATGGAGCTTGCCGTCCCGCTTGACGTACACCTCGAACTGGCTCGACAGGGCGTTCACAACGGACACTCCCACGCCATGCAGTCCGCCCGAGAACTTGTAGTTCTCGCTCGAGAATTTTGCGCCCGAGTGTAGTTTCGTCAGGATCAGCTCGACGCCGGTCAGCCCGGTCTTTTTCTGCACGTCGACCGGCATGCCCCGGCCGTCGTCGTTGACCGACATCGAGCCGTCCTTGCGCAGCGTGACCCGGACCTCGGTCGCGTGGCCTTCGAGCGCTTCGTCGATCGCATTGTCGATGACTTCCTGGGCGAGGTGATTGGGGCGCGCCGTCTCGGTATACATGCCGGGACGTTTGCGAACGGGATCGAGACCCTCGAGGACCTCGATCGAATCAGCTTGGTAGGTACCGGCGGCCATTCAGTGAGCCCGTGTTCGTGGATGCGACGAGCGCCGGTGGCGGCGGACGAGAGGGAAACTGGCGACTGAAATCATGCCCGGCAGTATATGAGAAACGCTCTGCGGAAGGCACGCATTTGGCCCGAATTCGACGACCGGATTCAAGTCCTGACCCCAAAGGACGCCGGCCGGAGCGGCCAGCGGGGCACCTAGAACGCGACCCGCTCCAACGAATGGCCATGCGAGATACAAAACGTCAGAAGCTCACCGAGAAACCGGTTGATCTGCGCCTTCTCGTCCGGCTGATGCATCCCGTCGTTCGGGACCTCGTACCGGTACCGGATGTTGCGAACCCGCTCGAACTGGGTGACCTCGGCCGTGCGCACGTCGTGATACATGCGGATCTCGATCGTCGGCCAGCGAATCCAGGGTTTGTTCTCGTCGCTTTCGACCTGGACCTTGAGCATCGTGGTGTAAGGGCACCGCTCGAGGATGCGAATGGTGACGACCGAACCGTCTTCGGTATGGCCACGCAGCCCGAACTCGCGAATCTCTTCACTTCGCATGTCGGGGAACAGCTTCAGGAGCCGCATGTAATTCGCATCACATTCGGCCATGTCGCTGATCAGATTAGGGACGTATCTGCGCTTTCTCATCTCTGTGGGAGCGCACTTGCTGCGCTCTCCTTACCTTTGGCCAAACCGCGTCAAGACCGAAAAAGCCTAACACAAACCCTACTGGAACAAAGGCCTCGTCGTGCCCGTCGAACCTTGCCAGACCGCGAATATGAGGCTACGGAAGCGCCGCGTAGTATTCGCTCCGATCCGCGTTCGGGTTGGCCCGTGCACGTTGGGCTCCGATCCCACACTCATGCAGGAAACAGCAATCCAGCAGCACATGGCACTGACTTCTCTCCTCGTGCGCGACTACGACGCCGCGACATGCAGCAGCGATTCCCCATGTACCGAGAGACATACCGTGAGACGGCCACGCCCGGAGACACTCAGCGCTAGCCGGCAGAATCGAAACGTCGCGCATGCGCGAGCACGCGTTCAACACTTCTGCGCGTAGCGCCCTGATTCGCATCGAACAGGCCTTTCGCACGCTCGCCCGCCGCAGCCCCCGCTTCCACGTCCAGTGACCATTTCGTCAGTTGGGCGGCCAGTTCGTCTGCGCCCGCCACGACCTTCAGTGCGCCCGCTTCGCGGAAGGGTTCCGCAATGTCGTCGATGTCGTACAGGTGCGGCCCCATGATGACGGGGACGCGGAAGGCAGCCGCTTCGAGCAGATTGTGCCCGCCTTCGGGCGCGAGGCTGCCACCCACGAACGCGACATCACAGAGACTGTAGAACGCGCGCAGTTCACCCATCGTGTCGACGAGGAAGACGTCGGTCGACGCACTCGCCGCTTCACCGGACGACCGCCGGACGACCGACAGGCCGAGTGCACGACACGCATCGGCCGCGCCGTCGAAGCGCCAGGGATGCCGGGGTACGAGAATCATCCGGAGACCCGGGATCTTCTGGCGGGCGACGACAACCGCCTGCAGGACTGCGTCCTCTTCCTCTCCCGCGTGGGTGCTGCCAGCCATGAAGACCGGCCCGCCTTCGGGCAACGTGCCGGTCAGCGCGGCGGCCGCTGCTTCGTCGACCACCATGTCGAACTTGATGCTCCCGGTCACCACAACGCGGTCCTGCGGGACGCCCAGCGTCAGGAAACGCGCACGGTGCGCATCGGTCTGTGCACAGACACCGCTGACGGCGCCGAACATCGGCCGGCTGAGCGCAGCACCCCGGGCATAGCCGGACGCCGACTTCGCGGACATGCGCGCATTGACCAGTTCGACCGGAATGCCGCGCCCCACCGCGAGCGCAATCATGTTTGGCCATACTTCCGTGTCGATGAATACCGCCACCTGGGGGTTCACGCGGGAGAGAAACCGGGCAACCCCGTCGGGCAGGTCGTATGGCGCATACGCGTGCACGACGCTGTCGCCGAGCAGCGTCCGTGCCCGTTCGCGTCCGGTCGCGGTCATGTTTGTGACAACGACGGGATAGTGTTCGGCCAACTGACGAATGAACGGCACCGCGGCGATGGTCTCCCCGGCAGACACCGCATGCACCCAAATCGGCCGCCCTTCGACCGGCGCACAGAAGCCGAAGCGTTCGGACATGCGCTCGCGATACAAGGGTTCCCTGAGTGACCGCCAGAGATGGCGTAGCACCACCAGAGGCAGGATCAGGTAAAAAAGAATGCTGTAGACGAGCCGCGCCAAACCACCGCTCCGGGCAATCGCACGCATGCTACCACCCGCCCCCGTCGCGTTTCTGCCGACCGCCGACCGCGCTGCCTTCCTCGACTGCAACCACTTCGCTACCATCGCGCCATGAACATATCGGCCGACATCGCGGTGGCAGGCGCCGGGGTCGCGGGACTGTGGATCGCCCGGCGACTGCGCGCGGACGGCTATTCCGTCGTGGTTGCCTCCGACGGGACTCCGGGCGACGGCCAGACCATCGCCTCGCAAGGCATTGTCCACTCGGGACTGAAGTACGCGCTCGGCGGGTCACTGACCGCGGCATCCGAACGGATCGCCGACATGCCGGACTACTGGCGTGCGTGTCTGCGCGGCGAGACGGACATCGACCTCCGTGCGACACGGGTCACGAGCGAGCAGTTCTACATGATGGCCGATGCATCCGTGACGAGTCGGGTCACCGCGTTCTTTGGCGGCCAACTGACCGCCGGACGCTCGCGCAGCCTCTCGCGCGCCGACTTCCCGGGCACTTTGCGCTCGGGCACGTTCAGGGGCTCCGTCTTCGAGATGAGCGACTTCGTCCTGGATGCACGGTCGCTGCTCGAGACGCTCGGACATGGCCTGACGATTCTCGAGGGGCGAGCGAGTCCGACGGTCAGCGATGGCGCTGTAACCGCACTGCAGCTGTCGTCCGGCGACACGATCGAGGCCCGTCACTACGTGTTTGCCGCCGGCGCCGGGAACGAGGAACTGATTGCGGCGGCAGGGCTCCCGTGGGCCACCCAACGGCGCCCACTCTGTCAGGTGAGTGTGCACGCGGGGGACCTGTCTCCCCTGTTCGCCCACGCGGTGAGCCTGCGCCACGGCAGCAAACCGCGGGTGACCGTGACCAGCCACCGCGATCAGGACAACACCATCGTGTGGTACCTCGGCGGCAACATCGCGGAAACCGGGGTCAAGCGCACCGATGAGGCCCAGGCGGCGTTTGCGCGGCAGGAACTTACAGCACTGTTCCCCTGGATCGGCGGACTGAAGGATGCAACCTATCGGTGCCACCGCATTGACCGCGCTGAGCCCGCTGCAAAGCTCCAGAGGCCCAACGAGCCTGCCTGCCTCACCCGGGCGAACGTCACCACCTGCTGGCCCATCAAACTCACGATGGCGCCGATGCTGGCCAACCAGGTACGTGCCGCGGTCGAGGCCCTCGCGCCCTGCAGGCCGCAACCCGATCCGACCGTCAGCGCTGTTGCCAGTCCGCCGTGGATCTGAGACCGCATTACCGGGCACTCGGCGACACGGGCATCGAGGTCTCCCCCATCGGGCTCGGTACCGTCAAACTCGGCCGAAACCGGGACGTCAAATACCCGGACCCGTTCACACTGCCCCACGACGACGCCGTGCGCGCACTGCTCGCGGTGGCCCGCGAACACGGGATCAACCTGCTCGACACCGCACCGGCCTACGGCGCAAGCGAAAGTCGGCTTGGCGAGTTGATCGGGAATCGGAACGACTGGATTCTGTGCACCAAGGTTGGCGAGTCCTGGGACGGCAACGGCTCGACGTTCGATTTCTCCGTCGACGCCATACGCGCGAGCGTAGAGCGCAGCCTGCGCAGGTTGCGAACGGATGTGATCGATATCGTGCTGATCCACTCGGACGGTGCCGATGTCGGGATTCTTCAGGGCGACGCGGTTGCGACCCTCGATGACCTGAAACGTCGCGGCCTCATCCGGGCCTTTGGCATGTCGACCAAGACGGCCGCCGGCACATTGCTCGCCGCCGAGACCTGCGACGTGCTCATGACCACATTCACGGAAGACGAGCCCGACGTACGCGAGGCGGCAATTGCCGCGGGCGCGGCAGGGGCAGGATTGCTCGTCAAGAAGTCGCTGCAGAGCGGTCACCGCGCGGATGGCGCTGCGCTTGCGTCACCTTTGGCGTCGGCAGCGGTAAGCTCCGTCGTGGTCGGCACAATCAGCACCAAACACCTGACAGAAAACGTTGGTCAGGTTCTGGCGGCGGTGGCCTAGAGCCCGCGAATCTTCTCGACCAGGGCACTGGTCGAACAGTCGTCGACCAGCGACAGCACTTTGACATCACCGCCATAGCCGGTGACGATGTCCGCTCCGACCACCTGGTCCAGTGCATAGTCACCACCCTTCACGAGGACGTCCGGGCGCAGTTGGGACAGCAGTTCGCGGGGCGTGTCGTCCCGGCCGAACGGCAACACCCAGTCGACCGCTTCCAGGCCTGCCAGCAGCGCCATCCGCCGGTCAACGGGATTGATTGGGCGGCCCTCACCTTTCAGGCGTGTCACCGACGCATCGTCGTTAACCGCGACGATGAGCCGGTCGCCTTCCCGCCGGGCTTCGGTCAGGTAGTCGACGTGCCCTGCATGCAGGATGTCAAAACAGCCGTTGGTGAATACAACGCGCTCACCCCGCGCGCGGGCTTCCTCGATCGCGATGACCATCTGCTCTTCGGTCATGACACCCCGGTCGAACCCCGTTTCCGCCGCGACTTCGAGGCGCAGTTCCGGTCCGCTGACCGCGGCCGTCCCCGACTGGGCGACGACCATCCCGGCGGCGACGTTCGCGAGGCCAACCGCGTCGAGCAGGGTCTCGCCCGCGGAGAGCGCAGCGGACAACACGGCAATCACCGTATCCCCCGCGCCGGTAACGTCGTAGACGTCTCGCGTCCGTGCCGGGAAGTGTGTCTCGCTCTGATTCGGCTGCACGAGGGTCATACCAGCGCTGCCCCGCGTAACGAGCACAAACTTGACGCCAAGATTCCGGATGAGCGCCTGGCACTTCTCCACCATCCCGTCTTCGCTGTGCCACTCGCCCATGGCATGGGCCAGTTCGAATCGATTGGGTTTGATGAGCGTCGCGCCCGCGTATGCGCTGAAGTCTTTGTGTTTCGGGTCAACCGCAACGGGCACTCCGTGTTTCCGGGCAGCCGCAATGAGTCGCTGGGGGTCCGCAAGTACGCCCTTGTCGTAGTCAGACAGCAGCAGCATGTCGGCCCCGTCACCCAGCGCGCGGTCCGTCAGCGCCCCGATCGCATCCTGATCGACCGGCGCGTCGTTCTCGAAGTCCGCCCGCACCAGTTGCTGCTTGCGGCTGACGATCCTCAACTTGGTGATCGTTCGGTAGTCAGCCTGGCGATGCAGTGTGCAGCCAATACCCGCTGACTGCAGTTTTGCCTCGAGCGGCGCAGCGTACTCGTCGTCGCCCACCGCGCCCACGAGCCGCGCACTGGCTCCGAGCGTCGCGATGTTCAGCGCGACGTTGCCGGCACCTCCCGGACGATCTTCGATGTCCGCGACATGGACCACGGGGATCGGGGCTTCCGCAGACACCCGGGACGTCTCACCGGACCAGTAGCGGTCCAGCATCACGTCTCCGGCCACGAGCACGCAAGCCGCGTCGAATCGAGGTAAGCGCATGATTTAACGGCACATTCTGTGACGTCGGCGATCATAACACAGGGCCATCACACCCCCGCGGTGTTACACTCGGGCGAACCCCGTCCCCGTCGCGGCCGTGTCTGACCGACCTCCATCCCTGTCCGCGCCCCGTTATTGGCCTTCGTGGCTGCTGACCGCATTGGCAAGACTCATAGTCAGGTTGCCGTTTTGGCTGCAGATGCGTCTGGGTGCCGGTTTGGGGCGGCTCGCCTACCGCCTGCAGCGGGACCGGCGGGACATCACCAACGTCAACCTCGAACTGTGTTACCCCGACATGGCGGAGCCTGAACGTCGCGCGATGAGCCGCGCGGTGTTTCGGTCCGTCGGCATGGGGCTCATCGAGACCGCCAACGCGTGGCTCGGCAACGTCGACGCGCTTGCCGAGCGCTGCACGATCGAAGGGCTCGATCATCTGCAGGACGCACTCGACGAAGGTCAGGGCGTTCTTCTGCTGGGGATGCATTTCGCAACGCTGGATCTCTGCGGCGCACTCCTCGCGCGGGCTCAGCCGTTTGATGTGATGTACCGGCCGAACAAGAACCCGGTCCTCGAACACATGATGGCCGGCGGACGCGAACGTCATTTCCCCAAAGCAATTCTGCGTGACGATACCCGTGCCGTCGTGCGAAGCCTTCGCGCGGGCCACGCGCTTTGGTACGGCCCCGATCAGGATTACGGACCCGACCACTCCGTCTTTGCCCCGTTCATGGGCCAGAGCGCCGCAAGCATTACCGCGACTGCACGCATCGTTCGTATGACGGGCGCTCGCGTCATCGTCTTTTCCCACTGGCGTGACGAAGCCTCCGGCTCCTACCGCATCAACCTTGCCCCGATGCGGGCGGTGTTCCCCACGGGAGATGACGAGCAGGACGCCGCGCAGGTGAATCGCGAGGTCGAGGAGGCCATCGCCGTTGCGCCCGCGCAGTACTGGTGGATCCATCGGCGCTTCAAGACACGACCACCGGGCAAGCCTCGCCCCTACCTGCCACGCGTCAAGCGAATCAAGGCGCACTATCTCGATCACCTTCAGGCCACCTGCACGCTCCTGCAGGGAACGGCGGAACGCCCGGGCCTCTACCTCAGTCCGGAAGGGGAGATCTACAAAACCTATTACGCGCGTCGACGGCTGTCGCGCTCCGCCTGGCGTATTCCGGCGGTTCGTTTCGCACGCAACGGTCGCGCGCTCCGCCGTCTCGGGATTACCGCGCCGCTCGCCAAGGCCATCTACCGTTATCCGCCGAAGCGGATGCA